>ERZ773194.3664-NODE-3664-length-12937-cov-8.185375_pt1 | contig 12937 bp, 6 predicted proteins | sample MGYA00511240_ERZ773194 | MGnify/ENA primary metagenome ERZ773194 (study PRJEB29015, sample SAMEA2737774) | human gut metagenome | biome: human gut; feature: human-associated habitat; material: faeces | place: China | collected 2012 ... | reverse complement strand
CGGCAGGCCGGAGATGCAGTCCACCAGCACATGACTTTTGTAGCCCCAGTAGAACGCATACCGCCGCTCATTGTGCTGGTTGGAGGCCGAATGGACGCCCAGAGCGCAGTCCGGGTCGCTTTTGGGATGGTTTTCCTTGGAGAACTTGCTTTTCGCAAAGGACTTTGGGTTGTTCTGCTTCGTGTTCGCCATGACGGGTGTGGAATCCAGACCAACGAAAGACGCATCCACCACGCCCAGCTCATACAACTTCCGCACCAGATTGGCCATGATCGACTTCAACGCACCGTTGTTCAACTGCCGCAGGCAGCGGTCATACGTCCAGTAGGACGGCAGCAGCTCCATGATGTTAAAGCCGCAGTAATGGGCGATGATGCGGTTGTTGTCCAGATAATCCATCAGATCTGTGATCTGCGTGAAACCCTCGCATTTCATAACGATAAACGCACAGACCATGGCTTCTTTGGGGAAGCCCCGCCGCCCGGTTGCCGCTCTGGGCAGCGTGAAGTCCAAGCTGCTGAAAAGCTTGTCATAAAACATGGCGGCGCTTTGGGATGTGAACAGCGTCACATCCTGAATGATTTCCTGTCGGTAGATAGCGGCCAGCCCCTTTCCGGTTGGTTTTCTCTCAAGTCAATTTTACCAAAAAGGGGCTCGCTTTCTATACCAATGGAATGATTTTCGGTTGAAGCCATGTCTGGGAACCATTGCAATTACTGCGTTTCTTGCGTTTTGCTCATGGCGGTGTTATGATTATTTCGTGAGGGGATCCTATCCGGTTCCCGCGCACGAGAGGACTTCCGCCGCACAAGCGACGGCACACGCCAAATGCCGGAAATGCCAGAAAGGACTTTACTTATGCGGCGCAGCCCTGTATAATCGTTTAAGATAGAAAATCGTCGAAAGACTATGCTGCAGGGCCATATGTCTGAGCGGGAGAGCCCCTATGATCGACCGACCGCACTCTTTTAAGGAAACACCGCGCAGTGAAAGCTGCGGTATTGCCTTAGCAGGACTGCGGTCAGTTTTTTTCTCTGCGAAAGGAGGGAGCATCGGTGAACCGCGTGTTCCGCGAGGAAAAGAAATATCTGATCTCGCTGCCGGAGGCGCTGCAAGCCTGCCATCGGCTCGCGCAGGTCATGCACGAGGACCCGCACAACGGCATAAGCGGCTACCCTGTCCGCTCGCTTTACTTCGATACGCTCGACGACAGGGACTTCCACGAAAAGGCTGCGGGCGTAGAGCTGCGGCGCAAGCTGCGCCTGCGCTGCTATGATCCGGCGGCAGACTTCGCCATGCTGGAGATGAAGCAGAAGCAGGGCGCAAGTCAGCTCAAGCGCTCTCTGCGCGTGACACGGGAGGATGCCCAAGCGCTCACGCGCGGCGACTACGCGCCGCTGCTGCGGTATCCGGAGTCTTTTGCCGCGGAGTGCTACGCGCTGATGCACAGCCGGTGCTATCGCCCCAAAACGATCGTAGAATACAACCGCAAGGCATTTATCGCCAAGGAGAACAAAATACGCATTACCTTTGACAGCCGCATTGTTTCCGTCGAGAGCTGCTTCGACCTCTTTTCGCCGCGGCTGAACATGAACCCCGTGCTCGATCCGTACTGCGTGGTGCTTGAGGTCAAGTACAACGGCTTTCTGCTCGATTATCTTCGCGAGCTGATCAACAGCGTGGATCGCAGTGAGCTTTCTGTCAGCAAATATGTGCTTGCCCGCCAAAACGGATGTCAGACGAGGCTATAGGAGGAAAACACCATGAGACAACAGATCCTGAACCTTTTTACCACACCCCGCGATATGTCGTGGGAGGATATTCTGCTCAATATCGTCCTTGCCGCCGTGCTGGGCTTTTTTATCTTCCTGTCCTACGCCATCTCCCACCGCGGGACGATCTACAGCCGCAAGTTCAACGCCTCACTCGTCATTCTCGCGGTGCTGACGGGGACGGTCATGACCGTCATCGGCAACAACATTGCGCTGTCTCTCGGTATGGTGGGCGCGCTGTCCATCGTCCGCTTCCGCACCGCCATCAAGGACTCGCGCGATACGGTTTATATTTTTTGGTCCATCATTGTCGGCATCTGCTGCGGCGTGGGCGATTATGCCGTGGCCTGCATCGGCAGCGCCGTGACCTTCGCGGTGATCCTGCTGCTCGGCTGCATCAAGAGCGATAACCGGATGCTGCTCATCATCCGCGCCCACCGCAGCAAGCAGGAGCCGATCAAGGCGCAGGTCTACAAGCTCTTTCGCGCCAAAGCGACGCTGCGTGTGGAAAACACGACGGAGGATACGGTCGAACTGATCTACGAGATCACGCAAAAGCTCCTGCGCCGCGCGGAGCAGACAACGCCGGACATTCCCGGCAGCATCTATTCGCTGGGAAGCATCGACTATGTCAATCTTGTCATGCAGAACGACGAGGTGTCGAACTGAGAAACCGGAAAGAGGGGAGCGGAGACGAACATGAAATACAAGCGAATGGCTCTTGCGGCCTGTGCGCTGCTGCTTCTCCTATCCGCAACAAACCTGTCAGCCGTGCTGACCGATGAGCACCCACGCTATCATCAGCATCTTGAGCGCCCCGCCTATACACCCTGTGCCGAGCATGACGGCGAGACGCTCTGCACGCATCTGCCGCTCGTGCTCATCGACACCGGCGGCGCGGAGATCCCCGGCGTTCCCATCCAGAGCGGCGGCAGCGGCCGTGAGGACGATGCTTTCACCACGACCGCAGACGGCAGTACGCTGCTGCGCGCGTCCGTCTCGGTGGTGGATCATGCCGAGGGCAACAATCACCCCACCGACACGCCGACGCTTCAGAGCGTCATTGACATTCGAGTGCGAGGCAACTCCTCGCGCTATTTTGATAAGCACAGCTATCTTGTCAAGACGCTGACGGACGACGGTGCGGCCTCGCGCGATGTCGCCATGCTGGGGATGGATGCCTTCGACGAGTGGGCGCTGCATGGGCCGTACCTCGATAAGACGCTCATCCGCAATTATATGTGGTACAATCTTGCGGGCGAGATCATGGACTACGCGCCGAATGTGCGCTTCTGCGAGGTACTGCTCAACGGAGTGTATCAGGGGCTTTATGTTATGACGGAGACTGTCAGCTCCGGCGCGGATGCCCGCTTGAAGCTCACGGAGCCGTCGAAGGACACGGTGCAGACGAGCTATGCTCTGCGCCTTGACCGCGGCAGCGGCAACGAGGTCAAAAACATCGAGACCTTCTCCCAATACGCCCTGCGAAATCTGCAGGATATAGACATCGTCTATCCGGGAACAAAATGGCTTACGCCGGAGCGCGCGGCGTGGATCGCACAGGATTTCTCCGACTTTGAAAAGACACTCTACTCCTATGACTATGATACCGAGCCCTATGCATGGTGGGAGCAGGCGGACATGAGCTCTTTCGTGGACTACTTTATCCTCAACGAGTTTACCTGCAACTATGATGCGGGCTGGCTTTCCACCTATATCTACAGGGATGTGCGCGGCAAATACAAAATGTGCATCTGGGACTTCAACTCCGCCTGTGACAACTACAGTCATCCGGTCGCAGAGCCGCAGCATTTTGAGCTGCAATACAATGTCTGGTACTATATGCTCAGCAAAGACGAGAAGTTCATAAACGCCGTCATCGACCGCTACCGCGAGCTGCGTCAGGGCATCCTCAGCGACGAGTATCTCTGCGCCTACATAGACGACGTTACCGCGTGGCTCGGCGATGCCGTCGAGCGCAACTTCTCCGTCTGGGGCTACACGCTCGAAAAGGATATGCTCTCCCCCACATGGCGCAACCCGCACTCACACGCGGCTGCCGTCGCGCAGATGAAGCGCTTTTGCATCGAGCGCGGCGCGTGGATGGACGAGAATATCGACATTCTTCGCCAGTACAGCCACGAATCCAAAAACAAGAAATTCAACCACTGAGCCACCACACCATCGAGAAAGGAGGGCGGCGGCTTGAAAAGATTTCTCATCGTGCTCACCGCCCTGATCTTAGGCTATCTCGCCTACGACACCGCGCGCTACTACCTCGGCTGGTACATCGACCTTCAGCCGGACGCGCCGGTCAGCGCTTTCATGTCCACCGACGCGCAGCACCTTTATATGGACCGCGGCGCGGGACCGGAGGAGTTCACCGTCAAGGGCGTGAACCTCGGCGTGGGCATCCCGGGCGAGTGGGCGACGGACTACGCCGTCAGCAAGGAGACCTATCTGCGCTGGTTTGCCCAGATGCAGGAGATGGGCGCGAACACCGTGCGCGTCTACATTACGCTCCACGACGACTTCTACAACGCCTTCTACGAGTACAACACCGCGCGCGAGGAGGCGAACGAGGAACCGCTCTGGCTCATCCACGGCGTATGGGTGAACGACTATATCCAAAACTCCCACCGCGACGCCTATGACAAGGACTTTCTTGAGACCTTCGTCAGGGACGGGCGCACACTGGTCGACGTTCTGCACGGCAACAAGAAGATCTCGCTCGGGCGGGGCACGGGATCGGGCTTTTACAATAAGGATGTTTCCCGCTGGGTCATCGGCTATATTCTCGGTGTGGAGTGGGAGGATGTGACCGTCACCTACACCAACCACAAATACCCCGATCTGCCGCCCTATCAGGGAACGTACCTCTCCGCGACGGAGGACGCCTCCGCCTTTGAATCCATGCTCGCGCAGGTGGGCGATCGGATCGTCTCATATGAAAGCCGCCGCTACAAGACCCAGCGCCTTGTGGCGTTTTCCAACTGGCCGACCACCGACCCCTTCCTCTACCCGGAGGATATCACGACTTTCTTTATGAAGTGCGCGCAGGTGGACGTGGAGCACATCCGCACGGAGGATGCCTTCCTCGCCGGTCAGTTTGCCTCCTACCATGTGTATCCCTACTATCCCGACTATCTCAACTATATCCTCAACCCCGCGGCGATGGACCGCACGCCTATCTGGGACGGCAAGGCCGTCATCTCCCGTGCGGAGACCGGTCCCGGCACGCCCATCGGTTCCGTGCTGCGCCGATCGGACTTCTACGATGAGACCGGCGCGGCGAACACCTACCTTGCCTATCTGCGCGCCCTGCGGCGGCATCACACGATGCCCGTCGTCATCTCCGAGTTCGGCGTTTCCACCGGGCGCGGCATGGCGCAGATCGACCGGAACACCGGACGCAATCAGGGCCATATGTCCGAGCAGGAGCAGGGGCAGGCGCTCGTGGACTGCTGGCGCGACATCACCGCGGCAAACTGCGCGGGCGGCTGCGTCTTTACCTGGCAGGACGAGTGGTTCAAGCGCACCTGGAACACCATGCACGCGGTGAACCTGCAGCGCACGCCCTACTGGAGTGACTACCAGACCAACGAGCAGTATTTCGGTCTGCTCTCCTTCGACCCCGGCGAGGAGGAAAGCGTCTGCTATGCGGACGGCGACCTCTCGGAGTGGACGGAGGAGGATAAACTCTTCGATACCGGCACGCGCGCCCTTTCGATGAAATACGACGAGAAGTTCATCTATCTGCTCGCCTATGAAAAGGGCTTTGCGAACGGACAGAAAACGCTCTACATCCCCATCGACACCACGCCCAAGACGGGCAGCACCTACTGCGAAAACTTCGGCCTGCGCTTTGAGGACCCGGTGGACTTCGTCCTCGCCATCGACGGCAGGGACAACAGCCGCCTCCTGGTGCAGGAGCGCTACGAGGTGCTGCGCGCCATGTTCTACCACGAAACGCACGACGCGGACGCCTACCTTGACCCGCCCGACGCGGACACGCCGCTTTTCAAGCCCATCGAATTGATGCTCCAGACGGCGACGCCGCTGCTCACGGGCAACTGGCAGGCAAGCTCTGAGACCTACGAGACGGGCGATCTTGCCTACGGCAACGCGAACCCCGCCGCGCCGGACTACGATTCCCTCGCGGACTTCATCTTCGCGGGCGACTATGTGGAGCTGAAGCTCCCCTGGCAGCTTCTGAACTTTTCAGACCCCTCGCGCATGACCATCCACGACGATTACTATGAAAACTACGGTGTGGACTACATCACCATCGACACGATGTACCTTGGTCTTACCGACGGCGCGGCGCAGGAGCGCACGCCGCTCTATCCCGCGGCGCTCAAGGGCTGGGGCAATACGGTCAGCTATCACGAGCGGCTCAAGCCCTCGTACTACATTCTGCAAAAGCTCTGGCAGTAAAACACACGAGAAAGGAAGAACGCCGGTGTTTGTTCAAATCCTGATCTACGTCTATCTCGGCATCTGCGCCGGCATGATCCTCTTTAACATTGTAACGGCGCTCCTTTCGCAGCGCAGGGAGCATCGGTCCTTCCGCGACGGCATCCGCCTTGAGCTGACGGTCTCGCAGGAGCTTGACCGTCTCGCGGAGACCGGAGCGGTCAGCGAGAGGCATCTGCGCTTCATGGAGCGCAGACTGCGCCGCGTGAACGGCATGGCGGCCTTTGACGCCGCGCTGGAGCGCCTGTGCGTGAGGCGGCCAGAGCTGACCCGCTCCTATCTGACGGCGCTTAACGGTGTGATGATCGCGCTGGCAGAGGATTACTGCCGCCGCGATGAGATCGAGGCGGCGTATTTTCCGTATATCATCCGGAAATACCGGCTTCTCGACGGGCAGGAGAACGAGGCGCTGAAAACGATGCTGCTCGACCTGTTGCATGAATCGAGCATCTACTGCCGCGAGAATGCCATGCAGGCGCTCTACACGGCGGGCGATCCCGCCGTCCTTGTGCGTGCGCTGCGGATCATCGACGCAAGCAGCCTCTATTATCACAGCAAGCTCCTCTCCGACGGCTTGCTGAACTACACGGGCGACACATGGGAGCTTGCCGACGCGCTTTGGGAGGAGTTTGATGCGTTTCAGCCGTGGATGCAGGTGACGCTGCTCAACTATTTCCGCTTTTCCTCCGGCGCATACTGCGAGAAAATACACGCGCTCCTCAACGATCCCGCGCAGGACGACGAGGTGCGCTTTGCCTGTCTGCGCTATCTTGGCCGCTATCCCTATCCGCCCGCCTACGCCGATCTGCTGCGCTATGCGACGCCCTCGAAAAACGCGCGCTGGGAGTATGCAGCCATCGCCTCGTCGGTGCTGGCGAGCTATCCCGGGGCGGAGACTGCGGCGGTGCTGGAGAGGAACCTCTATCATCCCAACTGGTATATCCGCTTCAACGCGTCAAAAAGTCTGGAGCAGCTCGGCTTCGGCTACCGCGATCTGATCGACGTGATCGAGGGGCACGACCGCTACGCCTCCGAGATCCTGCGCTATCGCTTTGATGTGCGGGAGCTGGAGGAGCGAAAGGAGGACGCAGTATGTACGACGGTATAAAGCTGTTTCTTGAGTGGGTGGGCTATTTCTTTATCGCTTATCTGATCGGCTACTCGACCTTTCTGTTTCTGTCGGTCGTCGTCGGCTCACTTGAGCTGTACAAGCACCGCCGGCAGGAAATGTTCAAAAGCATTCTGCCCTCGGATTACTACCTGCCCATCAGTATCATCGTTCCCGCCTACAATGAGGAGGTCACCGTGGCAGACACCGTGCGCTCGCTGCTGACGCTGGAATACCGCGCCTATGAGATCATCGTGGTGGACGACGGATCGAAGGACCGCACCTCGGAGGTGTTGGCCGAGACATTTGATATGCACCTTGTTCACCGGCCCATTCGCCGGCAGATCAACTGTCAGCGCGAGGAATACGTCTATGAGACACGCGCACAGAAGGTACCGGTGACGCTCATCCGAAAAAAGAACGGCGGCAAGGCAGACGCGCTGAACATGGGCATCAACGCCGCAAATTTCCCGTACTTTATCTGCATGGACGCGGACTCCGTGCTGCAATACGACTCTCTGCGCCGCATCGCCCAGCCGGTGCTGGAGGACGGCAAGGTGGTGGCGGTGGGCGGCATCGTCCGCATCTCCAACGATGTTGAGCTGGAAAACGGGCGCGTCAAACGCTACCGCCTGCCGCGCAGCATCCTCGCTTTCATGCAGGTGCTGGAATATGACCGTTCGTTTCTTGCCTCCCGCATTCTCTTTGACCGCTTCAACGGCTCGCTCATCATTTCCGGCGCGTTCGGACTGTTCAAAAAGGACACGGTCATCGCCGTGGGCGGCTACGACAACAAGACCATGGGCGAGGATATGGAGCTGGTGGTCAAGCTGCACGAATACTGCACAATCAACGGCATCGACTATGCCATCCGCTACGCCACCGACGCCATCTGCTGGACGCAGGTGCCCGAGCGGCTGCGCGATCTGTGCAAGCAGCGCAAGCGCTGGCATCTGGGCCTGTTCCAGAGTATGTACAAGCATCGCGTCATGTTTTCCAATCACAGGTTCGGCGCGGTGAGCTTTGTATCCTATCTCTATTTCCTCATCTATGAGCTGCTCTCGCCGTTTATCGAGGTCTTCGGCGTGTTCACGATGGTGCTCGCATGGTGGTGCGACCTCATCAACGTGCCGTTCATGCTGCTCTTCTTCCTCATCTACGCCGTCTTCGGCGGGGTCCTGACGCTCACCGCCTTTTTCTCGCGCATCTACACGGCGGACCTCACGCTCTCGTTCGGCGACGGCCTCAAGGCCGTCTGTCTGTGTCTCTTTGAGCTGGTGTTCCTGCGCTTTATTCTCGCATGGGTGCGCTGCACGGCCTTTATCGGCTATAGGAAGAAAAAACTCAGCTGGGGGCGCATCGAGCGCCGCAAGATCGATTTGAAATAAAGGGGGGTGTCGCCTGTGCGCCGAAAAAAGCTCTTGGAAATCACGCTCTGCGCCGTGCTGACGATCGGAGCGCTGCTGTGCTGTATGCAGGATGCAAGCGCGAGGGAGACGCTTCTGATCTCGGGAAACGCCGATCTCTATCCCATCGAGTCCTATGACCGCGGCAGAGAATGCTATGTCGGATTGCTGCCGGAGCTGTACGAGCGCCTGAGTGAGCAGACAGGGTACGATCTTGTCTATCTTCCGTACAGCAAGAACACAACGCAGGCGCAGCAGACCGCAAACCGGCAGGCGGACATTATTTCCGCCTATCCCTCCGGCACGGTCGACAGCGGCGCGATGCGCCGTCAAGTGCTGCTCTGCACGATAGAACATGACGGCGCAGAGCGCGCGATATATGTTGGCTTTACCAACGCACTCACGCCGGAACTGGCCGGCGCGCTTGCACAAGCGCTGGAGGACCTCTCCGGCGCGGAGAGCATCGGCGTCCTGGCAGACTATATGAATAGCAGCGGCGCGGAAGCCTACCGTACCAGGTGGCTCATTACGCTCGCCGCATTGATCGCGGCGATGCTTGCCGCGGCGGTCGCGCTGATAGTCTTTGCGCGAAAAAAGCGTGCCGAGCAAAAGACCAACGCCCTCATCGACCCGCGCTACGGCATCGGCAACGACGGGTATTATCTGAACTGCATGGAAACGCTCATCCCCGCCCCGCTCAGAAGCATCGTCTATGTCTTCTGCATCGGCTGCGATATGCCCTCGCTCGAACGGCGCTTTGGCGAGGCGGAGCGCGAGGAGATCTTCTCCCGCGCGGCGGAGTATCTGCGCCTTGACTGCGGACGCGAGGAATACCTCGCCTGCGTGGGGCGCGGGATGTTCGCGCTCGTGTGTCAGTGCGGCAGCCGCGAGGCGGCACAGCAGCGCGCCGAGGGGCTTATCCGCGGGCTGGACGGCTACCTTGCGGGCTTCCGCGCCGAATATGCCGGCGCGTTCCGCGCGGGCATCTGCTCGCTGTCGGAAAACCCCGACTGCGGCGCCGAGGCTGCGCTCTACAACGCGCGCCAGGGCTGTGCCCACGCGTTCCGCACGGAAACGCCCTGCGCGTTCAGCACGCGCGGCATGATCGACGAGAGCGAGCAGCTCGAGCGTCTGCGCGGCAGCATGAGCAAGGCGGTGGAAAAGGGCGAATTTGAGCCGTACCTCCAGTTCGTCGTCGATCGCGCCGGCACGGTCGTCGGCGCGGAGGCCGTTTCGCGCTGGCAAAATCCGGAGGAGGGACTGCTCAAGCCCTCAAAATACATCGACCTGATGATCCGCGCCGGCACGATCACCGAGCTGGATCTCTATATGCTCCGCTGCGCGTGCGTGCAGCTCCAGACGTGGAAGCGGGAGGGGCGCGGGACGCTGTGGCTCTCGTGCAACTTCACGCGCCAGTCCATCGCAGACGAAAAGATCCTTGCGCGCGTGCACGAGATCGTCGAGCAGTACGACTTTACGCGCGACTGCCTTGTGGTGGAGCTGACGGAGGACTCCTACGCGCACGACCGCGAGGCGGCGCTGCGGACGATCGAGGGGCTGCACGCGATGGGGCTTCGCATCGTGCTGGACGATATCGGCGCGGGCTATTCCTCGCTCTCCGACCTGAGCACCTACCCAATCGACGGCGTGAAGATCGACCGCAGCATCGTGATCGAGTCTGCCTTGCCGCGTACCCGCGCGCTGCTGGAGGGCATGATCCGTCTTTCGCACGACATGGGCATCCGCGTGCTGTGCGAGGGCGTGGAGGACAAGGCAACGTGCGACGCCGTGCTTGCGGCGGGCTGCGACTTCATTCAGGGCTTTTATTTCTCGCGCGTCCTGCCCGGGCGCGAAGCGGAATCCTTCCTGCGCAGCCTGGCGGCGCGCGACAGGGAGGAAGGATAAAGGAGAAATGAACATGGTCAACAAAAAACGAGTAGGCATGATGGTGGCGGTCACGCTCCTGATCGGCGTGCTGCTCTTCTGTTCGGTCTTTTTCCTCGTCCGGCGGGCGAATCGTGAGATCACACAGCGCTCCTTTGACGAATTGGCTACCGCGACGCGCCAGATCGCAAAGGATCTTGCCGACGCGGCGAACGCGGACCAGACCATCCTCTCCGCCATGGCGGAGCTGATCGCGGGGCATGACGAGCGTGACAATGACGCGGTGCTGCGCATCATGAAATCCTTCAGCCTCAGTGAGACCTTTGTCTCCACCGTCGCGCTGCTGCGGCCCGACGGCACGCTGCTGCTGACCGACGGCACCCGCTACGACGTTTCCGACACATTCGATTTTGAAACAGAGGCGGCGCGGGGCGCGTACATCTCAGACCGCGTGACAAGCTACTTTGCGCCGGAAAAGCTGGTGGTGCGCAACGTCGTGCCGGTGAAGCGCGACGGCGAGACCGTCGCCATCCTCTACGGCGTCGTCCTCCTGCAGGAGCTTTCCCGAAACTATCAGATCGACCTCTACAACGGCAATGCCTTCCTCCTCGTCGTGGACGGCAACAACGGCGACATCCTGCTGGATACCTGGCATGACTCGCTCGGCAACATCTCGGAGCTGCGTGGCCGCAAAATGCTCAAGGGCTACACCTACGAGGAGGCGATGAAAAAAATCCCCAACGGCATCGGCGGCGATATGTGCACCGTATCCCGCTCCACGGGGCTGACGGTCTACCTGCACTACGAGCCTGTCGGCATCAACAACTGGAGCGTTGTGCTCGGCGTGAGCGAGGCTGAGGCGCTGGCGGGCACGCGCGACGTGGTGCAGACGCTTTCGATGATGGCGATCATTGTCACCGCGCTGCTGCTGAGCTATCTTGGCTTTATGGTCTGGTATCTCGCCTCGGCGCGACGCGGCGTTTACCGTATGAGCATTACGGACCAGGGCACGGGCCTGATGAACCGTGTCGCCTATGAGAAGTGTCTGCGCAAGAGCGACCAGCGCGTCATCGCTCCGGCCGCCTGCATTTATATCGACGCGAACGGCCTGCACGAGATCAACAACGAGCGCGGTCACGAGGCGGGCGATCAGCTGCTGCGCGCGGTCGCAGAGCGTCTGCGGGAGCAGTTTCCGAGGGACGATCTCTACCGCGTCGGCGGCGACGAGTTCGTCGTGTTTCCCGCGCCGGCGGCAGAGGCGGAATACGAGGCGCGGATGCGGGCGGTTTCTGAAAGCCTTGCCGCGCAGGGCTATGGCATTCTCCTACGGCATCGCCGTCTGCGAGGCGGCAAACGGGCTAAGAGAGCTGGTCCGCGAGGCGGACGAGAAGATGCTCGGGAGCAAGCGCGCCTACTACGCCGAGCACGATCGCAGAAGGCCGAGATAACGCCAAGACGATAAAATGACCGCCGGACGATACCGGCGGTCATTTTGTCGTCCAAGCAACAAAACCGCTTTAGAATATCGTTCATGATAAATCCCCCTCTCCGCATGATCTCAACCCTTATTTTCTTAGAGATGAGCAAAACAAACCCTAAAACAAAAGGGCGAATGGTCATCTTATTTTTTATACACATTGAGGCTTAAAGTAACTGTGATATTGGTGATTGAAAAAGAGTGTTCATTTGCAATTCTAAGGGGTGCCCACGGTATTTGCCGCGAAAACCTGTGGAAAGTGATAGGGGTGAAATTTTCAACGACTGGCAAAGGCATTTTAAGGGGAAATAGTCAATAACCAAGGCACCGCTTCTGCAAGAATTTTGAGCAAAAAAGGCTTGCAATTCAAGAAAATCTCGTGTACGATGCCATCCCAATTTTGAAAGCGGAGGTATGGTTTATGTGCAAAGAGAAAGAAATCACTGTGCTCAAGGTCAGCCCTCATAAGAAACCGGAAGTAGTCACCCTGAAAAATGAGTTGTCGGCTCTGCAAGAAGCTGTGAGCAGTGGAGTGAAGGACTACCATCACCTGATCCAGTTGGTCGGCGTGGAAGAAGGCGTAGACCTGCTCCTGAACGATGAAGGTAAGCTCATTGACTTTGAGCCTGATCGTCGGTTCGGACAGGACGTGCTGGTTGGCGATTTCTATGTCGTAGGAACTGACGGCGAGAACTTGGCGTCCTTGCCGCAAGACAAGATGGAGAAGTACGCGGCTCTATCTCGCGCTGGTCAAATGCACGGTGCGAGACAGCGGGCGCAACTGCCTCTATTTTTACCCGGACGCGTATCTCGA
>ERZ773194.3650-NODE-3650-length-12972-cov-5.497252_pt1 | contig 12972 bp, 8 predicted proteins | sample MGYA00511240_ERZ773194 | MGnify/ENA primary metagenome ERZ773194 (study PRJEB29015, sample SAMEA2737774) | human gut metagenome | biome: human gut; feature: human-associated habitat; material: faeces | place: China | collected 2012 ... | reverse complement strand
ATGGTAATGGAATACTGCAGGCATAACCTTTTTCATCTGTAAAAATCTCAGTAGCTCCGTTTTCTCCACTCACTACTGGTTTAGCAGAATCAAAATCATAGCTTCCATCTGCTTTCTTTGTAAGGGAAGATTTCAGATAAACTGTAAATCCGGCTCCGGATAACAGATCTGCATCGGTCTTTCCATTGTTGGCTGCTTTGATGATCTGGAATGGCTGCTTGATGACCTGCTCACTGGAAATGCATTCTCTTTTTACTTCTGCAGTCATATCACCTTTATAACTACATTCAAGATCATGTTCTTCTGTATCTGCCAGGTATCCGGTCGGTGGTGTGATCTCCTTGACGTAATATTTGCCAAGATATAAGCCATCTACAGAAGCCTGTCCTTTTTCATCCGTTGTAAGAGAAGCCACCTGTTCCCCTGCTTTATAAATCACACCGGTTGCTCCATCCGGATGCACGATATCTTCACGGGCATATAATCCGTAGACTGCACCTTTCAGTGTTGCATCGCCCTGCGGAACGGCTTTTCCTGTTTCTTTATCAACTTTGAATAAATTGATTTTTGCTGTCACACGGTCATTGCTGAAGGTATGGGCGAAAGATACGGTTGCTTCTTTATCATTGGTGTAAGAGAACTTGAACGTATACACGTCTTCTGTATTTCTTACATAGCCTTCTGGTGCCTGGTCTTCTTTTACGGAATAGGAATGATTGATAGGCAGATCTGCTGTGAATTTTGCCTTTCCATCCTCACCGGTAGTGGCTTTCTCAATCAGGGTGCCTTTCTTTACAACAACTACACCATCTGCATTTTTGATATCGTCTGCCGCATACAGGGCGAAAATACCACCTTCCAGCGGTTTCTTTGTATCTTTATCCTGTTTTACTACAGTGACTTCTGCTTTCTGACGCTCATTGTTGAAGGTGACATCCGCAAATACAACTTCTTTATTCTGTCCGGCATAAGTCAGCGTCACTGTCTTTTCTTCGCCGCCATTATAGAAGTTGTCCGGTGCTTTTGCTTCTTTTACCACATAAGTTCCTAGATGGAGATTCTTCAGGGTAACAGAGCCATTCTCACCTGTTGTCAGATTTTCTTTCACCAGATCACCTTTGCTGTACACTTTTGTACCATACGCAGTCACAATATCTGCTCCGGCATACACGTTGTAAACAGCATTTTTTTGTCTGCGGTTCTCATAATGGAATACGGTTCCACTCTCACTGACTTCTGCTCCGGTAAGCACCTGACCTTCTTTATAAACAGTAAGCTCTGCAAGCTGCTCCTTATTTTCCACGGTTACAGCTGAGGTCTTACTTGCTACCAGTTTTACATTTGTTGCCGTTGCATTTACTACATATCCCTGTGGTGCTGTGATTTCTTTCAGATAAACGGTATCCTGTGTCTTGATAATCGTAACAGAGGATTTTCCATTCTTATCTGTTGCAGGCATCTGAGTGATCAGCTTTGTACAAGCCTCATCGCTGTAAACGCCAAATACTGCACCTGCAAGATTGACATTCGCTGTATCGTCTTTCTTTACGATTTCGATCGTAGCCTGTTCAATCCATGAGACCTTTAAGCTTACATATTTTTCATCAGCAACACCTTCTCCAAATACAAATGCCAGATCCTGAACACTTGCATTCGTAGTCAATTTATATGCTGAATAATCTTTTGTAATACTTCCCTTCATTTTTGCAGAAAAAGTATCACTTACATCTCTTGTCTGTGTCAGAGGAGCTGAGAGATAAAACGTGGTTCCTCCTCCAATTGTTACGCTTGCACCTGCCGCACTTACGGTTCCAGTAGATACATTATGGAGCTTTACTCCTTTTGGTAAGTCCATTGTGATTTTCTGCTGGGAAGATGCGTTGAACTTAATGTTCTCCGTTCTCTGAACATTTCTATCTACATAAGCTTTTACATCCGGCTTTGAAAATGACATCGCTACATCTGGTATTTCCGGCTTATTCACACAATAATTATAGAGTTCTTTTGCCAAAGCCTCTCCTGTAGCATTGGTTCCGTAAAATGCATCACTGCTTCCGTTGGCATATGATGCAGCCATGTGAATGATGATGAATCTTTTTCCTTCTGAAAAATCCGTGTGTTTATTCGCAAAAAAGCTTTCGCTCCCTGCGGCATCTGTGCCGTAATAACACACTTTTGCTAACGCCTGATTGTCTCCAATCTTTGTAATTGTATAATTTCCAGATCCAGGTCCTGGCTTAGCTGGCTGTACACAATACGCAATTGCTCTGACGTTTCCGTAGCTGATATAGTACGGCTCTGTCAGATAGGTTCCAAGATTATAATCTGCATATCTATACAGTGGTCCTTTTTCAATTGTTACCTGCTGTGTACTTCTTGCTGAATAAGCTGAAACTGCTTCAAATGTTGCAATCTCTCCCTCTTCCATAGCATCAAGATCCACACCTTCGTCTCCTGCCTGTTCCAAAACATCATGAAGCTCTAACCCTGATTCTTCATCATAGGTATCCTGATTCTGTGCCTGCTCTACTAAATCATCAAATTCATCAGCGTCAATATCGGTAATCTCCGAGTCTGCTTCTGAATCCTCCGCTTCCTCTGTCTGCTGTTCACTGCCAGCGGTTTCTGATTCGGTCACTGCTTCACTCCCTGCAGTTTCAGTCTGAGCTTCTGTTGCTTTCTCACGCACAATCAGTTTTCGGCTGATCTGGTACTTCGGATGCTCTTGATTTACCGGTTCCACATAATAGACCGCTTTGTAAGTGTCCGCATGATCTGTCGTAAAATCCTCATCCTTGTCATTCTTTGCTTCCTCAAATGTGACTTTAACCTTGTTATCATCCTTGATTTCCAGTCCTGTGTAGTCTGATTTCACATCAAATACACTGCCTGTTTCGATTTCATAATCTTTGGCAGTCACCACCTCATCTTCATCCAGAAGGTCTTTCACTTCCTCATAAAGTGGAGGTTTTTCCTCTGGCTGGATCTCCGCTGCATATGCCGTCATCGGAGACAGCACTGTACTAAGCATTGTCATGCCTGCCAGCAAGCCAGATACTACTTTTCTAAAATTACCTTTTTTCTTCATGCTAAGGTCCTCTCTTTCATATATTTGTATTAAAACAGACAGTCCTTAGACTGCCTGCAATACACTACTTATCGTTGTGGAAAAATAAGATTGAACTGTACATTTCCCTCTCCGGGATCGACCATCTCCACAGTTGCTTCATACTGTCTCCCTGTTTTTCTTGATACCAGATCCTTATAATGGATTTTTCCTTTAGACAGGAACTTCTTTGCTGCCGTCTTATCCATCTTTTTTCCCTGGCTTGCAAGAAATTTATCATTTTTCCATAAGGTAAAAGCACATTTCCGGTCAGAACAGTAAAAATTTACTTTTCCTTCCCTGACATCTGCTCCACAGCGGGGACATTTGCCAATGACTTCTCCTTTTGCCTTTCCCTGAAACTGATTTTTCTTTTCTTCTGAAATTCCCTGATACCTGGCAACCAGTTCCTGCATCAGCTCTGTAATCCCATTTAGGAATTCATCTGCTGTCTCTGTATTCTGGGCAATATGATTCAATGCCATTTCCCACTCTGCGGTCATCTTCGGAGATTTAATCTCATCCGGTAGAACCGTAATCAGCACATTTCCATCATCTGTCGGCACCAGATTTTTCTTTTCCCTTTTCACAAAACCAGACTGAATCAGTTTTTCAATGATTGCTGCCCTTGTTGCCGGAGTACCAAGTCCTTTCTTTTCTGTATCTTCATCGAATTCCTTATTTCCAGCAGTTTCCATTGCTGCAAGGAGAGTATCTTCACTGTATGGTTTTGGTGGCGATGTAAAATGTTCTGTCTTTTCTGCAGCTACAGCATAGAAAGTCTGTCCCTGGGTTACTTTCGGCATCCTCTCTTTCATTTCCTGATCCGGATCTACGATTGCCATGCGATCCTTATTCTTGAAGCAGTTTTCAAAGAGTTTCCATCCATCCTGCAGAACAATCTTTCCTTTTGCTTTGAAGATTTCTCCCTGGCATTCCACTTCAATCTCTGTTTCCTGGTAAATGTGATCCTTACTCATTGCCATGACCGTATGGACTGCGATCAGGAAGAGAATCTTTTCTTCCCAGGATTTCAGTTCATCCAGATGGCTGGATGCAAGCTCCATCGTTGGGATGATTGCATGGTGATCTGTCACTTTGCTGTTATTCATGACTTTCTTCACATCTGGCTGCTCCGGCTGATCAAACGGACCTGTCAGCTGATATTTCTCATAAATCTGACGAACCACATTTCTTGCGGTCTGTTCCATATCTTCTGTCAGATACTGGCTGTCTGTTCTTGGATAAGTGATCAGTTTCTTTTCGTACAGGCTCTGAGCGGTATCCAGTGTCTGTTTGGCTGTCATTCCATAGATACGGTTTGCTTCTCTCTGCAGTGTGGTCAGGTCATAAAGCTTTGGTGCTTTTACTTTCTTTTCCGTTTCTTTTACTGAAGTGACAATAGCTTCATTTCCATGGCATCTGCTTCTTAACTGTTCCGCCTCATCCGGATCAAAGATCTTTGGCTTTACTGCCGGAATTCCGTCACAATCCAGTTCTACATTGAAATACTTTTCTTTCTGGAAATTGCTGATCTGTCCGGCACGTTCCACCAACATGGCAAGTGTCGGTGTCTGAACCCTTCCAACGGTCAGCTTTTTGAAGTACTTTGTGGTGTAAGCTCTGGTTGCATTCATTCCGACCAGCCAGTCAGCCTGAGAACGGCATACAGCAGCTTCGGCCAGATGTCGGTATTCCTCTGCGGATCTCAGATGCTGCATTCCATCAAGGATTGCGGAATCTTCCAGAGAACTGATCCATAATCGTTTCACCGGCTTTTTACTTCCGGATAAGTCATAGACATGTTTGAAGATTAATTCTCCTTCACGTCCGGCATCACAGGCATTTACGACGTATTCAATTTCCGGACTGTTGAGCAGTCTTTTTAAGATATAGAACTGATCTTTCTTATCTTCTGAGACTGTAACTTTCCAGTCTTTCGGGATGATCGGGAGATCTTCATATCTCCACTGGTTAAATTTCTCATCGTAAGCATCCGGTGAAACATATTCGGCCAGATGTCCGAAGCACCAGCTGACCATACAGTCGGTTCCTTGTAAATATCCGTCTTCTCGTTCCTGTGCTCCAATCACTTCTGCGATTGCTCTTGATACACTTGGTTTTTCTGCAATTACTAAATACATGATGTATTACCTCCTTCATATAACGAAACGGAGAGAGCATGTTTTACAGCCCCCTCCGCTAAAAAAGTTTATTTATTTTTCATTTTCTTCAAAATCTTCGTCTTCAGACTCTTCCTCATCCGGAACTTCTTCCAGTCCACCTGTTTCCAAACCTTCCGGCTGATCATCCTCATCTTCCTCTTTTTTAGGTTTATAGATCTTGAAGTAGTAGTAAGCTGCCACACCGCCGAGAGCCAAAATCAGGATTGTTGCCATTGCACCCATATTGGTTTTGGTAGATGCTGTTTTCTCCGGATCAACGGTAGCTTCCTTGTCTACATCCTCATTATTTGTTTCATCCAGCACAACCTTTGATGTATCTGGCTGTGGTGTTACGACAGTAGCAGTGCTGTCTTTATCCAGAAATTCGGACAGATCATTCTCATCAATCTGGGATAACATATAGACATTCTGTGATGTGGCACTACGGTCGATCACGATATAGAAAGTGTTGTTATTCTTCGTTGTAACCGTAAGAAATTCCTTTGTGGAATCATCGGTAATGTCATCCTTGACTTCACCATTGCCAGGTGTCGTAAATGCAGTTCCCTTGTCTGTTCCATCTTCCGGCAGCACCTCGTTTGTGTTTGTCGCCTCGTCCTTTTTCTCTTCTTTGTCTGTTGACTGTTCCGTCTGAGTTGTCTCTACTTTGGATGCCTCTGCCGATTCATCCACATAGGCAAATGCTGTGGTTGATGCTGTAAAAAGCATCATGACTCCCAACAGCAGTCCTGCCATTTTCTTATTCATTTTCTTCCATTTCACCATTCTGATATTCCTCCTTATTTTCTTCTGTGAATACAAAGGAGCCTGAACCTTCATCGTCAGACTCCCTGCTTACCTGAAATTTAACTTTTCCACTCTGGATACCATCCAAAAGATCATATAACTGATCATTATCCATCTTCATACCACGGATGCACCTGATCATCTCATTGTCCTCTTCCTGCTTTAATGCAGCCTGGACACCCCTAAGATATTGCTGCAGATCCGCGATCTTTTTCTCTGTCTTGGCAATCTCATCCAGATATTTTTTAATCTTTTTATTCAAACTTTCACCTCCCTTCGTTCACCCCTTTATGGCAGTCTTCCAAAGCACATGAAATGTTGCTGCCAGTAGGATGTGCTGATATTTGAGTAATGGATCGGATCCCCGCAATGGATCATCATATTGTTACCGACATAGATACCCACATGGCTTGCACCAGATGTGTTATACGTTCCCTGGAAGAAGATCAGATCTCCTGGTTTTGCTTCTTGCGGTGATACATAAGTGCATACGCCTCTTAATCCATCCGCGGTCAATCGTCCATAGTTCCAGCCATTACCACAGTGGTTAATGACATAGGATACGAAACCTGAGCAGTCAAATCCAGATGGAGAGTAGCCACCCCATACATAAGGTACTCCCAGATATTTTTCTGCTTCTCGGATCATCCGGGCAAATTCTTCATCCTGCAGTGCTTCCGGTGGAATCTCATAACTCATTCCATTACCGCCTGATCCACTGGTCACATTGTTTACATCCCACAGATAATTTCTGTTTCCATAGGTCGTATTTAATGCATTGTAGATGATCAGCTGCTCCGCATTCAGATTGGCTCTTGCCACAGCATCAAAGCTTCCATTTGTCAGTGTCACATATAGAATCTTCTTAGTGCTTGTACTGGTAACCGTTACTTCCTGACTGCCATTGTCATCTGCGATATAGGCTTCCCAGGTCTGATGTCCATGAGCAGAAGCGGCAGCATGGTTATCATAGTAAACGTCAAACTGCACACCATATCGTGCAAAGGCTCCGGTATCCTCAACTGTGTATTCCACACCATTCATTACTACCTTAGTGCCGATCGGCACAAATGGATTGGATGCATCTACAGCAATGGTATGGTTTGCAGTAGGATATGCCCCACTGGCAGTTGGACCTCCAGACCATACACCACAACAGATTCGACAATTACAATATCCGCTGGTCACTACCTGGCCCAATGATTCTCCGACTCGAACATTTCTGGTTTCTGTCACCGTTTCTGTTCGACCTTCTGTATTCAGATGATATTGTGCTTCAAAAAGAGCTTGCAGTTCATTTTCAACATCTGAGTACGTCCAGTCCCCATATTTTGCAGTAAGATACGAGATAAGATGGTATGGATTATGACCAATCTCAGCAATGTTGTACTGATACTCGTCATAATTCGGATGTCTTCGTTCCATCTCATTAATCTGCTGGTTCAAGGCACTTTCCAAAGCAGCATATCTGTTTTCGGCAGCATAGATATCCTCGTCTGAACTTGGATACGTTGTAATACCGATCACAGATCCAGCACCCTCGATAGAAGCACTGCAGCTCCCCAAAGATACTGCTATGACAAGAAAAAGAAGCGCAAAAATACCGATGCCTGCGAACATGGCACGATTACGCTTTATAATCTCTTTCAAGGCAATCTTTGCTTTTACCGTCATGTTCTCGACACCGGCAATGGTTGTCGCTCCACCTAGACTGCCAGCGGATTTTCCGGCTCTGGCTGCCCGGTATGCATCCTTATATCGTTTTTTCTGAAAGAAGCGGTTATAGAAATGTCTCTTTTGCTCAGCGTTCTTTACCGATTCTGCATGTTTGACTCCTTCCATACTTTCTGCAGAACCAAATTTCAGTTTCTTTTCTACAGTAGCCTCACGATAACCTCTGCGATGGGTTTTCACATCCGTTCGTTTGCTGCGGATCTGAGCATGACGTAGGCCACGTAACGCAGCTTCTGTTTCACGCTCTGCAAGTCTGGCACTTTCCACACCTGCATTTTCATCTGTTTCTTCCTCTTCGGAAGTGACTGCTTTCATGCCAGATATAACAGCTTGTGTAGCAATGTATTTCCCGGCTGTCCCTCCCGGTTTCATGCCAGCACCTTTCACCATCTGATTTCCTTCATCATCAAAGGATAATCTTCCGGCTTTTGCCTGTTCTTTGGTCATCTGTTTTTGCAACTGTTTCTTCCGAATGGATTTCTTTTGGCTGTTCAGATTATTATCATCATCCGGGATTTTTTCATAACGATGCAGTTTCTTTCGATATCCGGATACTTTTTCTTCCGGTGTGACTTCAACTGTATCCTCAACAGCTTCCTGCCGGACAGAAGATTTACGGATTTTTTCCATCTGCAGTCGTTTTCCTTTTCCTGATTTTGAATCTTCATTCTCAGCCTTTTTCCGTTCCCGTTCAGGAACAAATTCTTCCTTATTTTCCGGTCGTCCTCGACTCCTGTGACTGATATCTTTTACACTACCATCACGAAGATTTTCTTCTGTCAGACCATCCCTGGTCATCTTTGCGACCTTTTTATCTTTGCCTTTAAATTCTTTTCCGGCTATAGGTCATCACCTCCTGGCACAACTTTTCTTTCTGTACTCATTCAGTTCCTGGCGTCCTATAATCGGGATACCAGGATAACCATCTGCCTGTGTCCTGATTGCTGGAGAGCTCGCCTGGATATGAAATACCCAGTTCAATTCACTCGGATCTCTCGGCCAGAAACCATTGATCAGCATAGCCTCCTTGAACTGATTGTTGTGCAGATGGATCTGGGTACGTTTATACAAAACTTCTTTCAGATCATCACTGGTAAGATGCGGATAGATTTTCTGTGCCGGATAAAAATTCCAGAATACCCAGTCAAGGATAATGTTCTGTGTTTCCAGCGGAAGTTCATACAGATGATGATCATCATTGACTGTATGAACACGGTATCCAGGCTGTGCATTTTCCAGATTTTTCATCTGAATGTAAGGATTATCCTGGTTCCACTGCCTGATTCGGATCTTATCGATTTCCTTCATGCTTTTCCGCCTCCATTTCTTTCTCTCGTTTTTCAACTTCTTCCGGTTTTGTAGTCATCAAACTGTACAGCTTCAAGTTCTTATCGAACTTGTCCTTAAATGGAATAATTGTTGTTCCATAGAAAAGAAGTCCTTCTCCTTCCCCGGAATTCGTCACATAAGACAACTGATATGGGGAAATATTCAGCTGTTTTGCAAGGATCTGTCTGTCACCTGCAGCCTGGTTCAGCATCAGGATAAAATCACTGTTCTCAAAGATATTTTCAATTTCCCTGCTGGCAAGAAGATCTTTGATATTCTGTGTGATTCCAGTCGGTACGCCTCCCCATTTTCTGAATCTCTTCCAGATTTCTACGGAATAAGCTGCTGTCTGTTCTTCTTTGAGCAGAAGGTGGAATTCATCGATATAGTACCTGGTAGATTTGATGCCGCGGTTAATCGTAACTCTGTTCCATACCTGATCCTGGACGATGAGCATTCCGATTTTCTTCAGCTGCTTTCCAAGTTCCTTAATATCAAAGCAGACAATACGGTTATTCAGTTCCACATTGGTTCTATGGTTGAATACTTTCAGTGATCCATTTACATAGATTTCCAGTGCTGTTGCAATTCTCTGGGCCTGGGGTTCTTTCTGCTTTCTGAGGCAGTCATACAGGTCACCAAGGACCGGCATATTTTCCGGTTTTGGATCTGCAAAGTACTTCTGATACACCAGTGGAAGACAACGGTCGATCACTGATTTTTCCTCTGCTTCAATTCCATCCCTGCTTCCCATGATCAGCTCACATAAGGACAGGACAAAATCAGATTTCACACCAAGTGGATTGTCATCATCGGAATAATCCATATTGATATCCATCGGATTGATATAATCCTTACTGGTCGGTGAAATGTGTACGACCTGTCCGCCAAGTGCATGGACCAGTGGATAATACTCGCCCTCCGGATCTCCGATGATAATGTCATCCTTCGTAACAAAGAAAGCGTTGGTGATTTCTCTTTTTGCTGCAAAGGATTTACCGGATCCAGGCGTACCAAGGATCAAACCATTCGGGTTTTTCAGCTTTTTACGATCCACCATGATCATGTTGTTACTGAGTGCATTCAATCCGTAATATAAGGATTCTCCTGCCATAAAAAGTTCCTGTGTCGTAAACGGAACAAAGATTGCTGTACTGGTAGTCGTAAGAGCCCGCTTGATTGGGATATGATTTACTCCCAACGGAACACTGCTCATCAATCCTTCTTCCTGCTGATAATCCAGACGTTTCAGCACACAGTTATATTTCTGTGCAATACCGGCCGTCTGGAAGATGGCATTATCCAGTGCCTGTTTTGTCTTTGCAGTATTTAAAAAGAGCGCTGTTACAAGGAACATACGCTCATTTCGTGACTGCAGGTCTTCTAACAGACGCTTAGCTTCTCCGCCATACGTGTTCAGATCCGATGGAATGATATCCATATCGTATCCGGCCCGGACTGCTTTTTTCTGTTCTTCGATTTTCATACGGTTGATATCCGTCACTTTGCTTTTTACCAGCTTGATTGCCTTCATCTGATCCACAGACTGGACATGCAGGTTGACGATCAGGTTCTTATCGATATCCAGAAATTCTGCCAGCATCTTATCCGTAAGCTCCGGTGCCAGGATCTGCAGATAAGAGACAGCCCCGATAGTATTTCCCATCTGGAACGTATTTCTGTCTCGGAATACAAAACTGGTCGGTGCCACATAATCCTTTGTATTGAGTCCTGTCCGGATCATGGAACCATAATCAAACTGGAAGTCTGTCATGTTGTCTGGATTGAAAGTCTCATATAAAATCTGCAGTCTTTCCACCCCATTCAATGGATAAGCTGGAACTCCAAGGATCTTGAAGTTGTTCAGGATATCCGACTCAATACGTTCCAGCTTTGGCTTTGCTTCCCGGATATTATCCGCTTCGATGGAAAAGGTGATATATTTTGACTTCACCAGACCGTTGTTTCCTTTTGCCAGCTGCTGTTTCAACATCTTTGCGTATTCCATACGGACATCATCAAAAGCATCCTCCTGTGGTCGGATCCGGATGACCTGCTCAAACTCCTTCATGCTGCTCTTATGGTTGATAAAGCTCAGCTGAAAATGGATACTGGCATCAAAGTAATTGAGGAAATCACACCAGTTTTCAAAGATTGCATTTTTATCTTCGTTCTGAGCCAGCTGGTAGTTGATGTCATAGAAGCGGATGCACTTAGAATAAGTTTTTCCCTGTACCCTGCAGATTCCATCTCTTCCCATTTCCTTATAAGCGATCGACTGCTGAACAGACAGTTTTTTCTGCCTGCGTTTTTCCTCCTGCTTTTCCTTTTTCTTTTTCTCTTTTCTGTCTACTTTTTTGTATCCGGTATCTGCGACAGTTTTCTTATTTTTCTTTTTTCGCAACCGTTTTTCCTCCTTTCGGTTTTCCTGCATCCGGAGACTGTCTGATCTGTTCCGGATCTGTTTCATAATAGTTTTCAGTTTCATATTTTCTGACGGGTGGACGAAGAAACTTCACCCGGATCATATGCATCAGAACATCTTCCAGATGCATCCCGTCTTTTTCGTACATGGCAAATAAAAATGCCGGTAACATCAAAAGCACCATGACCGTTGCTGCATTACTGTTTCCCATCACATTACGCAAGAGGAAATAGCTTGGAATTCCCATTGCAGCACCTATCCCGATACAGATCAGCTGTCTTTTGGTCAGGTTAAATGCTACTTTATTCTTTACCTTCGTTAAATCTTTCGGTACGCTGACATATGCCATGATTTTCACTCCTTCCTGTAATTTAGTGCGCGTTAAATATCGACTTACTTAAGGATGCCGTCTTAAAGAGGCTGTAACATAAGATCACCGTGTAAGCCATAACGCCAAATAATGAAGAACTCAGATTATCTGAATACTGGATACCTGCAACAAGCACTGCATAGATTGCAACGCATACCATCATCAGAAATGCCTGGAAAGCCAGGGCAAAGAGTCCTCTGAAATAATTCGTGCCGATCTGTCCCCATTCTCTGTTACTCATAGTTGCGAATGGAATCGGCGCAACTGAGGTATATAGGTAAATCTCTATCATACGTCCATACATGATCACTGTGATCAGTACAGACAGGATTCTCATACAGAAGCCGGCGATAAGGGTTTCCAGCGCCAATACAACAAGTTCTCCGATTTCCATACTTTCCAGTGTTGCGGAAAGATCCGTCAATGCCGAAGAAATATCAATGGCGGTACTTCCTGTGATAACACCGGCCGCAGAATTAACTACGTGCTGGCCCACATCGAATACCGCCATTGTGATCGTAAATGTGTTACTCACCAGATATACAGCGATCCACATTTTTACGAAGTACTTGAAAAACATCCAGGTATCAATATCATGCATGTTGTTGCGCTCGGTCAGCATAGAAATCAATTCGTAGCAGAGTACGAGTGTGATAATAATACCTGCGATCGGCATGATCACGGAATCCGATAAGTTCCGGATCATACTGAATATGCTGCCGTTCCACCCTTGCGGGGTCTGTCCAACCTGGGTAGCGATCTCACCAGTCTTTTGATTGACATCAGTAAACATCGTGTCCAGGTTGGAAGTGATCATCCCGGTTAAGAGTTCCCTCATCCATTCCTCAATCGCATCAAAAATCTGACTGAACATGGATCTCTACTCCTTTCTCTTAACCAAATAATCCACTCAGAAGCGGGATCAGCTGTGTTCCGATCAGGATAACACCACCACCGCTCATCAGCTGCTTAATTCCCTGGGATTTTGCTTATGTGTGATAAAGAAGTAATAGAAGTGTAAAAAATTTTGCCTTTC
>ERZ773194.3625-NODE-3625-length-13034-cov-3.128515_pt1 | contig 13034 bp, 14 predicted proteins | sample MGYA00511240_ERZ773194 | MGnify/ENA primary metagenome ERZ773194 (study PRJEB29015, sample SAMEA2737774) | human gut metagenome | biome: human gut; feature: human-associated habitat; material: faeces | place: China | collected 2012 ... | reverse complement strand
TCATCTTGCGCCTCCAGCTTTTCTATTGTATTATTTAAGTAATGATAACCAGTTTTCTATTGTTATGGTATAATTGCGCATATGCGTTTTCCAAGCGTAGCGCGGAAATGTTCGCACGCGCATTAGTTCACGTATAATAACTGTTTACAGTTATTATATAATAAAAAAACTTTATTTTCAATCTTTTTATGGGGGATGCTGTGGGTTCAAAAGTATTTTTCTTCTCTATTGCATTTATCGTTTCTACTTTTTTAAGTGACAATCTTCCGCTGCCGGTCTTGATCGGGCTTTGTGCTGCGGTGGCTGCCATTGCTGCAGTACGCTTTTTTCTGTGTAATAAGGAATTAACAATGGTTTATGTTCTGCTATTTATCATTGCGGGTGCGGGAAATATGCACCTTTATGCCACTGCTATGGACAACCTTCAGCGCTATGAGGGAAACGATGTTACTTTATATGGCACTGTATCCGAAGTGAAATATCACTCTGTCAGTTCTGCGCAATATATCATCGAAAACAAGCAAATCAACGGAAACGGCAAGCTGAGCGGCGTCGGCAAATACACCAAATTGACTGTACTGCGTCCGAACATGCCTTTTCAAACCGGTGACAATCTCCGGATCGACGGTACGCTCACCCATATCAACTCGCTGGTACCGCAGGGCGGATTTGACGCGGAGCGGTACAATAAATCAAAAAATATCGCTTTTGAAATTACAGCAGCTTATGATAAGGTTACTTTTATCGATAAAGAAAAGTTCACCATTGGAAAATGGCCGCAGCTTGTTCGGGAAAAAATGACTGAAATCATCAGTGAAAATGTCGACCCTGATAACCGCGGTATATTGGCCGCCATGATCGCCGGGGACAAATCTCTTCTTGACAGCTATCAACAAGATTTGTTCAATAACAGCGGCACGTCTCATATTTTAGCAGTATCCGGACTGCATGTCGGGATTTTGCTCCTTTTTCTCACCTTCTTTTTAAAGCGTCTCAGACTGCCCAGGCCGGTTATTAAAATTCTTTCTATCCTCTCCCTTCTTGCCTTTATGTTTGTTATGAATTTTGCCGTTTCGGTCGTCAGGGCTGTTATTATGAGCATTCTGCTTATTATTTCTCAGCTGTTTTTTGAAGAAAATGGCCCTCTCTCCTCCCTCTCCATTGCAGCTGTTATCATCATTGCTGTTAACCCGTTTGCCATCTATGACGCCTCTTTCCTGCTCTCCTTCGGCGCAATGCTTGGCATTAGTCTGTTCTATAAACCGATAGAACACTCTTTTGGAGATAGTATTCCAAAATTTGCGAAAGCGAATTTTGCCTTGTCTATTTCCTCCAGTATCATTATTTTCCCGGTACTGGTCTATTTCTTCAACCGTTTTTCTCTCATATCGCCCTTTACCAATATCATTATCATCCCTATTTTTACCCTGCTGATGTTCGTCGGCTTCTGTATGCTGATCATCTCTTTAATATTTGCACCCGCTGCTGCGTTTTTAGGATTTATCGCTAATTTTTTAATCGAGGCTATTGTCTGGATTTTAAAGCTATTAACCGCTGCAGAACAGACCATCCTTACCCTCAAAAGTCCCGGACCTATCGAATTCCTTTTCTATTTTGCCCTGATTTATCTTCTTTATCAGTTCCTTACCAGCAAAAAGTGGAAGGTTGCTGTGCTGATTTTTGCATTTGCCACCAGCGGATTTTTGTATTATACTATATCCGAAAGCTTTATGGATAAGATATACTTTATGTCGGGCAGCGCCTTTGACACCACCCTGGTACAAAGTGCATTCGGGAAAAATGCCCTGATCTGCGGATACAATGATTCGATTGATGATGGGAATTTTGACTACAGCGTCAACTGCCTTGTAAGCAATCTTGCTAAAGCCGGGATCGACCAAGTGGATTATTTTATTCCGGCGAATCAGGATCCGTACACCGCACGTATCCTGGCCGATATCAAAAATGATATTCAAATTGACTCTGTTTTGCTGCCGCCGCAGGAATTGCAGGAAGAATTTATAAATCAGCTCGAGCGTTCCGGAATTCCTCTGAACGATGCCGGCAGCCGGGAAATATGGCTTAATAAAAGCTCTTCTCTGCTCTATACCAGCATTGACAGCGTTCTGTTCCGTCTTCAGGAGGTGACCTTTATTGCTGACAGTAATCTGCGTTACGGCGGGGAAAACCGTATGCGGGAGCATTTGGAGCAGTCTGATGTTTATAAGGCGCAGACCGTCACCGCTGATGATTTGCAGAATGTACGCGGTGCAACGGTCGCCTTGATTCTGGCGCCTCATGAAGAAAAGCTAAAATGTATGGAACAATTCCGGGCGTCCGTCCCCACCACTGATTTCCTCTCCGTTCAAGAGAGCGGGACGGTCACCGTTAAGGTACGCCGCGATAAAATTGCTGCGGTGAATCAGGAAAGAAAACGATAGGCTTTTCGCCGGAGGAGGCGGTTTTGGCAGAAACTGTGGTTTTGGCAATGGATGCGGTTTTGGTGGGAAGCGTTATCGGCGGCGCGCCGTTTTTGAGCCTAATGCGGGCGCCGCATGGAGAGCGGCGGGTCGTTCTTCAATAGGGCATTCGTTTATTCAACTTATGAAAAGAGGGATTTGATTGACAAGGGACCAGTTATTTAAAGAAATTCAAGCCGGCACGGTCCGTAATCTGTACCTGTTTTACGGGGAAGAAGATTTTTTGATTCACCTTTATACCGAACAAATCAGGGATATTGTACTGAAAAACGACCCGTCCGGTTTTAATCTGACTGTCTTTGAGGGGGACGGCTATTCCAACGAGGACATAATGGAAGCGATCGAAACCTATCCGATTCTGTCCGAGAGGAAGCTGATTATCCTGAAGGATACCAAGGTGTTTAAATCTCCGGGCGAGCTGAAAAAGTCTTTCTGGGAGGAAACACTGCCCCAGATACCTGATTATGTGACCGTCATTTTCTGCGAGGAGGCCATCAGCAAGGTCTATAAAAAACTGATTGGTGCTGTCGAAAAAAATGGTGCTGTCGTCGAGCTCAAGCATCCCGGCCCGGGAGAGCTTCAAAAGTGGATTAACCGCCAATTTGCACAAAACGGTAAAAAAATTTCTGTTGCCAATATCGATCATATCATCGACCTGTGTCCTCCTTCCATGGAACATATTTTAAGGGAAGTGGAAAAAATTTGTTCCTATGTTGGAGAAAAAGAAGTTGTATCAAAAGAAGATATTGAAGCGATTATTACGCCGTCCGCGGAAAACAGGATTTTTGAACTGACTGACGCGATTTTCGGGCAGAATCCAAAAGCGGCTTTTGCCATTTACGAGGATTTGAAATTGCTCAAAGAAACGCCGTATAAAATCATTTCTATTCTGGGTAAAAATTTCAGCACCGTTTATAAAATCAAAGTTTCTAAAGATACTGCCGGCCTCAAAATGCATCCTTATGTCATTAAAAAGTACACTGCAATTGCGAAAAAAACGGATTTGAACCGGCTTCGTTCGATTATGAAGCTCTGCGAAAAATGCGATATCAGCCTGAAATCTTCTCCGGTTGACGAGTTTGTGCTCTTTGAAATTTTTTTGAGCGAGGTTTTTGGTAATATTTTTTTGCAATAAAGAATTGAAAATCCTGCAAAAATAGTATATAATATGTTTATCATGTTTTACCCATGACAGAATCAGACGGATATGTCTGTCAAATAAAGGCTGATTATTTGAACAGTCAAAATAATGTTAAATGGAGGTTTCTTATGTCAGATAAAATGAAAATTGGTATTGTAGGTTACGGTAATTTAGGAAAAGGCGTCGAAATGGCTGTACGCCAAAATCCGGATATGGAGCTGGCGGCTGTTTTTACACGCCGCGATCAGCTTACAATTGCTTCAAAGGATGTTCCGGTTGTCCATGTGAGTAAAGCGGAACAATATAAAGATAAGCTGGACGTGCTGATCCTCTGCGGCGGTTCGGCCACCGACCTGCCGGAACAAACGCCGGAATTTGCAAAGCTGTTTAATGTGGTTGACAGCTTTGACACACATGCGAAAATCCCGCAGCATTTTGAAAAAGTAGACCGTGCGGCAAAGGAAGGCGGCAAAGCTGCCGTTATCTCCGCTGGCTGGGATCCCGGCTTGTTCTCTATCTGCCGTGAAATGTTCGGCTCTTTTCTGCCTGAGGGCAAGGATTATACCTTTTGGGGCAAGGGTGTCAGCCAGGGCCATTCCGACGCTATCCGCCGGATCGCCGGCGTAAAGGCCGGTATTCAGTACACGATTCCGATCGAGGATGCGGTCAATGCCGCAAGAAGCGGTTCTCAGATTGAACTCACAACCCGCCAAAAACATTTGCGCGAGTGTTTTGTTGTTGCTGAACAAGGTGCTGACACCGCTAAAATCGAAAACGAGATCAAGACAATGCCCAACTATTTTGCCGACTATGACACTATTGTGCATTTCATTTCGGAAGAAGAATTAAAGCGCGACCATTCTTCCATACCCCATGGCGGATTTGTCATCCGCAGCGGTAAGACCGGCGAGGGAACTAAGCATGTTCTTGAGCTGTCCATTAAGCTGGAATCCAATCCTGAGTTTACCTCCAGTATTCTGGTCGCCTATGCAAGAGCGGTTTATCGTATGAATAAGGCAGGCAGTACCGGTGCCAAAACAGTTTTTGATGTCCCGCTCGGATTGCTCTCCCCTAAATCGGCTGAAGAGCTTCGCCGTGAACTTCTCTGATACAAAGTTACAAAATAAAGACGCACCCTAAGGTGCGTCTTTTAGATTCCCATTTTGTTCAGCCCTGGTTCAAAGATGAGTATTTTTGTTTTGCCTGCTGCACCTTTTGTTCTTCAGCCGGTGTTGTCTGGTAAAAACCACGTGTGCTCATCTCCTGAAACACTTCGTACTGGATGTCATGTTCTTCTTTTAAAATGTTCATGAAATCTGCTCTCAGCTGGTTATTGCAGCATTCGTTTGCATAGGTATTGTAAGAGCTTGTTATCAGCTTCTGGCTGCTGATTGCATCGTCTAAATATTCTTTTTCGCCCATTGTCTGATTGACCATTTTGGTTTCCTCCTTAGTTTAAGTAGTTCAACAGTGTATTAAAGTGCTGCTGGTGTTTATCTGCAATGCTTAAAAATTTTGCCGACAGCGTTTTATCGCTGCATTGTGACGCTGTTGTTTTGTACTTTTTGATGAGCAGCTGCTCATAGTTCAGCTGATCCTCAATTGCAGATAACTCTTTGCTTGAAATGTTTGCCATAATAACAGTACCTCCTTGATTTGATTTCACCATTATTATGGACAATTCTATTAACGCTATTCATCTATTACCGTAAAATAACAATTTTTTTGTCTGTCAACACCTATAATAAAGTAGCCGTCGCAGCCAAATGCCCTGATATTATGATAAGAAGTATATAACGCAAGATGCAGGATTGGGTGCGGGTCTTTATAGAGATTGGATGGAATTGCGTATATCACCGCATTTTCTTCATATGCGCGCAGTACAAAACCATATTTCTGGAAAGCATAATTGATGCCGTCATACATGAAAATTTGTTTTTCCAGTTTTGACATGTGCTCGTTCATAATATTATTGCATTTGAAGAAAGACAGCCCTAAATAATCAAAGCACTCTTTTGGTTCTCTATTTTGTGAAACAGCTGTATGAGCCGCGTTCTCCTCTGCTGCCGCTGTATCGCACTGCACACACTCGTCCTGTTCATCTAACACCCCGTTTCCAGCTAACCCGGCTGTTTCGGATGTTTCTGCTGTCTCCGTCATCTCTTCCTCCGGTTCTGCCGCTTCCGGTTCCTCTGATTCTTTTGCCTCTTCTTCCGCAGACGCGCATTTTGAATCCATAGAGATATCAAAGCCGATCGGCCGTTTTATGATTTCATCCAATTCCTGCTCTTCTTCAAATTCTACTGTTTCTTCCTCCAAAAGCTCGGATGGCACTATTTCTTTTTCTTCAGCAGCGGCTCCATCATCTCCTGCAGTGACTGCTTCCACTCCAACAGCTTCTCCTTCTGTATCTTCGGCAAATTCCAGTTCGCCGGTTTCTTCCAGTTCCACCTTTGCTTCCGCTTCTCCGGCTTCTTCCACGCTGCTGTTTTCACCCGTATCCGCCTCTTGGGCAATTTCTGCTTCTTCACTGACTTCTTCGACGGCGTCGGGTTCCTCCATATCAGTATCTTCAATTTCCGCTACCTCCGCTCTAGTTTCTTCATATTCTCCAAATGCCGCCACCTGGTACGCTTCATCCATTCGTCCTATGGTAATCAGGCACTGGTTAAACTGTTCGTCCCCCCGTACGTTAACTGACAGGCCCAAGCCATCCTCCGTTGGCTCACATATACCCAAATATATTGTATCATGCTCTGCATTTTGCAAATAACAGCGATACACGATTGTATTGGGAGCCTTATTTAAAGTCAGTTTTGCCCCGATAAATCCATCGCTGTATGACAATTGGGCCCTGCCCTCTATTTCTTTGCCGGAAATTTGTATTTCCCTTTCCATGCTCTGCTTACCCCCTTGCAAACTTGGTTTGTATACTATATGTGACTTGCGGCAAATTTAGTACATGACCTTGCAAAATTTTGTCTGTTATAGTAAAATGAAAAAAATGTTTGATGGAGGTGACCCATTTTTGAAAGCTCTTTTTTTATCCGTCACTGCCGGGCAGGGACATCATCAAGCCGGCAAGGCTATGATGGGCGCTTTAACGAGAACCGGCTGGCAGTGTGAAATGATTGACACTTACGAATTCATCAGTCCGGTCATTAAGGAATCCATCTCCAGGGGATACCTGATTTCCACCAAATATTCTCCCACGCTTTACGGAAAAGTTTACCGGATGGCGGAAAAAATTGACAAAAATGAATTAACAGCCCATGTCACTCGGTTTTCCAATCAAATTCTGACGAAAAAATTGATCCAGCATATTGACGCGTTTGACCCTGACGTTATCATCTGCACCCATGTTTTCTCTGCTCAGGTCGTCTCCGACGCCAAACGCAAGGGGCATCTGCAGAATATTAAGACGATTGCTATCGTAACAGATTTTACGGTTCATCCCTTCTGGGAGTATACCAATATCGACTACTATATTACACCGCACGAGCTTCTAAATATTCAAATGGAAAAGAAAGGATTGCCTATATCAAAGGTTGTTCCGATTGGAATTCCCATTGCAGAAAAATTCAAAAACTCCCTACCTCAGCAGGAAGCAAGAAAAATTCTAAAAATTGAAGATAAGCCCACTTTGTTTATCATAAGCGGGTCTATGGGTTATGGAAATATGTTTAAGTTGATTGAAAAAATCGATTTGCTAAAAACTGATTTTCAAATCCTGTGTGTCTGCGGCAATAATAAAAGACTTTATAAAACCATCAATGAAACAATTTCACAAAAAAAGATATATAACTATGCTTTTGTCGATAACGTCAATATAATGATGGATGCTTCTGATTGTGTTATCACCAAACCTGGCGGCCTCACCACCAGTGAAGCTCTCGCGAAACGTCTGCCTCTTATCCTGACTAAGCCGATTCCCGGACAGGAGGACCGGAATACTGAATTTTTGGTCAACAATGGTGTCGCTGTAAAGGCCAGCAAAACCTTCCCGATTGATGAGGCGATCTTCGAAATCATGAATTCGGCTAAAAAAAGGGAATTAATGAAAAATGCCGCAGAGTATATCGGTAAGCCCAATTCCACCTCCGATTTTGTAAAACTGGTTCATTCAATATGCTAAAGATAGAGATTTGGGAAATTTTAGACCAATTGGAACAAAATGGATTTGACGCGTATGCTGTCGGAGGGTGCGTTCGCGACAGTCTTCTTGGAATAAATCCAAAGGACTGGGATATTACCACAAATGCCCGTCCCGAACAAATCAAATATATTTTTCCAAATACCTTTGATACCGGTATCCGTTTTGGAACTGTTTGTGTTAAATGGAATAATTCAGTAGTTGAAATCACTACATTCCGCGGTGAGAAGGAATATGAAAATCATCGAAAGCCTATGGAAGTGTATTTCACCGATAATTTGCAGGAAGACCTCAAACGCCGTGATTTTACCGTCAATGCTCTCTGCGCCGACAAAGAAGGTCATATCATTGACCTGTTTGGCGGACGGGAAGATTTAAAAAACGGTATTATCCGCGCTATCGGCAATCCGAATGAACGGTTCTTTGAGGACGCTCTCCGCATGCTCCGCGCCCTGCGCTTTGCCTGCCGGCTGGATTTTGTAATCGAGCCGGACACTTACCATGCCATTACCAAAAATGCCTATCTGTTAAAGTCAATTTCCGCCGAGCGAATCAGAGCCGAACTTGATGAAATCGTTCTTTTTGATAAAGGAATTCGGCTGCTGTCCGATTCAGATCTGTATTCTATTATTTTTGAAGCACAGCCTGTCCGGTTCAATGAAACTGTTTATAAACAATTACCGCTTGAACTAAAATACCGGTACGCCTATCTATTGCAATCGGCTCCCTCCGGTATGATAAGTAAATTAAAATTTGACCGGCGCACCGCAGCGTTTCTGAAAAATGTGCTGCAATATCAGGACACTCCGCTGCATGACGCATTATCCCTGCAAAGGATGTATCTGAAAATCGGAAAGGACGCATTGGAATGTATCGTTCTCCTTCAGCAGGATGAAAATCTGCTTAGCCTATACCGTTCCTGCCGTTTTTTGACAGTCGGGCATTTGGCGATAAACGGAAAAGATATACTCTTTATTGCGCCGCAGAAACGCAGCAAGGTACTCACACACCTCGTAGAAAAGGTTTTCCTGAAGGAGCTCGATAATACCCGTCCGGAATTGCTGAGATATATAAATAATTTGGATATTACATGAATCATATCATTTCAATCTATAAAAATGATACCTATTTATGAATTGATTTCGAAGTACTATAAAGCCGGAAAGCATTGCCAATGCAATGCTTTCCGGCTCTACTTTTTTATTACAAGATTTCAATAAAAAATTTCGCAAGGCACTTGTACCCTTTAGGATTAAATTCCGACAATGCGGTGGATATACCAGTAAATTTGCAAAATATAACTTTATAAATTCAACACATTATTAACTTTTAATATATTTTCTAAAAATCGTTTTCTTGATCCTCGCTGTCTTTTTCATTTAAATGTTCCAGAGCAAATTCACAGCATTGAATCACCAACTGATTAAATGAAATTCCTTGCTTTGACGCAATCTTACCTATTTTGTCTATCAATGGGTCAGGCATTCTGATGGTGCGGTTTGAGCTTTTTGTTTTTTTTATAATAAAATCCATTTGGCGCACTCCTCTCTGCACTTTTATTTTACCCTACTTTGTCATTCATTGATACATTCAAAATTATAGTTAAATTTATATTTAAAAGAGGTGATTTAATTGCAAAATAATGGTTTAAATCCTGAAATGATGAATAATATTAAAAATCTAGTTGATAATGGTAATATCTCAGAAGCTATCTCTAAAATTTCTCCTGAAATGATAGAAAATTTTTCAAAAATAATGTCAAATTCTAATTCTAATAAAAACGATGAGTCTACAAATAACACATCTAACAATCAAAATTCTAACAACTCACAAAATACATATAATTCTTCAAAAAATAGTTCATCAAATAATTTTGATTTTAATAACATTGATATGAATACTATATTAAAAATGAAATCTGTAATGGAAAAAATGAATAATTCAAATGATCCTAGATCAAATCTTCTTTATTCTTTAAAACCATATTTAAGAGAAACAAAACAGGAAAAGCTTGATCAATATGTAAATTTACTTAAAGTATCTCAAATTGCTGAGGTTTTAAAAAATGATAAGAAGGATGATAAAAATGCCTAGTTTTCCTTTTTTTAACATGCCTTATTTTCAACACTATAATTATTACAATAGATATAAATATTATCAAAATATGTCTAAAGCACAAAAAAGTACTACTAGTAATAACGCTAGTAGTACTAAAGACACTGACAATTCTAAAAAGAACCCAGATGACCATAGTAGCCACAATACCTCTAAAAATGATAGCCAAGCTTTATTTAGTATTATGGGATTAAATTTATATTCAGATGATATTTTAATATTGTGCTTATTGTTTTTTTTATATACACAAAAAATTGAGGATGAAATGCTATTTCTTTGTCTTGTTTTATTATTAATTACATAAAAATTACTCTATTATTATCTTATCTGAATCTACATATAAATAAGCATTCTTATGTAATGGCTCTTCTTCTCTATCTATTTCCCTTACAATGTTTGCAATTCTAACTTGAGCAGGATCAAAAACTCCTGCTGCTATTATTGCTTGTTTATTTCCCTTTGCTCCGGCATGTGCAAGTCCTCTTAAATTACCCACAACAACAATATTGTCAGATGCAATTATTTCTGCTCCTGAATTTACATCTCCTATAATTACAATGCTTCCTTCAACTTCCATTTTTTGTCCTGATCTTAATGAACCTCTATGAAACTTTGTTTCAGAAATTGCTATTTCTTGATCAAATGTTTTTTTAATGCTTGCAAGTCCAAGTGCTTTAGGTGTATCAAAGTCTATTTCTACATCTATAACTTTTTTTATCATATCTTGTAATTCATCAATTTCCCTGTTTTTTAATATTTTACCTGACACTCTAATTGGTGTTTTATCATCTTTATATAGTTTTTTTAGTTCAGGTAATTTTTTCTTTAGGCTGTCTATAATGTTTTCATAACTTGCCTCTTCTTTAATTTTTATAACTATTTCATTTTTCTTTAAATTAATATTTATACAATTTTTCATTTTTTTACATCCTTTCTATTTTATTGCATTATTTCTGTATATGGTTTTTCTTGCATGTTTTCTGTTATATCTTGTGTATTAATTCCAAAATATTCTGCCATAATATCTCTTACAACCTCTGCTGTATAATTTCCATGCCCTCCGTTTTCTACCATTACAACAATTGCAATTTCTGGATCATCAAATGGCGCATATCCAACAAACCACGCATTTACTTTATTTCCAGGAGCTTCCGCAGACCCTGTTTTTCCACCAACTTTTATGCTAAAGTTTTTAAATATATTGTATGCAGTACCTCCAGTTTCTTGAGTAACAGATTGCATACCATCTAATACAGCATCCAAATATTCTTTTTTTATTGTTGTTCCATCATCTTGTTCATCTGTAAGCCCTAACTTGCTATTTACAAAACTATTTATTTCGCTTTTTGGAACCTCTGTTCCATCTGCATTTATTATTGTTTTTATTATTGAAACATCAACTTTGTTTCCTCCATTTGCAAGTGTACTTATATATTTTGCCATTTGCAATGGACTAAATTCATTATCGCCTTGTCCAATTGAAGCATTTAATGTATCACCAGAAACCCATGTTTCTCCTCTTGCTTGCTTAACTTCTTTACTTGCAAGAACTCCTTTTGTTTCAGATGGTAATTCTATTCCAGTTTTACTTCCTAGTCCAAAATATTTTGCAAATTTTACTAAATTATCTATTCCCATTCTATTTCCTACTTCATAGAAATAATAGTTACATGAATGTTTTATTGCATCAGATACATTTAGTCTTCCATGTCCAACATGATAGTCTGTATAATACCAACAGTTCCATGTTCTGTTTCCTAATTTATACACCCCTGTATCATTTATTCTTTCATCAATACTTACAACATTTGATTCTAATGCTGCAATTGCTGTCACCATTTTAAACGTTGATCCTGGTGCATATGAAACTTGCATTGCTTTATTTACTAATGGATGATTTGGGTTATTATTATATTCATTCCAATCTTTAGTACTTATTCCTCCAACAAATTTACTTGGATCATAATCTGGATAGCTTGCCATAGCAAGTACCTCGCCAGTTTTTACATTCATAACCACAGCACTTCCGTGCCTGTGCATCATATGTTTTTCCAAATCCACCACTTGCTATTTTTTGAATATTTGATGCCAAAGTATTTTCAACTATTCTTTGTAAATTTGCATCTATAGTTAAAACTATATTTGAACCTGCAACCGCTTCTTTTGTTACATATTCTCCAGATGAAGTTCCATCAACTCCCATATCAATTTGTTTTGTTCCATTTTTTCCTTTTAGATATTCCTCAAATACACTTTCTATTCCTGTTCTACCTATTATATCATTTATATCATATTTATCTTTTTTTGCATTATATTCATCACCTGTAATTTTTCCAGCATATCCTAATATGTGTGATGCAACAGTTCCAGATGTGTATTTTCTTACGGGTTCAACAACAATATTTATTCCTGGAAATTTTTCACTATTCTCACAAAATTCTGCAACAGCTTCTCTTGACAAATTATCTGCAAGCCTTACGGCTCTTGTGCTGCTATAACCTGTTTTGGCTATTTCATACCTTAGAGCTATAATTTTTCTTGTATCTTCCAAATTATCATTTTTTATTTCATATTTTTCTTTAAATTCATAAAAAACTTGCTCTGCTGTTTTTCCTTTAGATATATTGTTTTTTTCTTGCCAATTATCTAAAGCCTCTCCTTCTATTGTATATTTAAATGGATTAATTTGTATAGGAAATGAATCTGGTACTTCTTTATTATGTTTTTGTAGTGTATTTACTATATTTAGCATTGCATTATTTAAAGTGTCTGAATCAACTTTACTTTTATAAATTTCTAATGCAAATGTTGTTTCTGAAGTTACTAAAACGCTTCCTGTTCTATCTAATATTTTTCCTCTTGCAGCTTCTAATGTGCTTTCTCTTGTTAATCTAGTATTAGACTGTTTTCTATATTCTTCTCCATGAACTACTTGAAGGTTAAATAATTGAGCTATTAATACTATTCCGTATTATATATGTTAAAACAGTTGCTATATTAAATCTTAAATTTATATTATTTTTACTAATTATTTTTTTAGCCAATTTTTTAACTCCTTATTTTTCTTTCTAATTTTAATTTTAAAAATATCTTGTTAAAATTTTATTTCCTTTGTATTCATTTTCTATATAGTAACCAAATTTTT
>ERZ773194.3624-NODE-3624-length-13041-cov-5.381488_pt1 | contig 13041 bp, 12 predicted proteins | sample MGYA00511240_ERZ773194 | MGnify/ENA primary metagenome ERZ773194 (study PRJEB29015, sample SAMEA2737774) | human gut metagenome | biome: human gut; feature: human-associated habitat; material: faeces | place: China | collected 2012 ... | reverse complement strand
ATTCCCCACCTGCACCAAGCGGTGCAGGTGGGGAAAAGGCCGCTTACCACCAATAGGGGATGTACCCCGGCAGACGGTTCAGCGGATTGATGCGGCTGTAGTTCTCCCAGATCTCATAGTGGACGTGGGGGCCGGTAGAGATGCCCGTGGAGCCGCACAGGCCGATGACCTCGCCCTGCTCCACATACTCGCCCACCTCCACCAGACGCTCACTCATGTGGGCGTACAGGGTGAAGTTGCCGTTTCCGTGGTCGATCTCCACATAGTTGCCGTAGCCGCCCCAGCTGTACTTAGAACCCACTACGGTGCCGGATTTCACAGCGTAGATGGCGCTGCCGTAGGAGGCGCCGATGTCCACGCCCATGTGGTTGGTGCTGGCGCCGGGGGTGGGCTGGTCACGCCCGCCGTAGCCGGAGGTAATGAGCCGGCAGTCCGAGGGCCAGATGTACCCGTCGGAGGAGGGCGTCTCATCGGAGCCGCTGCTGCCGCCACCGCCGCTGCCTCCACTGTTATCGCCGCCGTTGTTCCGGTTTTCCTCCTCCCTCCGGGCCTGGATCTGAGCGTCCAGCTCATCGGCGGCTGCCTTCTCCTGAGCGGCCAGATCGTTCAGGCCGTCCGTCGTTTCGTTGTACTTGGCAATGAGCTGGGTGGCTACCTCCAGCTGGCTGTCCAGCTCCGTCTGGCGGCTCTCCAGATGGGAGCGCTGCTCCTCCAGCGCCTGCCGGTCGGCCTGCATCTGCTGGCGCAGCTGCCGCAGGTCGTTGATGACGCTCTGGTCGTGCTCGGCCACCTCGTTGATGAAGTCGATGCGGCCCAAAAGATCGCTGAAGCTGGTGGCCTTGAAGATCACCGACCAGAAGGAGGCGGTACCCCGCTCCTCCTCATCCCGCACCTGACGGCAGAACAGGTCGTACTGGGACTCCTCCTTCTGCTGGTTGTCCGCCAGCTCCGCCTCCAGCGCATCGATCTGCTGCTGGGCGTTGGAGATCTGGCTGCGGAGGATATCCGCCTGCTGATCCAGCAGGTTTTTCTGCTCCAGCGCATCGGCCTTGTTGGCCTCGGCCTCCTCGATCTGCTGGTTGATCTCCTCCAGCTTCTTCTGGTGCTCCTCCGACTGCTCCTGCAGGTCTGCGATGGTCTCGGCATAGACGTTCACCGGGCGCAGAGCGCCGCTGGTGAACACAATGCTCACCGCCATGAGAATGGCCAGCAGGCCGCACCATTTTTTCTTACTCATGCTACACTCCTCCTTATACTCTCAGGAACTTCCGGATGGCGGTCAGGCTGCCGCCCACGCCTACCAGAATACCTACCAGACCGAACACACCGGCCACCGGACCCCAGATCTTCCGGAAGGATACCACCCGCAGCAGCTGCAGGGTATCGGACCCGGCAATGCCCTTGGAAATGGCCTCATACAGCAGCCACTGCAGCCCAAAGGCGATGACGGCGCCCATCAGACCGATGAGCAGACCCTCATAGACGAAGGGCCATCGGATGAAGCCGTCGGTGGCGCCCACCATCTTCATGATGGCGATCTCATCCCGCCGGTCAAAGGTGGTGAGCTTGATGGTGTTGGAGATAATGAATACCGAGATCACCAGCAGCACCGCAATGAGGGCGATGCTGATGAGGCTTGCCACATTCCGCACCGTCAAAAACCCGTTGGAGATGGCCTCGTCCGCCCGGACCTTTACGATGCCGGGGGTGGCCTCCAGATCGGATACCACCTGCTGCATCTGTGCGGCGTCCGTCAGATGGATAACGTACCGATGGCGGAAAATGGAGGGATCCAGATTGCTGTACAGGTCGTCCTCATCGTACTGCTCCACGTAGCTGTCCCGTGCCTCCTGCCGGGAGACGAAGGTGCAGTCCGCTGCGCCGGGGATCTTCTCCAGCGTGGACTGCAGGGCCTTGGCCTCGTTGTCAGAGAGGTTCTCATCCACGAAGGCCAGCACGGCGTTCTCCTTCTGCAGATCCTTCAGGTTCTCGTTGGCGTTATAGGCCACCAGCGAAAAGGTCCCCATGATCACCAGACACGCCACCGTCACGCCGATGGCGGCGAAGGACATGAATCCGTGGGAGAACATATTGCGGATGCCCTCCCGGAAAAAATATCGAAAATCGTGCTTCATCTGTTATACCTCATACGTTCCCACGCCGTCGCCGTTGACCTGCCCGTGATCGATCATGATGACCCGCTTGTCGAAGTGGTTCACCAGATCCCGCTCGTGGGTCACCACCACCACGGTGGTGCCAAGGGCGTTGATGCGCTCCAGCAGGGTCATGATCTCCAGCGAGCGGTTGGGGTCCAGATTGCCGGTAGGCTCGTCGGCCACGATGGTGCTGGGATTGTTCACCAGCGCCCGTGCAATGGCCACACGCTGCTGCTCACCGCCGGACAGCTCGTCAGGATATCGGTCCTCCATCCCCTTCAACCCCACCAGCTCCAGCACATAGGGGATGCGGGTGCGGATGTCACGGGGCGTGGCCCCTACCGCCCGCATGGCAAGGCTCAGGTTGTCGAACACCGTCTTTTTGGGGATCAGCCGGAAGTCCTGAAAGATCACGCCGATGGTGCGGCGCATATAGGGGATCTGCCGGTCGGAGATGCGGCTCATGGAGAAGCCGTTGACCATGACCCGCCCTGCCGTGGGGATGACCTCGCCGGTCAGGAGCTTGATGATGGTGGACTTACCGGAGCCGGAGGGCCCCACCAGAAATACAAATTCCCCGTCCTCAATGGTAAAGGAGATGCCCTGAAGGGCCTCCGTCCCGTTTTCGTATGTTTTTTCAACGTCCTTCAATCGAATCATATCATATCCCTCGTTGCCGGAGACCCGGCCCGCTGCATTTGAAACGACGAACCCTGTCGGGCTGCGCCGTATTATGTCACCATAAGGTATTATATAAAAAAAGTTACAAAATGGCAACAGGAATAATATGAAAATTTTATGAACAGATAGGAGAGGCCCTCCGACGAAAATCCCGGTAGACAGCCGCCGGGATTTATATTACAATAGCCCCGTAAAAAGTAGCCCCATAAAAACCGGCGTCCACTCAGGACACCTTTCTGACAGAAACGGAGGGATCTCTGTGGCCAATCCACTGCTCATGGCCGAAATTTTCGACAACATCAATGAGGGGATCTACATCCTCAACCGCAAGGGAGATTACATCTACTGCAACAATGCCTTTTTGAAGATGGTGGGCGCCACACGGGAGGAGGCGCTGCGCCTCAACGCTTTCCAGCTGATTCCGGAGGGACAGGTGTCGGTGAGCGTGGCCGTCACAGCCTTTACCGAGAAGAAAAAGGTCTCCGTGGTGAACAACGTCCTCACCCCCAAGGGGTATCACTACCGCCAGCTGGCCACGGCCACCCCTATCTTCGGCAGCGGCGGCGAGGTGGAGTATATGTTGGTAGAGACCGTCCGGCTGGATCTGCTGGCCAAGCGGTATCAGCAGGCTATCCTCTATGAGGACGACAGCACCATCGAGGTGCCGGCCCTCTCCCCGGAACGCGCACGGGCCAAGGAGACCATCATCGCAGACAGCCCCGCCATGCAGGCCATCCTCCAGACTGCCGCTCAGGTGGCCCAGACGGACTCCACCGTCCTCATCTCCGGCGAGACCGGCACCGGCAAGGAGGTGCTGGCCAAGTACATCCACCGCAACAGCAGCCGAGCCGATGCCCCCATCATCGAGATCAACTGCGCCGCCCTGCCGGAGAACCTGCTGGAGGCGGAGCTGTTCGGCTATACCAAGGGCGCTTTCACCGGAGCCCTGAATACCGGCAAGCCCGGCCTTATTGAGGCGGCCCACGGCGGCACGCTGTTCCTCGACGAGATCAACTCCCTGCCGCTGGCGCTGCAGGGCAAGTTCCTCCGGGTGCTGGAGAGTCACAAAAGCAAGCGCCTGGGAGCTGTGGAGGAGCAGGAGATCGACTTCCGCCTGCTGGCCGCCACCAACCAGAACCTCAAGGAGGGCGTGCTGGCCGGGACCTTCCGGGCGGACCTTTACTACCGCCTCAACGTCATTCCGCTGGAGCTGCCCCCGCTGCGGGAGCGCCGGGAGGATATCGCCCCACTGGCCACCTTTTTCCTGGACTACTACTGCAAGCGCTACAGCCGCACCAAGGTCCTCTCCCGCCGAGTCATCGAACAGCTGAAGGCCTACGACTGGCCCGGCAACATCCGGGAGCTGAAAAACGTGGTGGAGCGGCTGCTGGTCACCAGCGCCGCCGGGACGCTGGAGATCTATCAGGATCTGGCCCCGCTGCTGGGGGAGGATGCCGTCCGCTCCACCTCACCGGAGATCTATCCCGCCGACTGGGAGGCATTCTATCAGTTTGACCCGGAGCATTTCTCCCTGAAGGCCTACATGGAGTTCTGCGAAAAGCACGTGCTGGCCGACGCCCTGAAGCGCTGCCCCAGCAGCTATAAAGCAGCGGCTCTGCTGAAAACAGATCAATCCACCATTGTCCGCAAGCGTAAAAAATACGGGCTTTGATCTGTCAAATGGCCCATTTTTAGCGCAGAAGCGCAGTCAATGCAATGTTGCATCGGCTGCGTTTTTGCATTATCCGAATCACTGGGGAGATGATGCGTTTTCGCATCATCTGTTTTTTGGAAGCCGGATGGTGGAGAAGTCAACAAAAAAATTTTCCCCGTAATGCCGACATTTTCCGACATCGCCAAATAAATTGGCACGCCCTTTGCTAAAAAGCTATGCCGTGAGCCGGTGCTGTTCCGGGCAGCGCCGGGTGGGTTCTACGGAGGGCGGCCCTGCAACCCGCCTCCCCGGCCCCGTCGTTTTCCCCATGTGTTTGAGAAGTAACCTACATTCCTGCTTCTTAAAAAGAAAGGAGATCAGAGATCTGTGTCCACTACCACCCTTATTTCCCTGATCGTCGTCGTGGTTGCCTTTGCCTTGTTCTTCTATCTGAGCTTCAAGGGCGTCAACCTGTTTCTGACGGTCTTTGCCTGCATCCTGTTGGTGTCTTTCTGCACGCCGGATGGCATCACCTCGATTTTTACAGCCTTCCTCCCCTCCGTAGGCACCATGTTCCAGCAGTTCCTGCTGCTGTATACCATCGGCGGCGCCTTCGGCTTCTGCCTGATGGAGAGCGGCCTCGGCTCCGCCATGGCGACGCACCTGATTAAAGTGTTCGGCGAGAAATGGATCGCCGTGGCCCTGTTTGTCATCACCTGCCTGATGATGGCGGCCGGTGTGGCCTCCTATCAGTACGCCATTCTGGCCATTGCCCTGCCGGTGCTGAAAAAGCTGAATATGTCCCGTAAGGTGGCGCTGGCCGCCATGTCCGCCGGTGCAGGCTCCGTGGCCTACGGCACACTGGTGGGCATGCCCAACGCCCTGAACATCGCACCCACCACCTATCTGGGCACCACCACCATGGCCGGTGTGGGCATCAGCCTGGTCTGCACCGCCTTCTCTGTGGTGTTCATCGTGGTCTACCTCATCATGCTCACCAACCGCCTGAAGAAGAAGGGCGAGGGCTTCGTCTCCTATACCGATGACCCCCAGAACGACGAGGACGAATCCAAGCTGCCTCCGGCATGGAAGGGCTATCTCTGCGTGGCCGCCATCATCGGCCTGAGCCTGCTGTTCCAGAAGCTGGGCATCACCGCCCTGCAGGCCACCACCTATGCACAGGTGCTGTCCATCGTGCTGGTGTTCGTGCTGGTAGGCCCCAAGTACCTGCCCCATGTGTTCCAGACCTGCGTCCGTGGTATTCAGGGCTCCCTGATCCCCGTGGTGTTCATTTCCATCGTGGTGGGCTACGGCACCGTGGTACAGGCTACCCCTGTGTTCACCCTGCTGGTGGAGAAGGTGCTGTCCATGAATATGCACCCCTACCTGCTGACCTTCGTGGCGGTGAACCTGCTGTCCGGCCTGTGCGCCAACGGCACCGGCGGCGTCACCCTGTTCATGAAGAACTTTGGTGATTCCATCCTTGCCAACCCCTCCATCAATCTGGGCGCTCTGCACCGCATTGCCGCCATTTCCGGCGCAGGCTTCGACTCCCTGCCCCACAACGGTGCCATCGCCTTCCAGCTGTCTGTGTTCAAGCTGTCCTATAAGGAGGGCTATTTCCAGCAGTTCATGATGTCCGTGGTGGTGAACCTGCTGGCCGGTATCATCGCAGTGGTCATGGCAATGCTGCTCTATTGAGTGCCGCCTGCCTGATATAGTCCCATCTATCCGAAACCAACGAACAAAATAATTTTTTGGAGGTAAATGATTATGAGTAAGCCCCTGGCAGATTATGTGAAGCTCCCCCAGCTGGAAGAGTACAAGGAGTGGTTCAAGGATTTCGCCGACCTGTACCGTGAGGACGGCATCCTGCAGGTCACCTGGAAGACGCTGGACGGCCCCATGCAGCACAGCGGTATGTCCCACCGGGCCATCGGCCAGCTGGTGCGTGTCCTGTCTCTGGACTTCAAGAACGAGATCATCATCTTCACCCACATCGGCGACAGTTGGATGACCGAGTCCGATCCCAACGGCTGGGAGACCTACTCCGAGCTGCCCACCCAGCGCTTCCAGCACCAGTATTTCGATGACACCAACCTCATCAAGAACATGATCTTCGATCTGGACGTACCCACCATCGGTGCCATTCCCGGCCCCGGCTTCCACTGGGATTCCGCCATGCTCAGCGATGTGACCATCTGCTCCGACGACACATGGATGGAGGTTCCCCACGCCCACGGCGGTCTGGTTCCCGGCGACGGCATGGGCCTCATGGCACAGCACTACTTCGGCACCAAGCGTGGTAACTACTACATGATGACCGCCCGTCAGTGGACGGCCCAGCAGATGCTGGACTGGGGCATGGTCAGCGAGGTCGTACCCAAGGACAAGGTCATGGAGCGTGCGTGGGAGATCGCCCGTCTGTGGAAGACCATGCCCTATGAGAACCGCACCATCATGTCCAACCTTGCCAAGCGCCCGCTGAAGAAGCTGCTGGTGGACGACCTGAAGCTGCACACTGTCTCCGAGCAGTACGGCTCCCTGCTGCGGATCGCCGCCGGTGAGATGGGCGACACCCATGCCGGCCAGCAGGACGAGAAGTACATCAGCCAGACCAACGACTGGCGCTACTGCCACGACTGGATGCAGCAGCCTCCCACCCGTGAGAGCTGGGCGGGCTTCCGCACCAAGCCCTTCGAGTGGTTCAAGGAGGTGGAGGCCGGTAAGGAGGTCAACCCCTTCGACCCCAACAAGAAGGTCTCCCCCTATCGCCCGGAGAAGAAGGACTGATTTTCCTTTCTCTGTACCGCAGACCGGAGGCAGTGCGCTGCCTCCGGCCCCGGTCAAACCTATTTCGAGGAGTTGTTTCCTATGGCAAAAACCATCATTACCGCTGCCCTCACCGGTGCTGTCACCCCTGCGGGCTATCATATTCCCGAAACGCCGGAGCAGATCGTGCAGGCCGCCTATGAGTGCTGGCAGCTGGGCGCTGCCGTGGTGCATATCCACACCCGTGCCGCCGACGGTAAGGGCGCTATGAACACGCAGGCCTTCCGTGAGATCGTGGAGGGCATCCGTGCCCACAAGGACTGCGACGTTATCATCAACTGCACCTCCTCCGGGGCCTCCCCGGAGCATCCCGCCACCGACGAGGAGCGCTTTCTGCACCACATGACCGTTCCCGGCATTGAAATGGGCTCCTACGACGCAGGCAGCTTCAACTGGATGCCCGGCGGCGTGTTCGTCAACAGCCCCCAGTTCCTGCAGAAGCTGGGCGATGCCTATCTGGAAAAAGGCATCAAGCCGGAGATCGAGATCTTTGATGCCGGTATGCTGGGCATCGCCGATTACTTCGTCAAGAAGGGCCACCTGTCCACCCCCTGTCACTACCAGTTCTGTCTGGGGGTGCTGGGCGGTATGCCCGCTACGGTGGAGAACCTGATCTATCTGAAGGACCGCATCCCTGCCGGCTCCACGTGGTCCGCCTTCGGCATCGGCGCCGCCCACCTGCCTATCCTGTACGCCGCTCTGGCGCTGGGCGGACACATCCGCGTGGGGATGGAGGATAACGTCATCTTCGGCAAGGATGAAAACGGCAAGAAGATCATGGCCACCAACCAGATGCTGGTGCAGCGGGCTGTGGAGGCCGTCAAGCTCTTCGGCAATCAGCCTGCCACCCCCGCCGAGGCCCGTGAAATTCTGGGCATCCCGCCGCTGGTTCGCTGAAGGAGGACGGTATGAACGTTTCTGATATCAAGAATGTCGCCTGTGTCGGCGGCGGCGTCATCGGCTCCAGCTGGGCCATCCAGTATGCCCTGAAGGGCCTGCACGTCACCCTCTACGACATCAACGACCAGCAGCTGGCCAAGAGCCACGACCAGATGCTCCGCAGTCTGGACGCACTGGTGGCCCACAACGCCATCACCGCCGCCCGCAAGGACGAGATCATTGCCTGCGTGCGCCCCACCACCTCCATGGAGGAGGCGGTGCAGGACGCCCAATTCATTCAGGAGAGCGGCCCGGAGCGCATCGAGATCAAGCGCTCCATTCTGGCGCAGGTGGAGCAGTATGCCGCCCCGGACGCCCTGTACGCCAGCAGCACCTCCGGCCTGCTGATCTCCGATATCGTGGCCGAGGCGCTTCACCCGGAGCGCTGCATCGGAGCTCACCCCTACAATCCCCCGCACCTGATCCCTCTGGTGGAGCTCACCCGCTGCGACAAGACGGACGATGACTGCGTCCAATTGGCCTATGATTTCTATCAGTCCATTGGCAAGGAGGCCGTTCTGCTGCGTAAGGAGTGCCCCGGCTTCATTGCCAACCGTCTGCAGCTGGCCCTGTATCGTGAGGTGCAGGATCTGGTGATGCGGGGCGTATGCTCCGTGGAGGATGTGGACAAGGCGCTGGTGTACGGCCCCGGCATCCGTTGGGCCATCTTTGGCCACAACATGATCATGCAGATGGGCAACCCCGGCGGCCTCACCGGCATGGTGGAGATGCTGGGCAATTCCGGCGACCGCTGGCTGGAGGATATGGCCAGCTGGACCCACCAGCCGGACAACTGGGCGCAGGTGGCCCAGCCCGGCGTGAATCAGGAGATGGCCAACTTCCCCGACTACATCGGCCACACCAATGCCGAGTGTATCGCCTACCGGGATCAGATGCTCATCGACATCCTGAAGCTCCATAAGAAGCTGTGAGGCTCCCCATGAACAACATCAGTGGATTCCTCAAGCGCCGCTGGCCGGCCATGATCGCCAGTCTCCTGATCTGCATCTGCGCCGGCTTCGGCTACGCATGGAGCGTGCTTCAGACTCCCATCATTGCCGCCCACGGCTGGCCGGATCAGCAGGTCTCCCTGACGTATACGGTGACGGTGCTGTGCTCCACCATGGCGCCGCTGTTCTTCGGCGGCCTGATCCGCCGTCTGGGGACCCGGCGCTGCGTGGTGGTGGGCGCCGTTCTGTTCGGGGCGGGCCTGATGACCACCGGCTGGATCAGCGGCGGTGTGTGGCAGCTCTATCTGTTCTACGGCGTCCTCTCCGGTCTGGGGACCGGCTTCGTCTACCCGGCCATGATGGCCTATGTGGTGCGCCTGTTCCCGGAAAAGTCCGGTATGGCCTCCGGCCTCGGCACGGCGGCCTACGGCTCCGGAGCCATTCTCTGGGCGCCGGTGGCGGCGGCCCTGATCCGCAGCGTGAATCTGCGGGGGACGTTCTGTATTCTGGGTGGTGCCTTTCTGGTGCTGATCCTGCTGGGCAGCACCCTGCTGGCAGAGCCCCCGCAGGATCTGCGGGAGGCCCTGTGTCCTGTCTCCGGCGACGCTCCCATTCAGGCGGAGGGCCTGCGCCGGGGCCAGATGGTCAAAACGGCGGCCTTCTATGGGATGGTGGTCATCTTTACCTGCGGTCTGGTGGCCGGCGTCATCGTCATCAGCCAGGCTTCCCCCATCCTTCAGAACGCCTACGGCTTCACCAGCGCTACGGCGGCGGTGTTTGTCAGCGTGTTTGCCGCCTGCAATATGGCGGGCCGCTTTTTGTGGGGCAGCCTGTCTGACCGGCTGGGCCTGCGCCGTGTGATCACGGCCGTGTCGGCGGTGTGCATCCTCGCCATGCTGCTGCTGACCCTCTGCCACGCCACCGTTCCCGCCGTGATTGCCATGGGTGTGGCGGCCAGCTGCTACGGCGGCTTTGCCTCCGTCCTGACGCCGCTGACGGCGCAGGTGTTCGGCAGCAAATATATCACCGAGAACTACGGCGTCATGTACATCGTGTTCGGCTTGGCCAGCCTCATCGGCCCGGTGCTGGCGGTGCGTCTGCGCACCCCGGACGGGGCCTATACGTGGGCCTTTGCCGCTGCGGCCGTGCTGGCTGCCGTGGGGCTCATTCTCAACTGTATCGTCCCGCTTACCGCCGGAAAGGAGGCCCCACATGGAAAGTAAAGTCACTACACGGGAGAAGATCATCTCCTGCTTCAAGGATGGCCAGACCATCGCCATCGGCGGCCAGACCGGCCACTGGATGCCGGAGCGGCTCATCGACTGCATTCTGGAGAGCGGCGCCCGGCATCTGACCGTCTATTCCATCGATACCAGCGACCCCGGTGTGGGCATTGGCCGCCTGATCCGGGCGAAGGTCATCGACCACATCATCACCACCCATGTGGGTACCAACCCGGATACCAACGCACAGATCCAGGCTGGTACCCTTCAGGCGGAGTTCAGCCCCATCGGCAGCTGGATCGAGCGCATCCGCTGCGGCGGTATGGGACTGGGCGGCGTTCTCACCAAAACGGGACTTGGTACCGTGGTGGAGGAGGGCAAGCAGCTCATCACCGCCAACGGACAGCAGTACCTGCTGGAGACCGCCCTCCGGGCGGATATCGCCATCACACGGGCCCGCCGTGCCGACCCCATCGGCAATCTGGCCTACCGGGGCAGCACCGGCCGGGCCTCTCACCCCATCGTGGCCACCTGCGGGGACCTGTCCATTGTGGAGTGCGACCACTTCTGCGATCTGGGAGAGATCACACCCGACGAGGTGGAGGTTCCCGGTATGTTCGTGGATATGATCCTGGTGTAAGGAGGCACGACTATGGATAACAGACATTTTATCGCCCGTCGTGCGGCCCGGTATTTCCACAGCGGCGACGTGGTCAATCTGGGCATTGGCATCCCCAGCCTCTGCGGCAACTACGCCGAGAGCGGTGTCCTGTTCCAGACGGAGAACGGCTTCATCGGCGTAGGGGCCACGGCGCAGGGCATCGAGATCAGCGACCGGCTCTTTAACGCCGGCGGCATTCCCTATCTCCCGGCGCTGGGGGGCTGCGCCTTTGACGTGGCCAAGTCCTTCGGCATCATCCGCTCCGGCCGCATGGCTGCCACGGTGCTGGGAGCGCTTCAGGTCTCCCAGCACGGAGATCTGGCCAACTGGGCCACCCCCGACCGTGCCTTCGGCATGGGCGGGGCCATGGATCTGGTCAACGGGGCCAAGCAGGTCATCGTGGCCATGGAGCTGTGCGCCAAGGACGGCTCCCCCAAGCTCGTCAAGGAATGTACCCTGCCCTATACCGGGCGGCGGTGCGTGGATCATATCGTCACCGAGCGGTGCGTCATCGATGTGACGCCGGAGGGTCTGGTGCTCTCCGAGCTGCGCCGGGGCCACTCCGTGGAGGAGATCTGCTCCGCCGTGGAGCCGCCGCTCATTGTCTCTCCGGAGCTGAAAGAAATGGAGGAAGATTGCTAATGGGACAGTTTGACCATGTGGTGGTAGTGGGCTACGGCCGCTCCGCCGTTGCAAAATCAGGAAAAAAGGGCGCCCTGCGGAATATGCATCCGGTGACCATGGGCGGCCTCACCCTTAAGGGCGTGCTGGAGCGTGTCCCCCAGCTGCCCGCCGATCAGATCGACGACCTCATCGTTGGCTGCGCCATCCCGGAGCGCAAGCAAGGCTTCAACATGGCCCGGCTGGTGGCCGCCCGTGCGGGCCTGCCGGATAGCGTCTGCGGCATGACCATCAACCGCTTCTGCTCCTCCGGTCTACAGGCCATTGCACTGGCGGCGGGCCAGATCGCCTGCGGCGTGGCGGATGTAATGGTGGCCGGCGGCGTGGAGTCCATGACCGCCTGCCCGGTGAATCTGGATATCAGCGATACCTTCGATCCCGACCTGCTGCGCCAGCGGGAGGAGGAGTATATGCCCATGGGCCTGACGGCGGAGAATGTAGCTTCCCGCTACGGCATCACCCGTCAGGAGATGGACGAGCTGGCTCTCCAAAGCCACCGCCGTGCGGCGGCGGCACAGGACGCCGGTAAGTTCGACGATGAGATCATCCCCCTGCCCGGCGTGGATGTGGACGGCAACCCCATTGTCTTTGACAAGGATCAGGGCATCCGCCGCAGCACCACGCTGGAGGCGCTGGCAGGGCTGAAGCCCTGCTTCAAGGAGGGCGGCCTTGTGACCGCCGCCACCTCCTCCCAGACCAGCGATGCCGCCGCCTTTGTGGTGCTGATGCGGGACAGCAAGGCCAAGGAGTTGGGTATCCGGCCCGTTGCAGAGCTGCTGAGCTTCGCCGTGGCCGGCTGCGAGCCGGATTACATGGGCCTCGGCCCCATCTACGCCGCCCCCAAGGCGCTGGAAAAGGCGGGCCTCACCGTGGCCGATATGGACGTGGTGGAGCTGAATGAGGCCTTTGCGGCGCAGGCTATTCCCTGCATGAGAACGCTGGGGCTGGACCCCGCCAAGACCAATCCCAACGGCGGCGCTATGGCGCTGGGCCATCCTCAGGGCGCTACCGGCGCGTTCCTGACCATCAAGGCCCTGAATGAGCTGCGCCGCACCGGCGGAAAATATGCCATGGTCACCATGTGCATCGGCGGCGGCATGGGCGCTGCCGGCATTTACAAGCTGATCTGACTCCGGCAAAACCTCCTCAAACTTCAGCCGAAAGTCATGCACTCCTAATCAGATATCTCCGGCCTGCTTTGTGTTTCCTTTCCTGCCAAAGCCCCTCTCCGCCGGAAGGATATCAAAAGCAGCGGGCCGTCGGC
>ERZ773194.3618-NODE-3618-length-13060-cov-4.109650_pt1 | contig 13060 bp, 13 predicted proteins | sample MGYA00511240_ERZ773194 | MGnify/ENA primary metagenome ERZ773194 (study PRJEB29015, sample SAMEA2737774) | human gut metagenome | biome: human gut; feature: human-associated habitat; material: faeces | place: China | collected 2012 ... | reverse complement strand
GTGACCGCGCTGCTCGACAATGTCCATGTATCGGATGGCGGCAAGATCCCGGAGTGGGTGCCTTCGGGCTCTTCTCTGGAGCTTTCGCTGACGTCCGATAAGGGAGGTACCAAGGCCAGGGTGTACGTCTCCTACGTCGACATGACCGCGGCCTCGTTCGCAGACGATACCGTCAGGATCGCCAACGTCGACGGGGATGTACTGATCATGGCGTACGCCGTTCCCGATCCGGGAAGGGATACGAAGGAGGTCATCCCGTTCTGGGTGTGGGTCGCGATAGCGATCCTCGTAGTGCTTCTGGCGGCGGCATACTATCGTAGGGAGAGGAAGGAATGAGCGGAGTGCAGAGTCTGAGCGAGAAATACATGATCTCCATCCTTCTGCATGTTCAGAAGAATCCGGGTTGCATGAAGACGGAGCTATGCAAGGCGACGTCGAACAATCCCAACATGCCCAAGCGTCTGGACAAGCTCGAGTCGCTGGGGCTCCTGGTCCAGACCAGGACCGTATACAACGGGGCCACCGTGCTCAATCTAACGGAGAAGGGCATGGATGTCGCGAAGCTCCTGGAGCGCATAGACCGCGCTATACTTAGATCCGCGGGATGCGACCCTTCGAAGGAGGAGGGATCTTCTCCGGATGGACAGAAACGCAGGAGGAAATGACGGAGCGATCCGTCGGTGTTTGAGAGGCACGGGTGCAAGGGGCGGGCCGCCTGACGATGTTTCATGAGGCCTTCCGTGTCTCTTTCTGCACCGATGATGAAACAGGCCGGAAGGCCGTTTTAGATATCCCGATACATGATTTCAACGTTGTGGTCCATAGACCTGACGATTAACGGAACATGGCGGTCTGTCAGGCAGGAGAAGAGGTCCGGCAGGATTCCGAGGAGTGCTGCACTTATCGAAGCGATACTCCTCCAAGGCGTCCGCACACGGATCGTCATCTCCGGTTGACACGACCGAAACCATGTTATTAGGCTGAGAAACCCGGAGGTATTACCGTGATCAAGAAAGAATACCTGGCAGCGATCGTCGCGATCGCTGTCGCAGTCGCCGCCGTTGCGATATTCGCGATAGGCGGCGGAAACGAGGACGGCGAGGACGATGAGAAGGAGAGCCTCCTTTCCGTCGACAAGCTGAGAACGGATCTCAGGATCTACGACAAGATCTCGTTCGATGAGTTGTCCGCCGCACCTTATTCCTACAACGAGAGTACCAACGTGACCGTCGATAGCATCCTCGACTATCACGACGTCTCGCCGGATATGGATAAGGCGACGATAACATACAAGGGGAAAGAGATTGACTGCTACATCTACAACACGCCGGAGAGCAAGAAGTGGATCTCCGTCGAATCCGGCTTGTGCTACGTCACGGATCAGTACTCGGCCGGCAAGACCGTGACCACGACCCTCGTGGACTCGAATCTCGACCTGTCCAAGAAGAAGTCCGAGCAGACCCTGGCGAAGGGGAGCTTCATCGCCTATGAGATAGTCGACAACACCCTGCCCCACTCGGTCTTTACATACAGGATCCAGGTGCACTCCGTGAACGGGGATGGCACGGTGAACGTCGTCCATACCGGCGACAAGAAGGAATCCGTCTTCCACTCCAGGACCATCTTGGGGATAAACTACGCCGGAGAGCTCGTTGTTGTAACGTCCGAGAAGACGGACATCGACACGAAGGCCCAGTTCCTCAGCGTAATTTCCATCGCGTACTACGACGAGGTCAACAAGGCGATCTCCGAGCAATACGGTACGGAGATTGTGAACAAGGGCGAGAGGAAGACCGTCCTCGACACGAAGTTCGGGAAGCGCGATGTCACCGTCAGGACGGAGGCGTCCATGACATCGGCTGGTATTCCCACGGTGATGAAGATCTACTACGGGACCGAGGGTGTGATCTACAAGATGGAGTACACCGAGGGTCCTGCTACCAAGGTTACCACGCTGGTGGAGTCCAACCTCCTGACCGTGGGAGCCTGATTCCTGGGCCATTCCAAGGTTCGAGGGATCGGACGGATGGTCTTGAACAAAGGGGTCTTCGTCGTCATCGCGCTGAAGGGCCCAGCATTCCGACCCATGCGGTCCGATCATACAAACCGCTGCCGTCCATGCGGCAGCGTCTTTAGAACCCCGATAGGGGTTTTCGGTGACCCCCCGGTTCCGTTTATATATCCTGTGACGAATCGAACGTCGGGTTGGGAATGGCACCGCCGGGAGATGTTTACGAACGCGAGCTGAAGGCCCTTTTGGCCGGGGACAGCAAGGCCATCGCGAAGATGGTCAAGACGTGCAATGCGATGGAGAAGGCCAACTACGGGACCATGCTGCAGGATCCCTTCCTCGTGATCCGCGCCGCGGGTTCTCTCGGTGTGGATCTCGTCGCCCTGAGGTGGGATTTCTCGTTCCCCATAGAGGTGAAGAGCTCCTGCGACGACGTCCTCCATTTCAGCAAGAACCAGAGGCTGACGGAGCAGGCCGATTCCATGCTGGCGGAGTGCTGCCGCTCCCATCTCGTTCCGATATACGCATACAGGCTCAAATCCCAGCGCGGAGACCCCTGGAGGATCTTCACCATCCCATCGGACCACAGGTACCGCGGAAGGCATGACGTCCTGTACAGGCGCATCCCCAAGCTCGAGGTGTCCGACAACGGATACTACATAATGCGTTGGGAGGACGGCATGAAGCTGTCCGACTTCATGGGATACACCGGAATGTCCGATTACTCGGAGGATTGAGCGGGACACCGTCAGGACTCATAGGGCTCATCATCGATCAGCCTCGGATTGTCATCATCCGGTCTGTCCCGACCTCGTGTATGGGGCGCCGGTATTAGGAATGTGGGTGCAAGAGTTCAATACCCATGTCCGGCCCTGGGATCACGATTCTGTCTTCTCCGGATGGCAGATCGCCACCATCGCGACAATCGCCAGGATGATGCCTGCGATCATCAGGGTCGTCGGTATCTCCGAGTATATGGCGGCTCCGAAGAGGATGGCCGCCACCGGTTCCCCTGTGGAAGCGAGGATCGCCACGGTTCCCGCATCGATGCGGGCCAATGCGCCCATGTACAGCAGGTTCGGTATCACGGCGCATACCGCTCCGTGAAGCACCATGCAGAGGAATTCGGGGATGCCCTGCCGCCCGTAGGAGACGATCCCTCCCAGGTCCGCGAACGGGATCAGGACGATCATCGCGACCAGCATGCTCCAGAAGAGCGTCGTGAGCGTGCTGTTCCCTTCGGAGGCGGACCTTTTCGACGACAGACCGAACAGGGCGTAGGAGAACGCCGACAGCAGTCCCGCGGCCACGCCCCATGAGGATACCTCCCTGGATTCCTCGAGGAATCCCGTGACCAGGATGCATCCTACGACGGCGACCATGATGCAGAGGCATTTCCTCCTGGTGATCCTCTCCCCGAAGACCATCCTCGCCATGATGACCATGAAGACTGGCGACATGCTGAGGAGGACGGCCGCTAAGGAAAGATCGGCATTCGCCGCAGATTCCGTATAGAAGATGTTGACTCCCGCAAGGGAGATGCCGCAGAGCGCCATCAGGGGGATGTCGCCTTTCCGGACCTTCAGAAGCCTCGGATCCATGGCGATGATGACCGTGAGCAGTATCACCGTTCCGAAGATCAGGCGGGTCAGGACGATCGCGGCGGAATCCATCCCGGCCGCACCGAATTCCCTTACAAACACTCCCGCGGAGCCCCATAGTGCTCCGGCTATCGCAGGAAGGGCGAGGTACGCCCTGCTCAACGGATCACCGATCCAGCGGGTTCCGATTCCCTCTCGTAGTGGCGGTTCTCACGGGTATATCCATTGCACATTCCAGGTTCCCCTATGGATTCCTGCAGGCCTCTGTCATAGCTCACAGACGCTCCTGCATGATGGATGGGCACAGGATCCTCCGATAATACGTGTTTGGCTTACTGGTGTGGTTTTCAAGGATAAGAGCTATCCGGAATCATGTCCGAATTGAGCGATGCCCTCAAGCCGCTGCCAAACAAGGAGCTCCAGATCAAACGCGTCATCAACCGCAGGGTGTTCCCATGTCCATCCTGCGGGAAGAATGTCATCGGTTGCTATGCGAAGAGACCTGTCAAGAAGCCGTTGGAGCACGCCGATATCGTCGTACCATGCCCTGATTGCGGGACTTTCACCATCCTTACCAATCTGAAGAAAGGAGAGCCCGTCATGACCGTGAAGGAGACCGGAGCATTGTATGACATCTTCTCAAGGGTAACGGCTGCTATGAAAGAGGCCGGGAAGTGGAAAGCAGATACGAAAGGCGCCAAGATGGATCCGGAATGGTACATCGGAGCAGCAGACAGCCGTTCACATCTGGCGCGCGAACTCCAGATCGCCGACCCGAACAATGAGATGCTCCCCCGCTTGTTCAAACTGGCCATAGATTGCGAATGCGGTGCGATAGAGGGTGGCCATCTCGAACGCATAGAAGGCCTGGCCCGCCTGATGAACGATTGCGACGATCTGTCCCAATACGATCTCCTGATGGCCAGGGCGAATGCTTTCGAGATGATATCCTCTCACAGGGATCTGCTCGCCCCGGCTCTCTTCATAAAGCTCGAGATCGAGGACGTATTGGTCTCTTCGGCATTCAACTCCATCGATATGGATGACGATCCCGAATTCACCGACATGGAATTCGACGAGTATATCCGCGATTTTGATGCCTTGTCCAAGGAGGAGAAGTCAGTATATCCTTATGCCGCGGCCGATGGTTATATCTACTCTATCAACACGGCTTTGAGGTTAGGCAGGAAAGGCAACGAGTTCTCGAAGAAGCTCATCACAGCCATCCGCAAAGCAAGGAAGAACGGGGCTCCGGAGGAACGCAGATACATGCTGAGCTTGCTCCAAGCCTATTCGCGCGTGATGACCAAGAAGAACGGTATGGCCGAGAAGATGCTGGAGGATGCGAAGCTATGGAGCGATCCGCTCTACGGTGCCATCGCCGACTACATCCTGGCCGATCACATAGTGTCGGAACACACGGACCTCTTCGGATCCGTGGATCTGGAGGAGATGACCTATGAAGAGCGTAGCGAGGCGGTGTCGAGGATCAACGATGCACTGGAGGTCATGGAGACCATCGATGATGTCAGCGGATTCGCCTGGAGGATCGCGGACTCGTATGCTATCAGAGGCATCCTGACCGGTAGCAAGGACGATCTGAATCTGGCTGCGGATTATCCTACGATACGTGCAAAAGTATGACTACATCGCAGCTCCAACTCGATCGAGTAGGAATCCAGGGAGAAGTTCGATGGAACTGCTCAGGATTCTATGACAGATCTTACTCTGGATGGAATCGCACATGCTATGGTTCGTGGAGGTTGGCCCAAAGCCGTTACAGAGGATAACGGCAGCGATCCAGGATATTACGTCAAAGAATACCTCAACATCGTAATGGGTTCGGATATGAATCGGATGCTATACAATTCCTTGTCAGAAGGGGAGGAAACTGGGAGGAAGCGTGAGGGGAAGGTGAGACTGGTCACCGATAGGATCATCCGTTCGATATCACGCAATATCTCCACTTCTGTGAATTACAGAACCATTCTGAGAGATGTCAATGCACAGGATAGTCTGATCTCCGAGCCGACTCTGAGGAAGTATATACTCGTTCTAGAGAGGATGTTCATATTGGAAAATCTCGAAGCATGGAACAATCATATCCGTTCCAGGACGACACTTGTCAAATCCGCCAAGTGGAACTTCACGGATCCCTCTATAGCTGCTGCAGCTCTATCCATAGGGGAGGAGAAGCTTCTCAGGGACTTCGAGTCGATGGGACTGTTGTTCGAGTCGATGTGTCTCAGGGATGTCAGAATTTATTCGGAACCCCTCGGGGCCGAGGTTTTCTATCTTCGCAACGACAACGGATACGAAGTGGATTTCATCGTGCAGTCCTCGGACGGCAGATGGGGTGCCTTCGAGGTGAAGCTCGGGGATAGCCAATACGATGACGCTGCCAGGAATCTGCTCAAGCTCAGGGAGTTCGTCGACACATCGAAGTGCGGAGAACCCTCATTCCTGGCGATCCTCACAGGAATGCCATATGGATACACTCGTGATGATGGAATCAAGGTCGTTCCTATAGGTTGTCTCAGGGATTGAGCCGATGGTTACTTCGCGGTGACTACGTTCCTTATAGTAACTGTGTGACCTGTAAGTTTCTGTTTGATACTAATATTCTGCCCGTATACTCATGTCTCAGAGAGCAACAAGCTCCGGGGGACAAGAGAAATGATAACCAGTATAGAGAAGATGGATGTCGGACAGATGAACACATACTCCTTCGAGGGAGGGCTGAACATACATGTCTACAACACAGGCGACGTGATGTGCGATCAGACGATCATCCTCGAGAAGGCCGGAAAGGCGGTCGCAGTGGAGCTCCCCTGCTTCAAGGACAGCATCGAAGCCGTTACCGGATGGCTTGCATCCAGGGGAATCGAGCTCGAGGCGAAGTTCGTCTCGTATCATGCGGCAGGAGGAACGTTCCTCCCCGGAGTCAGGAACATCATGACCTCCAGCGCTGTCGCCTACAACAGCGAGGGGCAGGGAAAGGCCCTGGTGGATGGTTTCATCAAGGTCTTCGGACCCGGATTCGACGGAACCACGGTCAAGGCCGATGAGGTGGTCGGTGCCGGAGAGATCGAGATCGCAGGGATCAGGATGGTCATCGTTCCCAACGCTGAAGCATTCGAGGTGGAGATCCCGGAGGCCAAGGCCGTGTACATGCACATGCTCGGTCACGATTGCCATTCCATCGTCGCCGGTCCTGCTCATGCCGATGCCATCATCGCAAACATCAGGCAGTATCTCGACAGGGGATTCGAGCTGTTCCTCACATCCCATTACGTTCCCGAGGGAAGGCAGGACGCAGAGGAGAAGATCGCATACCTCGAGAATCTCAAGACCATCGCAGCGGGATCCTCTTCCGGTGCGGAGTTCAGGCAGAAGGTGGTCGAGGCCTATCCGGGTTACTCCGGAGAGAACTACCTCGATATGTCCGTCGGGATGTTCTTCCCTCAATGAGGTTTCCGACAGATACCAAGTATCCTGATAGAAAACCGTTTTATGTGGGGAGTCCAACTCCCCTTCTCATGAGCGATTGTCTGGCGTACAATCAGCTGCCGGCATGTCCTGTAGAGGTCATGCTGACCGTCATCGGAAACAAGTGGAAGGTCTTGATCATCAGGGATCTGATGACCGGTACCAAGAGGTTCGGGGAGCTCAAGTCGTCAGTGGGCGACATATCGCAGAAGGTCCTGTCATCCAATCTGAAGTCCATGGAGGCGGAGGGCCTTCTGGAAAGGAGGTCGTACAACGAGATTCCTCCCAGGGTCGAGTACACGCTCACCGATCTGGGAAGGAGTCTGAGTCCTGTTCTCGAATCGATGGTCGAGTGGGGAGAGGTCTATCGCGAGTACGTTCGGACATCGGAGGAGGGCCAGCCATCTTCCGGCGGCGGCTCCGCCGACGCATAATAGGGAATTCATCAGGATGTTTGCGCAGGCCTGACCGAACAACTTCTCCGTCAGGAGATTGACCGTATCGATCGAGAATGTGGACATCGTGGTGAAGGCGCCGAAGAATCCCGTGAAGACGAGGGTCTTCAACGGACCTTCGGCGTCGATCCCCCATCTGAACATGAGGAAAGATGCGAGGCAGCATCCGACGATGTTGACGATGAACGTGGCCCATGGGAAGTCCGTCTCCACCGCCCTGTAGACGGAGAATCTCATCAGAGCGCCGAATGCACCTCCGGCTGCGACCGCCAAGAACGGCACCAGCTGCTCCATCCCCATGGTTCTTCCCATTGTTGCGACGTATAACTATTTACTGGCCTCGTCGTTGCCCGTTTTATGTACCTAACAAGGGCGGAGCAGGCGATCTTCGACGGCGAGGAGGGCGAGAGCAGGCAAAAGGCCATGGAGCTCGTCACCGCGCTCGGCAAGATCTACGGCGCCGAGGATCTCATAGACATCACCTCGGCGCATCTCTCGGGCGCCTCCTACAAGACGATCGGCGACGGGGGGCTGAAGTATCTCGAGGACATGGCCGCGGGCGGTGCCAAGGTGTCCGTCCCCTCCACCCTGAACCCTGTCGGGATGGACAGGAACCGCTGGAAGGAGATGCACATCACCCCCGAGTTCGCCGAGAAGCAGCTCAGGATCATCGACCTCTACGGCAGGATGGGCGTCATGAAGACGTGCTCGTGCACCCCGTACACGGGGGCGAACGTCCCCTCGCTGGGGGACCACGTGGCATGGGCCGAGTCCTCCGCGCTCTCATTCGTCAATTCGTTCATAGGAGCCAGGACCAACCGCGAAGGGGGCCCCGGTGCTCTGGCCGCGGCCATCCTCGGGAAGACCGCCAACTACGGCCTCCACCTGGATGCCAACCGCAGACCCACGAAGGTCATCGATGCCGACATCGACGGCTCCGTTTTCTCGTACTCCCTGCTGGGACAGGCCGTCGGGATGACCATGGGCAGCGGGATACCCTACTTCAAGGGGATCTCCCCCGGGGTGGAGGAGGCCAAGACACTGAGCGCTGCCATGGCCGCGGCGGGGTCCGTGGCGCTGTGGCACGCCGAAGGCGCCACCCCCGAGGCCGGGAACTACGACGTCTCGGACCTGGAGGTCATCCACATCGGGAAGAAGGAGCTGGATGACGCGTATGCGAAGCTGAACACCGTCGACGACGTGCAGCTCATCGCGATAGGATGCCCCCACCTCACCGAGAAGGAGATGCATCAGATCGCCTCGTTCCTCAAAGGGAAGAAGAAGGTCCGGAACGACATCGAGATATGGTTCTGCACCTCCGAGGAGGTCAGGGCCGCGTGCCCCGATGATGTGAAGGTGATGGAGCAGTTCGGCCCCGTTCTCGCGGATACCTGCATGGTCGTCGCCCCCATCGAGGGGACGTTCCAGCGTACCGGTACGAACTCCGCCAAGGCGGGGAACTACCTCCCGACGCTGTGCTCCCAGAAGGCGATGGTCAGGGATGTCTCCGCACTGCTGGAGGTGGTCATGTGATAGTCAACGGACGCACGATTTCCCCCGGAAGGGCCGAGGGCAAGGTCCTGAAGCTCGACGAGCCTCTGAGCTTCCTCGGCGGAGTGGACGGCTCCACCGGAGAGCTCCGCACCGGGAAGGAGGGCAACGTCGCCGGCAGGATCCTGGTGTTCCCCCGCGGTAAGGGCAGCACCGTGGGATCCTTCGTCATGTACGATCTGATGGTCCACGGAAAGGCCCCTGCAGCGGTCATCAACGAGTCAGCCGAGACCATCGTAGCCACCGGCGCGGTGATCTCGTCGATCCCCATGGTCGATTCGATCCCCTCCGTCTCCATGTTCGAGGACGGGGACGATGTCGTTGTGGATGCGGATGCCGGAACCGTCGAGATCAAAGGGATGGAGATGCGCACGGTCGTTTCCTCCGTCATCCTGTCCGGTGGGAGGATCCTGATGCTCAAGAGGCCGGATGCCTGCCGTTCGTTCCCCGGCAAGTGGTCCCTTGTATCGGGGAAGATCGAGTCCGGCGAGTCCCCGGTCGAGGCCGCCCGCCGCGAGATCGTGGAGGAGACGCAGATCTGCGTCGCCAATCCCGATGCGATGCTCAAACCCATCTACGTCAGGGAGAACGGCATCCTGTGGAAGGTCCATCCGTTCCTCTACAGGCTCGGCGAGGTCGAACCCGTGCTCAACGAGGAGAACGAGGCCTTCGATTGGGTCGATCCCGCCGACGTCGGCAAGAGGTCCGTCGTCGATGACGTTCCGTGCATCGTGGAAGGACTCGTCCGCAGGGCGAATTCGGAATGAGGGGTGCCTCCGGGCCGGTCACGGCCCGAGGCATCCGATCGGGACGACCATCACGCCGTCGTCCCGGATATGGAAGAAACCCGCTCCCGTCAGCACGGCGAGGAACGAGGGTTCGGCCGAATCGGCGGAGATCTTGTTCCTGAGTCTCAGCAGGCTCCTGGCGGCATCGTCCTCTCCCCTGTTGAGCTTGACCTCGAAAGCCCCCCATCTCCCGTCCGGCAGCTCCACGATGATGTCCACCTCGAGGCCCGTGTTGTCGTGATAGTGCATCACCGCCCCGTCCAGGACCTGGGAGTAGACCCTGAGGTCCCGTATGCACATGGATTCGAACAGGACCTCCAGTTGCGGCATGTCGTGAAGGAGAGCATCGGGGGAGATCCTCATCGATGCGACCGCGATCGAGGGATCGGCGAGGCATCTCTTCGGAGCGGACCTCACTCCGGCCTTGGACGTCAGTGCAGGATGCCAGGATGGGACGTCCTCCGTGACATGCAGTCTTCTCAAGGCATCGAGACGGTTCAGGACCGTCGACCGGCAGGCACGGTCCCTCAATTCTGATACTATGGATGAGGTATCGGCGGTTGTGCACAGATTCTCGGACAGGGATCTCAGGACGGAGGCCGTGATATGCGGGTCGCGTCTGGTTCCATCAATGGCGGAGACCTCCCTGTTCACAAGATTATCGACGTAGTCCCTCGAAACCTCCAATGCGGACTCGTCATCCGCTTTCCATGCGTCGGGCCACCCTCCTCTGCAGACGAGTGCGGCCAGTTCATCCAAGGAGAGGATGGATACGGCATCGAAGTCGGTTCTTCCTTCGAACAGCGTTTTCAGTGATACGCCGCCGTCGGATATTCCGATTTCGTAGGTGCTCATCGTGCGTAGACGTACCGTTGAGATGCGACCCGTTCCGGTATGCCATCTCTCAGCATCCCTCTCTTCTCCCGGGATCGAGGAGCTTGTGAGGATGTATTCTCCGCGGGAGTTATTGCGGTCCACATCGAGGCGTATCGCGTCCCAGATCCTCGGAGCCTCCTGCCACTCGGCGATGAGGTGCGGTTTCTCCCCTTCGAGTAGCGACGAGGGCTTTGTTCTTGCCATATATTGGTACGTGTCTCTGCGATCCGGGTCCTGGAGATGGATCGTGCTGGAGGACATCTGTTCGGCTATCGTGGTCTTGCCGCACCGTTTCGGGCCGATGATGAGCAGTGCGCCGGTGGATGAGAGGCGTCTCCTGAAGTATCCTTCCGCTACTCTAGGATTGTATTCCCTTATCACGATAGCATATATGAAATCGTGGATATATATGCAGCTGCTTTCAGAGCATCGGGGATGACTCGTTGTACAGATTGCAAACGAACTGTTACACACATTGCAAATGCGTGAGACGAGTCTACTTTCGACAGTGTCGTTCATCACACCTCAAGGGGATGCGACCGCCATCTCCTGCCTCCGCTTTTATTAACAGCATCCGCATAGACTGGCTCACATGCCTGGTTTCGATAACGACCTCTATCTCCGCACGCAGTCCGAGCACATCCGTGAACGCATCCGCAGCGCCGGAGGCAAGCTGTATCTGGAGTTCGGAGGCAAGCTCTTCGACGACTACCACGCATCCAGGGCGCTTCCCGGCTTCATGCCGGACAGCAAGATCAGGATGCTGATGGAGTTCGGGGACCAGGCCGAGGCGATAATCGCGATCAGCGCCGAGGACATAGTCCACAACAAGGTCCGCAAGGACTTCGGGGTCGGCTACGACATGGAGACCCTGAGGCTCGTGGACTCCTTTCACGACAGGGGGATCCCCGTCTGCGGGATAGTCATCACACGCTACAACGGGCAGGCTCCTGCCGACGAGTTCCGCAGGAAGGCGGAGGCTCTCGGACTGAAGGTGTACCGCCACTATCCGATCTCCGGATACCCTTCCAACGTGGATCTCATAGCATCCGACGACGGCTACGGCCGCGACGAGTTCGTCGAGACCACACGTCCTCTGGTGATCGTCACCGCTCCGGGTCCGGGGAGCGGGAAGATGGCCGTCTGCCTCTCCCAGCTGTACAACGAGAACAGGAGGGGCGTGTCCGCCGGATACGCCAAGTTTGAGACCTTCCCGATATGGAATCTCCCGCTCAACCATCCCGTCAACATCGCCTACGAGGCGGCCACTCTCGATCTCAAGGATGTCAACATGATCGATCCGTTCCATTTGGAGGCGTACGGGAAGACATGCGTGAACTACAACAGGGACATCGAGATCTTCCCAGTTCTGAATGCCATCCTGGACGGTATCTACGGGACGTCTCCGTACAGATCGCCCACGGACATGGGCGTCAACATGGCCGGCAACTGCATAACCGATGATGCTGCGGTGTGCGAGGCATCCCGCAAGGAGATCTCCAGGAGGTACTTCGGCATCCTGAGGGACCGCAGGGAGGGCCGTGCGGACGAGGACGACGTCCTACGCGTGGAGGCTCTGATGAAGAGGGCCGGCATAACCCCGGAGAGCAGGAAGGCCGTGGTGACGGTCAGGAGGCTCGTATCGGAATCCGACAGGCCCGCGGTGTGCGCCGAGCTCCCGGACGGGATACTCGTCACGGGAAGGGCGTCCGCTCTTCTGACCGCTTCCTCCGCGATGATGCTCAACGCCCTGAAGATCCTTGCAGGGATAGAGGACGACACCCTTCTGATCTCTCCTACGATGATCAGGTCGATGCAGAAGCTCAAGATGGACTACCTGGGTAACAGGAACCCCCGTCTCCACGTGGACGAGTTGCTCGTGGCGCTCGCCATCATGGCCGAGTCCGATCCCGTGGTCGAGGATGCCATGAGGATGATCCCCCGTCTCCGCGGAAGCGATGTGCATTCGTCGGTGGTCATCTCGTCCGTGGACGAGGGCGTGTTCAAGAAACTGGGGATGTATGTCTCCACCGAACCGGAGCACCAGACCAAGTGCCTGTTCCACTGGGGAGACTGATCCCGATCCTTCGAAGGATGATTCGGCTCAGCTCCTCGTTCAGACTGTTGATGTAGTCCGCAGGAGGTGAGTGGAAGCATCCTGCAGGCTTCAGGAAGCAGGGTGTGAACAGGGGAACGGACGGCGGAGGAGCACCTCAGGGAGTCGATCGGATGATCCTAAGATGAACGGAGATCTAGCACTACACCGTTCATCGTGCCCGAGTGCGGGGC
>ERZ773194.3610-NODE-3610-length-13082-cov-2.636601_pt1 | contig 13082 bp, 11 predicted proteins | sample MGYA00511240_ERZ773194 | MGnify/ENA primary metagenome ERZ773194 (study PRJEB29015, sample SAMEA2737774) | human gut metagenome | biome: human gut; feature: human-associated habitat; material: faeces | place: China | collected 2012 ... | reverse complement strand
CGGGGCTTTTTTCGTTTAAGCAATAATGCGTTTTGATTTCTGAAATAGTAAATAGTAAATCGTCAAATAGTAAATAACATGATGAATTTCTTAGTTGACAAAGAAGGTTATTACGGAGAGTTCGGCGGGGCATACGTTCCCGAAATCCTCCACAAATGTGTAGAAGAGTTGCAGAACACCTACCTCAAGGTGCTGCAAAGTGAGGACTTCAAGCGTGAATACGACCAGTTGCTGCGCGACTACGTGGGACGCCCTTCCCCACTCTACTTGGCACACCGCTTGTCCGAGAAGTACGGTTGCCGGATTTACCTCAAGCGTGAAGACCTGAACCATACCGGTGCCCACAAAATCAACAACAGCATCGGGCAGGTATTGCTGGCACGCCGCATGGGCAAGCGCCGCATCATCGCCGAAACCGGAGCCGGACAGCACGGTGTGGCCACAGCCACCGTCTGCGCCTTGATGAACATGGAATGCATCGTCTACATGGGTAAGACCGACGTAGAGCGCCAGCGCGTCAATGTGGAGAAGATGAAGATGCTCGGCGCCACCGTCGTTCCCGTCACCAGTGGTAATATGACGTTGAAGGACGCCACCAACGAAGCCATCCGCGACTGGTGCTGCCATCTCTCAGACACCTACTACGTGATAGGTTCCACCGTCGGCCCGCATCCGTACCCCGACATGGTGGCACGTCTGCAGTCCGTCATCAGCGAAGAAATAAGGAAGCAGCTCCTTGAACACGAGGGACGCGAATGCCCCGACTACCTCATCGCCTGCGTAGGTGGAGGAAGCAATGCAGCCGGCACCATCTATCACTACGTCAACGACCCGCACGTGCAAATCGTCCTCGCCGAAGCCGGAGGAAAAGGCATTGAAACGGGAATGACAGCCGCCACCATCGCCCTCGGCAAGATGGGTATCATCCACGGCTCGCGCACCTACGTCATCCAGAACGAGGACGGACAGATAGAAGAGCCCTATTCCATCTCTGCCGGACTGGACTATCCGGGCATCGGCCCCATGCACGCCAACCTTGCCAAGCAGAAGCGTGCCATCGTCCTCGCCGTCAACGACGACGAAGCCATCCGCGCCGCCTACGAACTGACCCGGCTCGAAGGCATCATCCCCGCATTGGAAAGTGCCCACGCACTGGGTGCGCTGGAGAAGATGAGGTTCAAGCCGACGGACGTGGTGGTGCTGACGGTGTCGGGACGGGGGGATAAGGATATAGAGACGTATTTGAGTGATGAGTGATGAGTTATAAGTGATGAGTTATTTGAAAATACGAGATACAATGAAATAAAATACAAGATACAATGAAACAATATGATTATAAAACAATCAGCCGCACCATGCTCGGTGACTTGCATACGCCGGTGAGCACGTATCTGAAGGTGCGTGACATCTTTCCGCAGAGCGCACTTATGGAGAGTTCCGACTATCATGGCAGTGAGAACAACCGCTCGTTCATCGCTCTGTGTCCGCTGGCAAGTGTCAGCATAGACCACGGCACGGCTATCTTCCGCCTGCCGGACGACAGCCGCGAAGAGCATCCCATAACCGATGCATACCGGGTAGAGAATGCCTTGAACGATTTCCGCGCCCGCTTCCGCGTGGAGGGCGAATACAGCAATTACTGCGGACTCTACGGATACACCTCCTTCAATGCTGTCCGCTACTTCGAGAATATCCCCGTGAAGGACAGCCGCGAAGCTACCAACGATGCGCCGGACATGCTGTACATATTATATAAGTACCTCATCGTCTTCAACGACTTCAAGAATGAGATGCTGCTCCTCGAGATGCTGGCGCCCGGCGAGACCAGCGGACTGGACCAGGTACAGAAGGCCATCCATAACCGTAACTACACCGCCTACGATTTCCGCGCCGTCGGCCCCACCACCTCCCCACTTACGGACGAGGAGCACAAGGCGAATATCCGCCGGGGCATCGCCCACTGTCTGCGCGGCGACGTTTTCCAGATAGTCCTCTCCCGCCGGTTCGAGCAGCGTTTCACAGGCGATGACTTCAAGCTCTACCGTGCCCTGCGCAGCATCAACCCTTCTCCCTATCTGTTCTATTTCGACTTCGGGGGCTTCCGCATTTTCGGCTCGTCTCCCGAAACCCATTGCCGCATCGAAGGCCGCCATGCCTATATCGACCCCATTGCCGGAACCACGAAGCGCACCGGCGATGCAGAGCAGGACGCCCTCAATGCCCGGTACCTGCACGACGACCCCAAAGAGAACGCCGAACACGTGATGCTGGTGGACCTTGCCCGCAACGACCTCTCCCGCAACTGCCACGATGTAAAGGTGGACTTCTATAAGGAGATGCAGTATTACAGCCATGTCATCCACCTCGTCAGCCGTGTCAGCGGAACGCTCCGCGAAGAGGCCGACCCCGTCAAGGCCTTCATCGACACCTTCCCTGCCGGTACCCTGAGCGGCGCCCCCAAGGTACGCGCCATGCAACTCATCAGCCAGCTGGAACCGCACAACCGTGGAGCCTACGGAGGCTGCATCGGTTTCATCGGACTGAACGGCTCGCTGAACCAGGCGATTACGATTCGTACTTTTGTCAGCCGCAATGGTGTCCTCTGGTTCCAGGCAGGCGGCGGCATCGTAGCCAAGAGCAACGACGAGTACGAACTGCAAGAGGTGAACAACAAGCTCGGCGCACTGAAAAAAGCGATTGAGATGGCAGAGAAAATGTGAGTTCATGTACCATGTATAATGTACAAAGTACAATTTGCCATGCGGCGTACATTGCGCAGCCAAATCGTACATCGTAAATAAAGTAACTTCAATCGTACATCGTAAATCGTCAAATAGTAAATAAAATAGATTGTAAATACAAAAGATGAAAACAGTTATCATAGACAATTACGACTCCTTCACCTACAACCTTGCCCATCTGGTGAAAGAGCTTGGCGCAGAAACGGATGTGCTGCGCAACGATAAATTCCGGCTCGAAGAATTGGAGCCATACGATAAAATCATCCTCTCACCCGGCCCCGGTGTCCCCGAGGAAGCCGGACTGTTGCTGGATGTCATCCGCACCTATGCCGGACGGAAACCCATACTCGGTGTCTGTCTGGGCGAACAAGCCATCGGACAAGTGTTCGGCGGAAAGCTGGTCAATCTGGAAGAGGTGTTCCATGGGGTACAGACGGAGATAAGAATGAAGGGGGAAGGATTAAGGATTAGGGATGAAGGATTAGGGGGGAAGGATTATGAAGGTATTTCTCTCGAAGAAGACTATATCTTCTGCGGTTTACCCGATAGGATTCCCGTCGGACGATACCACTCCTGGGTAGTGGATACGAAGGAGTTTCCCGACGAACTTGCCATTACCGCCATCAGCCCCGAAGGACAAATCATGGCGCTGAAACATCGGGAGTATGACATACACGGCATCCAGTTCCATCCTGAATCGGTACTGACACCCGACGGAAAAACAATCGTAAAAAACTGGCTTTTCAAATGAGGCACTTCAGAAAAAGAGTAAATTCAATCGTCAAATCGTAAATAAATAGATGAAAGCAATACTCACCCGTCTCTTCAATCACGAAGAGCTCACGTCGGAGGAGACCAAACAAATCCTCCTCAACATCACCAAGGAAATGTATCCTGAGGCGCAGATAGCAGCCTTGCTCACTGCCTTCCAGATGCGGAGCATCACTGTGGACGAGCTTATCGGTTTCCGCGAAGCACTGATGGAGACACGCCTTCCCATCGACTTCGCCCCCTATCGCCCCATCGACATTGTGGGTACGGGAGGCGACGGAAAGAACACCTTCAACATCTCCACCTGCGCTTGCTTCGTGGTGGCGGGAGCCGGCTACAAGGTTGCCAAGCACGGCAACTACGGAGCCACTTCCGTGAGCGGAGCCAGCAATGTCATCGAGCAGCACGGCGTACGCTTCACCAACAACCCCGACACGCTGAAACGCAGCATGGAGGAGTGCAACATCGCCTACCTTCATGCCCAGCTTTTCAATCCGGCGATGAAGTTTGTCGGTCCCGTACGCAAGACGCTGGGAGTACGCACCTTGTTCAATCTGCTCGGCCCGTTGGTGAATCCATGCTGTCCGGCATACCAGCTGCTCGGTGTGGCAGACCTCTCGCAGATGCGCCTATACACCAACGTATTCTATAAGCTCGGCATTGACTTTGCCGTGGTCAACAGCCTCGACAGCTACGACGAAATCTCCCTGACGGACGAGTTCAAGGTGATGACCCGCAACTACGAGCGCATCTACCGTCCGCAGGCTCTCGGCTTCAAGGATGCCCGTCCCGAAGAACTCTTCGGCGGCGCATGCAAGGAAGATGCCGCCCGCATCTTCGACAATATCCTTACGGGGCATGCCACACCTGCACAAACGCAATGCGTCATTGTCAACGCCGCCTTTGCCATCCAGGTGATGGAGCCGCAGAAAGAGATTGAAGAGTGCATCGCCATCGCACGCGAATCGCTGGATAGCGGACGGGCGCTGGCGACACTGAAAAAATTTATCGAGATTAATAAATGAAGCAATGAAAGATATACTGTCCGAAATCATCGCCCATAAGCAAACAGAGATTGAACTGCAAAAGCAGACCGTCTCTCCGGAACAGTTGCAGGAGCAGGCCGGAGTCATCATCCGGGAGAATGCGGCCCACCGCCGCAGCATGAAGCAGGCCCTTGCCGCTTCTTCTACAGGAATCATCTCCGAGTTCAAACGCCGTTCACCCTCTAAAGGCTGGATAAACGAGGCTGCCCAAGCAGAGGAAATACCCGCCTCCTACGAAGCCGCCGGCGCCGCCGCCCTCTCCATCCTGACGGATGAGAAGTTCTTCGGCGGTACGCTGCGCGACATCCGCACAGCCCGTCCGCTCGTCCGCATCCCCATTCTGCGCAAGGACTTCATCATCAACGAGTACCAGCTTCTGCAAGCCTGCATCGTAGGTGCCGACGCCGTATTGCTCATTGCCGCCTGCCTCAGTCCGGAGCAGTGTAGCACCCTCACCACCCAAGCCCACGAACTCGGGCTGGAGGTATTGCTCGAAATCCACAGCCCTTCGGAACTCTCCTATATAAATAAGGAGGTCGACATGGTGGGTGTCAACAACCGCAACCTCGGCTCCTTCGTCACCGATGTAGAAAACTCCTTCCGGATAGCCCGGCAACTGCGCGAAGCCACCCACGGACCGGCATCCCCGCTCCTTGTCTCCGAAAGCGGCATCTCCGACCCCGAAACCATCTGCCGCCTGCGTGCCGCCGGCTTCCGCGGTTTCCTCATCGGCGAAACCTTCATGAAAACAGCCAATCCGGGCGAAACCCTGAAAGAGTTCATCCAAGCCAGTCTCTTAATTGATAATTAAAAGTTGAAAGTTGATAATTGAAAGTTGATAATTGTAAATACAAAAGTCTCTCATACAGCGTTACATCGCGCAGCCAAATAGTAAATAGTAAATAGTAAATAGTAAATAAAATGTCTCCTCTCATCAAAGTATGCGGAATGACCGAAGCAGAAAACATCCGCAATGTAGAACTGCAAGGTGTAGATATGATTGGTTTTATCTTCTACCCCAAATCTCCCCGTTGTCTGTGCCAGATGCCCGGGTATCTGCCAGCCTGCGCCAAGCGCGTCGGCGTCTTTGTCAACGAAAGTAAGGAAAACATCCTGATGTATACCGACCGTTTCGGCCTTGACTACATCCAGCTGCATGGCAATGAAGCTCCCGAGTACTGCCGTTCCCTGCACAATGCAGGCCTGCACCTCATCAAGGCTTTCTCTATCTTGCTGCCCAAGGACCTGCTTGCCGTATCTGCCTACAATGGTCTGTGCGACTACTACCTCTTCGACACCAAGACCCCACAGTACGGCGGTTCCGGCAACCAGTTCGACTGGAACCTTCTGCACCGCTACAACGGTCCCACCCCGTTCCTGCTTAGCGGTGGCATCAACCCCTACAGCGTAAAAGCCCTCCGGGAGTTCCGCCATCCCTATTTCGCAGGTATCGACATCAACAGCCGTTTCGAGACGGCACCGGGAATAAAGGATGTGGAACGCATCTCAAACTTCCTGAAAGAACTGAAGGGGTTTACTATTTGACGATTTACGATTTACGATTTACCATGTACAATGTACAATTTGCCATGCGGCGTACATTGCGCAGCCAAATAGTAAATAGTAAATTGTAAAATTGTAAATCGTAACATGCAGCATATATTGCGCAGCCAAATAGTAAATTGTAAATTGTAAAATTGTAAATAGAAATAGTATGTTGAACCGCATTAACCAACTTTTCCAGGACAGCCCCAAGAATCTGCTGTCCATTTACTTTTGTGCAGGCTGTCCCAACCTCGACGGTACTGCCGACGTTATCCGTGCCCTCGAAAGAAACGGAGTCAGCATGATTGAAATCGGAATTCCGTTCAGTGACCCCATGGCCGACGGCATTGTCATTCAGAACGCCGCCACCCGCGCCCTGCACAACGGCATGTCCCTCCGCCTGCTTTTCGAACAATTGCGCGACATCCGTCGCGATGTCCGCATCCCCCTCATCCTTATGGGGTACCTCAATCCCATCATGCAGTTCGGCTTCGAAGCCTTCTGCCAGAAGTGCGTGGAATGCGGCATCGATGGCGTCATCATTCCCGACCTCCCTTTCCGCGATTACGAAGAGAGTTACAAAGCCATCGCCTCGAAGTATGACATCCGTGTCATCATGCTCATTACCCCCGAAACCAGCGAAGCCCGCGTCCGCGAAATAGACGCCCACACCGACGGATTCATCTATCTGGTGTCCAGTGCCGCCACCACCGGTGCCCAAAAAGACTTCGACACCCGGAAGCAAGCCTACTTCAAGAAGATAGAGGATATGAACCTGCGCAATCCACGCATGGTAGGCTTCGGCATCAGCAACAAGCAGACATTCGATGCCGCTTGCGCCCACTCATCCGGTGCCATCATCGGCAGCCGCTTCGTCACGCTGCTCAACGAGAAGGAAGGAGATGCGGAAAAGGCTATCAGGCAGTTGAAGGAAGATTTGAAACAGTGAGCTTATTCAAATTTCATACAATATATTTTTCGCAATGAAATAATAAAAGAGACAAAATCTGCAAAGACTTGTCTCTTTTATTTTCTCCCCATCTCATATTTCACTATCTTTGTGCCCGAAAAAAGCTCTAATACGAATATCATGAAAGTCGATTGCCCTTCCGTACTATTGATTTACACTGGCGGAACTATCGGAATGATAGAAAATCCCGAGACCGGTGCGCTTGAGAACTTCAACTTCGACCAACTGCTGCAACATGTTCCCGAACTGAAGCGCTTCAACTACCGCATCTCTTCCTATCAGTTCGACCCACCGATCGACTCTTCCGACATGGAGCCTTCCCTCTGGGCAAAGATTGTAAAAATCATCAACTACAACTACGACAATTTCGACGGCTTCGTCATCCTGCACGGTACCGATACGATGGCCTATACAGCCTCCGCACTCAGCTTCATGCTCGAGAACCTTTCCAAGCCGGTCATCCTCACCGGTTCCCAGCTTCCCATCGGCACCCTGCGCACCGACGGGAAAGAGAACCTCATCACCGCCATTGAAATAGCCGCCGCCAAGCATCCGGACGGTACCCCTATCGTCCCCGAAGTGTGCATCTTCTTCGAGAACGAGCTGATGCGGGGCAACCGTACCACCAAAATCAATGCCGAGAATTTCAATGCTTTCCGCTCCTTCAACTATCCCGCACTGGCAAAGGCAGGCATCCATATCCGTTATAACGAGCACCTCATCCACCGTCCCGACCCGTCACGCCCCATGAAGCCGCACTACCTTTTCGACACCAATGTCGTAGTGCTCACCCTCTTTCCCGGCATCCAGGAAAGCATTATCAACTCCGTGCTTCATGTTCCCGGCCTGAAAGCCGTTGTCCTCAAGACTTTCGGTTCCGGCAATGCCCCCCAGAAAGAATGGTTCATCCGCCAGCTGAAAGAAGCCAGCGAACGTGGCATTGTCATCGTCAACATCACCCAATGCCAAAGTGGCGCCGTCGAGATGGGACGTTACGAAACCGGTCTGCACCTGCTCGATGCGGGCGTCATCAGCGGATATGATGCCACTGTGGAAAGCGTGCTCACCAAGCTGATGTTCCTGCTCGGCCACGGGCTTACTCCCAAGGAAATACGCAGCGAAATGAACCGCTCCATAGCCGGAGAGTTTACCAAGCCCGTGTTGTAACCTAAATGTAACATCTATTTCATAAGGACGAAACAAGAAAGGGTCATCTTTGTAACGAAAACTAAATCACATTGAATTTTGTATTAATTAATAGAAAATACGCATGAACGATTACCGGATTTTAGTTGTAGACGATGAAGAAGACTTGTGCGAGATTCTAAAATTCAATCTCGAAATGGAAGGATACATGGTAGATACTGCCAATTCCGCCGAAGAAGCCTTGAAGCTTGAATTGCCACGTTACAACCTGATACTGCTGGACGTGATGATGGGAGAAATTTCCGGATTCAAAATGGCCAGCATGATGAAAAAGAACAAGGCTACACAGAATATTCCTATCATTTTCATCACCGCAAAGGATACGGAAAATGATACGCTGACCGGATTCAACCTGGGAGCGGACGACTATATTTCAAAGCCTTTCTCTCTGCGTGAAGTCATCATGAGGGTAAAGGCCGTGTTACGACGCACAGCCGGCGTACAGACACAGGTGCCCGAACAGCTGATTTATAAAGGACTGTCTGTCAACATTCCGAAGAAGAAAGTAACCATCAACAACGAGGAAATTTCATTAACGAAAAAAGAATTTGAAATACTTCTGCTCCTATTGCAGAACCAGGGACGCGTATTCTCCCGCGAAGACATTCTGGCGAAAGTATGGCACGATGAAGTGTACGTGCTCGACCGTACGATTGATGTGAATATCACCCGCCTTCGCAAGAAAATCGGTGGATACGGTGCTTGTATTGTAACCCGTCTCGGTTATGGATACTGTTTCGAATGTGAATAAATTACGGTGGCACAATCATGACAAAATTTTCTTATCGCATCCTCCCTTTCAGTCAGAGGCTGTTTCTTTCTGTCATATTCCTTTTCCTGGGATATGCAGTATGCTTCATGCTGTTTCAATACAACCGCGAAAAGGCTTACAAAATAGAATTACTGAATACGCAGCTGCAAAACTATAACAACCAGCTGTGCGACTTTCTGGCCGATCATCATGGGGTCAACTCTGACTCCATGCAGAGCTATGTGACGACTCACATGATGCCGAACCTGCGGGTGACGCTTATTGAGCCGTCGGGGAAAGTCGTGTACGACAATACAAATGCCAACAGGAAAAGCTTTGCCAACCACTCTTCACGCAAGGAAGTGCAAGACGCACTCATGTATGGAAGCGGCTATTCCATCAGCCGCCAGTCGGAAAGCATTCAGGGAGAGGAATATTTTTATTCCGCACGTTATTATCCTCCCTACCGCATCATCATACGGTCTGCCCTTCCCTACAACCTGAGTCTGACAGAACACCTGCAGGCTGACTCCGGCTACTTATGGTTTGCGCTGATTATCTGTCTGGTACTGATTTTCATCTTCTACCGTTTTACCCGGAAGCTGGGCAAGTCCATCACCAAACTGCAACAGTTTGCCATGAAGGCCGACCGGAACGAACCGATTGACATGGACATCCTGCAAACGTTCCCCAAGAACGAACTGGGAGAGATTTCACAACACATCATTAAGATATACAAACGCCTGCACCGGGCGAAAGAAGCTCTCTACATTGAGCGTGAGAAACTGATTTCGCACCTTCAGACCTCACACGAGGGATTGGGTGTCTTTACCAAAGAGCGGCAGGAAATCCTGGTCAACAACCTGTTTACGCAATACATCAACAATATATCCGACCGTAATTTGCGTTCTACCAATGAAATTTTCGATATTCCAGAACTGCAACCCATCATTGAGTTCTTAAACCGGAACGAAGGCAATTTCAGCAAAGAGGAAAAGCGGTATGCCATGCACCTCAACAAGAACGCTCGCTCGTTCACCGTGGAATGCATCATCTTTCAGGATATGTCGTTCGAAATATCCATCAACGATATTACCCAGGAAGAAGAGCAGGCCCGTCTGAAACGTCAGCTGACACAGAATATCGCCCACGAGCTGAAAACGCCTGTCAGCAGCATTCAGGGATACCTGGAAACCATTATCAGCAACCCGAACATTCCGCAAGAAAATGTCCGTGTCTTCCTGGAAAGAAGCTATGCCCAGAGCAACCGCCTGACCTTCCTGTTACGCGATATCTCTGTGCTGACCCGAATGGACGAGGCACCGGAACTGGTAGAGAAAGAGCAGGTAAACCTGAGCAAGATTGTAGAAAACATTTTGAACGAGGTAGCACTCGGTCTGGAAGAAAAGCATATCACTGTGGTGAACAAGCTCCCGTCGGAAGTCATACTGACAGGAAGCAGCTCGCTGCTCTACTCCATCTTCCGCAACCTGACCGACAATGCCATAGCCTATGCGGGTAATGACATACAAATCACCATCAACTGCTTCCGCGAGGATGAGAAATTCTACTATTTCAGTTTCTCTGATACCGGTGTGGGAGTACCCGAAGAGCACCTGAACCGCCTGTTCGAACGCTTCTATCGGGTAGACAAGGGACGTTCACGGAAATTAGGAGGAACAGGTCTGGGACTGGCCATCGTGAAGAACGCCGTATTGTTCCATGGTGGAACCATCTTCGCCAAGAACATGCCGAAGGGAGGACTGGAATTTGTCTTCACTCTGAAAAAGGATATACAAGGATAAAGCACTTCAGGCAAGACATTCTGTAATTAAAACTGCTACAATTTCCCCTGGTTCAGTACTTCCGTGGAAGTACTGGAGTACTCCCCTGGAAGTACTGCAGTACTCCTTTGACAGTACTGGAGTACTTCCTTGGCAGTACTAAAAAAAGCCCTTTCTTGGTTTAACCAGACTATTTTTCAATTAATAAACTGAGGTTGCAAAGACTTTAAAGAGACTCTATTATTTTATCTACCATTAAAAAGAATATAAATGAAGGTCTCAAAATAGAAACATCGGTAGACTGTTTGATTCCCTATACATCAAGCTACTTTTTAGAAGCCTTGACAGAGAATCCTATATCTTCGTTTGGAATATTGAAAATAGCTGTATGACCGGTAAACGCTTCAATAAGAACCTCACCGGAATAGCCGTATTCACTGTTATACTTCAATTTGTTTCCAGATACCGTGTAAGTACCGGTTTCAGTAAACAGACTTCGGTCCTCATTCTCATTGAAACTTTGATAATACTCAAAATGAAAAGTTCCTTCATCCGTAAATACGGCCTTTAACGGACCATACATAGGCGGACACTCAAAATACTCTGTTTTCCACTCACCTACAATATCCGAATTATTAAGGTCGATTACATATTCTTCCTCACTACATGCAAATAACGTAAACAAAAGAACAACAACGACACTTTTCACTAAACGTGTGTACATATTATTTAAAATTGATTATGATACAAAGATAAAGACATTTTTGCAAAAATCGGCATTTTACAAAAAACATTAAACACAAGAATCCAGTCTACCGATTTTTCCAAACACGAAATGAAAGAAGTTTCGTAAGAATAGAAAAAAATCAATGCCACGTTCTAGATATCATTTTATCATATATTCAAAGCATACTTTACAGAATCAATCTGTTTATCAAACATATGAATCAGGCTAATCCCGGATGGGACACTGCTTTTTTTATGAGCCATGTCAATCAGTATTATTTTATGGGGACGATGCAGGATGCTCTGCTTTGTATCAAAAGTACCGGCGATATCAGCTATTTTGCGCGCCGCAGCTTTGATCGGGCCAAGGATGAATCCCCCCTCTCTGAATTGATTTATCCCATGAAAAGCTATCGGGACGCGGCCGATATTATTGGCGCTGACTGCGGTAATGTATTTTTCGAAACAGAAGTCGTAACCTATGCTATTCTGCAAAGGATGCAAAAATATCTGAATTTTGATTCTATCAACTCCTTGGATAAAATCATCAGCATGCAGCGTGCTGTAAAATCCGATTATGAGCTGCAGTGTCTGAAACAGGCAGGACGGCTGCATCATGATTATCTCAATAATGTAGTTCCGGATTTATTTTACGAGGGCATGAGCGAAGCAGAACTTTGCGGTAAATTGTATGAAACCATGCTCCGTCACGGCCATGACGGCACTGCCCGCTTTTCTATGTTTCAAAATGAAATCGGAATCGGTCAGATTGGATTTGGCGTCAGTTCCCTGTATCCCACCAGCTTTGACGGACCCGCCGGCTCAAAAGGCCTGAGCGCAGCCGTCCCATTTGTCGGTAATCGGGATATAAAATTAAAACCTGGCGACCTTATTCTGGTCGACTGCGCGTTTAATGTCGAGGGGTATCAAAGCGATAAAACACAGATGTATTATTTTAAAGCTAAGGTACCGGAATCTGCCAAAAAGGTTCACCGAAAATGTATGGAAATTGAGGAATTAGCCGCCTCCATGCTCCGTCCCGGCGCTGTTCCCTCTGATATCTACGATACCATTCAAAATGGTCTGGATCCAAAATTTGCTGATGGTTTCATGGGCTATCAAAATAGGACTGTCAAATTTTTAGGACATGGCGTTGGCCTTTACATTGATGAAATGCCGGTAATTGCCAAAGGATTCAGCATGCCATTGCAAAAAAATATGACGATTGCATTGGAACCTAAAAAAGGATTACAGGAAATTGGTCTGGTCGGTGTTGAAGACACCTTTCTTGTAACTGATAACGGCGGAGAATGTATTACCGGACATTGTTCGGAAATTATAGAAATATGAAATTTGGAAACGAAAAATTTTTTTGATATATTAACTTAAAAAAGCCGCGTTAAAACGCGGCTTTCAGACTGTCGAAAAAGTCGGTCTACCGCAAGCATAAAAAAAGCAAGAAACAATTGCAGATATTTTAAAAGGATAAAAATGCCGCGGAAAACATCGAGTTTTCCGCGGCATTGCTTGCTTTTCCGCAAA
>ERZ773194.3608-NODE-3608-length-13088-cov-4.657792_pt1 | contig 13088 bp, 6 predicted proteins | sample MGYA00511240_ERZ773194 | MGnify/ENA primary metagenome ERZ773194 (study PRJEB29015, sample SAMEA2737774) | human gut metagenome | biome: human gut; feature: human-associated habitat; material: faeces | place: China | collected 2012 ... | reverse complement strand
GACGCGTCGTGAAGAAGGACCTGAGCGTGAGGGTGCATAACTGCCCCGGCTGCGGTCTGATCATCGACCGCGACATCAACGCTGCCAAAAACATATTGAACCGCGGGTGGGCCTGCCACCCCGACCCGGTCTGATGTTCGAATCGCCCCGCACTCGGGCACGATGAACGGTGTAGTGCTAGATTTCCGTTCATCTTAGGTTGATATAGCGCATCGCGTGAGATACTTTGTTTGTGGAAAGGGGGCTCCCGCCCCCGGTTTATTCACCGCCCCTCTTCCGAAGCGGCCCCGGCCCCCTTCCCCTGGAGGAACCTCGGCCCCTTCCAGTTCCAGTCGCCGAGCAGATGCATCACGGCCGGGACGATGTACGTCCTGACTATCAGCGCATCAACCAGGATGGCGAAGCACAGCGCGAATCCGAACTGCTGCATCATGACCATGTTCGAGAGCATCAGCGTGCCGAACGCCCCTCCCATGATGAGTCCGCAGATGGTGATGACCGATCCCGAGTGAACCACGGCCTGATGGATCGCCTCGTCGTTCGACAGGCCCTTGTCCGTCACGTTCTCGCGTATGCGGGTGGTCAGCAGGATGTCGTAATCCATTCCGAGTCCCAGGCAGATCACCAGCAGGATCAGCGGGATCAGCCACATGACCTCCCATCCGAGGATCACGGTGAACACCAGATGGGTCATCGCCAGGGTCCAGCAGATGCTCATCAGGATGGTCGCCACCGACCTGAACGGGATGGTGTACGACTTCATGACGAGGAACAGCATCAGGATGATCAGGACGACCACCAGGATCTCGATCTTGATGAACTCGTCGCCGATGATCTTCGACACCTCGTACATGACCGCCGCGCCGCCGGTGATCCATACATCCTCCACCAACTCCGGGTTCTCCTTCTCGAACGCGTTCAGTGCGGATGTCATGGAATCGATGGACTCCATGGACCTGGTGGACATGGCTGCCTCGTGGGTCGCCACGGTGAGGCAGATGTAGTTCGCACCCTTGGTAACCGTGGGATCGACGACCATCTTCCCGCCTTCGGCGTACTCTCCTCCGATGATCGTTCCGTTGCAGTTGGCGATGAAATCGATGGATGGAGCCCCGTTCTTTATGACGCCCCACATCGCCTCCTCCTCGGTGGCACCGCCTCCCATGTACGCCTGGACCATCGCCCTCACCGCGTATCCGACGTACTGGGCGGTGGTTCCGTGGGCGGAGCCGGCGGCCATCGCCAGGATCGCCTTCGGATCAGTGGTTCCAGATGCCATCGCATCTGCGACGGCCCTGCTCCACATGAACGGACCGTAGGCGTAGGAGATGTTCCCATCCGCACCTCCGTCCTCCTCGATTATGCTGTCGCACAGCTTATGGATCTTATCCGCTATGCCATCCTCCTTGGACCATTCGTCGGTCCATTCCAGCGTCCCTTCGTACATCCCGTATCCGGTGTTGTAACCCGTGACGGTGATGTTCGCGATGGATTCGTTCAGCTTCATCACGGCGTAATCGGGCATGACCATGCCCTGGTCGGCGTACTCTCCGATGAGCTCCATCCCCTTCCCGGAATCCCCGTTCTCCATGGAGCTGATCATGTCGTAGGAGGTCTCCGACGTCATCGCGACGTATGCCGCGGGGACGGAGACCAGGACGGTCACGATGAGGATCGCCTTCGCATGCTTCAGCGAGAACCTGGACGACCTCTCGAAATAGGCGTGTCCGATCCTCCCGCACCTAGCGTGCCATCCCCTGCCGTCCAGCCCCTTCCTCTCCATCCTCTCCATGGTGGAGGGCCAGAATATCCTGTCCCCGACGACCGCGAGGATCGACGGGATCAACGTAAGAGCGGCGAGGAGGGCCACGATGATGCCCAGCGCGAGGCATATGCCCATCGTCGAGACCATGCTGAAGGAGCAGATGAACATCGCTCCGAATCCGATGATGACGGATGCTCCGGAGATCGAGATGGACTCGCCGGCCCACTTGATCGCCTCATGCAGAGCAGCGTGATGGTCCTTGCCGGAGCGGAGCTCCTCCCTGTAGCGGGCGATGATGAAGATGCAGTAGTCGCATCCGGCGCCCATCATGGACACCAGCAGCATCATCTCCGTGATGAAGAACACGTTGAGGACCTGCCCTATGCCGTAGATCAGCGCCAGGACGACCGCGAAGGCCACTCCGATGGTAATCGGGGGCGTGGCCGAGGTGATGAAGGACCTGAAGAACAGGCCCACCAGGACCAGGATCAGCAGGACGGTGAACGGATCGATCCTCTGGAGGTCCTGGGCGGAGCCGACCTCCGCATCGTATCCGATCGCCTGGGAACCGGTGACGTACTGCTCGAATCCCACGTCGCCGTTGTTCTCGACGTAGTCCTTGAGACAGCCGCCGATGAAGTCCCTCAGATTGGGGGTGTCGGCGGAGATGTCGATGTCCGAGGGTGCATAGACGATGCCGGCCATGAGTATGCCCGTGCCGTCGTCCTTCGACTGGGGATCCATGGGGATTATGCCGGTGAGCTTCGGATTTCCGGAATCGTCCACGTACTCGGACGATCTCATGTTGAGATATCCGACGAACGATCCGGCATCGGTCAGTCCGGTATCGTCCTCGTAGTACATCACCAGCAGCGGCATCGACGTCGCCTCCGTCGACGACTGCGGGAAGTAATCGTTTATGATCTGGAGTCCCTTGACGGACTCCGAATCCTCTCCGGCCATGTCGCTGGTGTCATAGTACATGACGCTGCCGGCCTTGAGAGCCAGAGGGACCGCGCAGACGAGGATCACCACCCACAGGGCCAGGATGGCCTTGTGGTGGCGGATGATCCCCTCCGCGAGCTTATCGAACAACATGAGTGATTCGACGTTTGCTAGCTTTAAAATGGTTGTTGGAGGAACCGCGGGGGATCCGAACCGGCAGCGATACGGATCGTTCCCGTGCGATGATGCGCTCTCCGACCGGAAGTGTCGGAAACTGGATTTTCCAGGGCTGAAATAGTGCGTAAAACTAGATGGAATCGGGATTGAAAAGTGTAAAAAACTAGGAAAAATGTCCTTTGAAAACCGTCGAAAACTAGATTTATAATCAGAGCCATCACGATTCATGCGCCGCAAGATCCTGGACGTCATCGACGGATGGTACCGCTCGGAATACAGATCCGCACTGATGATCCGCGGAGCCAGGCAGGTCGGGAAGACGTATGCGGTGGAGATGTACTGCGATCTGAACCGCATCCACCATCTGAAGATCGACCTGTCCAAGGATTCGAGGTCCAGGGAGGTGTTCGACGGGGATCTGACCGTGGACGCGATCATCCTCGGCCTCTCCGCCATCCACACCGGATTCGAATTCATCCCCGACAGGACGCTGATCTTCCTCGACGAGATCCAGGAATGCCCCAACGCCCGTACGGCTCTGAAGTCCTTCGCAACGGACAAGAGGTACAGGGTCATCGCATCCGGATCCCTTCTGGGACTGAAGATGAGGAGTGTCAGGCTCCCTCCGACCGGATACGTGGAATCCGTCGATATGCGGCCGATGGACTTCGAGGAGTTCCTATGGGCGCTCGGAGTGCCTCAGGCCGCGATCGATGCCGTGAGGACATCGATCTCCGCATGCACGCCCATCGACGAATCCCTGTTCGATACGTTCAGCGGGTACTACAGGTGGTACATCGCGGTCGGAGGGATGCCTGATGCCGTCAGGTCGTTCGTGGAATCGAAGCAGTTCGGACCAGTTCGCAACGCCCAGTCGATGATAGTGGAGGGATACAAGGACGACATCCGGAAGCATATCGACGACATGAAGCTGAGAGCCGAGGTGGAATCCTGCTTCGATGCCGTCCCGAGGATGCTCGCCGCCGAGAACAAGAGATTCGTCTTCAACGACGTCGATGGAAAGGGCGAAGGATCGGGGAAGGGCTACTACGACGGGTACGACCGGTACGCGCCTGCGCTGGAATGGCTATCCATGGCTGATGTTACCCTGACCTGCCGCAGGGTGTCGGAGATGCATATGCCCCTGAAGGAACGCACCCGCGGCAACATGTTCAAGCTGTACATGCTGGACACGGGGATCCTGATGGATCTGTACGAACCGGAGCTGGTCGGCGAGGTCGTGATGGGCGATGTCGGCGTGAACCACGGTGCCATCGCCGAGAACGCGATAGCCCAGGCCCTGGTGGCACAGGGACGCGAGCTGTACTTCTACCAGGACCCGAAGGGCAGGACGGGGTTCGATTTCGTGATGCCTACGAACGGTAAAATCTGTGCCGTCTGGGTCGTACCGGGGAAGGGCAGGTCGTGCCCGTCCCTGAACAGGGCGGTCGGGGATCTGGGCCTTGAAGGCATCATGTTCGAGACCCGGAACTGCTTCGAGGACGACAAGGGGATAAAACACTACCCCCTCTTCGCCGCATCCTTCCTCGACTCCATCGACCGTTACGAGATGCCCGTATTCGACCCGAGCGGCATCTACCGCCTGAAGGCCGGGTACGGGAGTCCTGACGACGCGCGCACCCGCTAAAAAAGGACTATTTATAGTACACCCGACTACGCATCCCCGTTAGCCATGGCACAGTACGACGCTGCTTCAATCGAGAAGCACTGGGAGGAGACGTGGAAGACCGGCGAGGTCTACCGCTTCGACCCCGCTTCCGACAAACCGGTCTTCAGCATCGACAACCCTCCGAGATACACATCCGGCCCGCTCCACCTTGGACACGCCACCGGATACTCCCTCATCGACTTCGTCGCCCGCTACAAGAGGATGACGGGGCACAACGTGTTCTTCCCCCTGTGCTTCGACGTCAACGGAACGCCGATCGAGGTCAAGGTCGAGAAGAAGCACCACATCACCAAGCTCGACACCCCCCGCCAGGAGTACAGGAGGCTCTGCGAGGAGTACGCCAACGGGTTCATCGAGGAGATGACCCACCACTTCGAGATCCTGGGGGAGAGCATGGACCCCAGCATCTACTACCAGACCGACGCCCCCTACTACAGGCGCGTCACCCAGCTCTCCTTCGTGGAGCTGTTCAGAAGGGGGCTCGTGTACAAGGCGAACTACCCCGTCAACTGGTGCCCCGGATGCATGACCGCCCTGGCGGATGCCGAGGTGGAGTACAAGGACAACGTCAACAAGCTCAACTTCATCAAATTCCAGATCGCCGACGGGAAGCCGGAGGATTACGTCCTCATCGCCACAACCAGGCCGGAACTCCTGTGCACCTGCCAGGCCGTGGCCGTCCACCCCGACGACAAAGCAAAGGCGGACCTCGTCGGGAAGGAGCTCGTCACCCCTCTGTTCGGCAAGAGGGTGAAGGTCATCTCCGACCCCAAGGTCCAGATGGAGTACGGGACCGGATTCGTCATGATCTGCACCATCGGGGACAAGGACGACCTCGAATGGGTCATGAAGTACCACTTCCCCCTCGAGAAGGGGATAGACGAGCAGGGCAGGATGACCGAGCTCGCCGGGAAGTACGCCGGCATGAAGGTCGCGGATGCCCGCGAGGCGGCCATCAACGATCTGAAGGACGCCGGGATCCTCGTGGAGCAGAAGGACAACCCCCAGCAGGTCTCCGTCTGCTGGAGATGCCACGCGCCCATCGAGTACCTCCAGGTCCCCCAGTGGTTCCTCAAGACCCTGGACTTCAGGGAGAAGATCCTGGAGAGGACCGACGAGATCGAATGGCACCCCGAGTTCATGAAGACCAGGCTCAAGGACTGGACCAACTCCCTGGAGTGGGACTGGGTCCTGAGCAGGCAGAGGATCTTCGCCACCCCCATCCCCGTATGGGAGTGCGAGGACTGCGGCGAGGCCGTGTGCGCGACCGAGGAGATGTGCTACTGCGACCCGACCCTGGACGCTCCCCCCGTGGAGAAGTGCCCCAAGTGCGGTGGGAAGCTCATAGGATGCACCGATGTCTTCGACACATGGATGGACTCCTCCGGGTCGTCGCTCTACAACACGTTCTGGAGCAGGGACCCGGAGCTCCACAAGAAGCTCTTCCCCATGTCCATGAGGCCCCAGTCCCACGACATCATCAGGACCTGGGCGTTCTACTCCATCCTCAGGGCGGAGCAGATCGAGCAGAGCATCCCCTGGAAGGACATCATGATCCACGGGTTCATCATGGCCCCCGACGGAACCCCCATGCACTCGTCCATCGGGAACGTCATCGACCCCATACCCATCCTGGAGAACTACGGAGCCGACGCGCTGCGCTACTACGCCGCCACCTGCTCCCTGGGTATCGACCACGCCTTCCGCGAGAAGGACGTGATCCGCGGGAAGAAGCTGTGCATCAAGGTGTTCAACATCGGACAGTTCGCCGGAAGGTACATCGAGAACGCTCCGAAGGAGATGCCCGCGACCCTCAGGACATCCGACAGATGGATCCTGTCCAGGTACTCGTCCGCTGTCAGAACGGTCACCGACTGCTTCGAGAACTACCAGTTCGACAAGGCCATGAGGGAGGTCGAGGGATTCATCTGGCACGAGCTCGCCGACAACTACATCGAGATGATCAAGGGAAGGACCGACGATGCCGTCAGGTACACCATGTACACCGTCCTCCTCGGAAGCCTGAAGATGCTCGCCCCGTTCATGCCCCACGTCACCGAGGAGGTCTATCAGAGCCTCTTCAAGGACACCGAGGGCATCAGGAGCATCCACCTCACCGCATGGCCCGAGCCCGTCCTCGATGATCCGGAGGCGGAGGAGGCCGGGGAGGCCCTCAAGGACGTCCTCGCAGGCATCCGCACCTGGAAGTCCGAGAAGAAGATCCCGCTGAACGCGCCCCTCGCCATGATCGAGCTCGTCGGAGCCGACGCGGCGAAACTGGAATCCGCCAAGCAGGACATCGCCGAGACCACGAAGGCATCCGTGGTCAGCATCGCACCCGAGGCGAAGCTGACCGAGGAGATCGTCGGCGTCAAGCCGGTCCACTCCAAGCTGGGGCCCGCCTTCAAGGGAGCCGCCAAAGCCATCGTATCCGCCGTATCCGCGATGGATCCCGCCGAGGTCGCGAAGACCCTGTCCGCGGGACCCCTCGAGGTGGACACCGCCGACGGGAAGGTGGAGGTCGGACCCGAGTTCTTCGAGCTCGAGAAGCGCCTCATGCTCGACGGGAAGGCCGTCGAGACCCTCCAGATCGGCAACGTCCTGGTGCTCATCGAGCAGTGAAACCGCCTCGGACCGGGTCTACCGGTCCGGGCCTTCCCTTTCTATAAGGGCGCACGTGCACGTCGCGTCGCCCGCACACTTTTTCAATCATGCGAGGATAGCCTCGGCAGAGGATTCGGATAATCATGTCTGGAATCGGAGATTGCATCAGGACCATCGCCACCGAGGAGGGCGAGGTCTCTTACTGGAGCCTCAGGGAGCTGGAGGAGAAGGGAGTCATCAAGGACCTCTCCAGGATGCCCTACTCCATCAAGATCATCGTCGAGAACATGCTCAGGCGCAGGGACGGGGAGGTCGTCACCGACGACGACGTCATCGCCGCCGCATCCTGGAGCCCCGAGGGCAACAACGGCGAGAACATCCCTTGGATGCCCGCCAGGGTCCTCCTCCAGGACCTGACCGGAGGAGCGGCCGTCGCCGATCTCGCATCCATGCGCGAAGCCGTGGCCGGGATGGGCAAGGACCCCGAGCTCATCAACCCCATGGTCCCCGTCGACCTGGTCATCGACCACTCCCTGATCACCGACTACGCCGGCAGGGACGACGCCCAGGAGCTCAACGAGAAGCTGGACTTCGAGAGGAACAGCGAGAGGTACGCCCTGTTCAAATGGGCCCAGAAATCCCTCCGCAACTTCCGCGCGGTGCCTTCCGGTAACGGTATCTGCCACCAGGTCAACCTGGAGTACCTGTCTCCCCTCGTCCACGTGGTCGAGAAGGATGGGAGGAAGATCGCATACCCCGACTCCTGCTTCGGAACCGACTCCCACACCACCCAGATCGACGGCCTCGGAGTCGCCGGATGGGGAGTGGGCGGCATCGAGGCCGAAGCCGTCATGGTCGGCCAGCCCAGCTACATGCCCCTGCCCGACGTCGTCGGATTCAGGCTCGTCGGGAAGCTCAAGGAAGGAGTGAACGCCACCGACCTCGTCCTCACCGTGGTCCACATGCTGAGGAAGAAGGGCGTCGTCGGAAAGTTCGTGGAGTTCTACGGACCCGGATACAAGGACCTCCCCCTGCCGGACAGGTCCACCATCGCCAACATGGGCCCCGAGTACGGAGCCACCATGGGATTCTGCCCTCCGGACGAGAGGACCATGGAGTACCTCCGCCTCACCGGAAGGGACGAGAAGCACATCGATGCCGTCGAGAAGTACCTGAAGGAGCAGACCATGTGGTACGACTCCGAGCCGGAGTACACCGACACCCTGGAACTCGACCTGTCCACCGTGGAGCCCTGCCTCGCCGGATACAAGCGCCCCCAGGACCTCATCCCCATGAGGGAAATGAAGGAGAGGTTCGCCGAGACCCTGGACGCCCTGGGCGTCAAGGAGCAGAGGAAGCCCGTCGCGGGAACCCTCGGGGACGGATCCCTGGTCATAGCATCGATCACATCGTGCACGAACACGGCCAACCCCTCGGTCATGCTCGCAGCCGGACTAGTAGCCAAGAAGGCGTACGACCTTGGCCTCAGGCCCAAGGAGTGGGTCAAGACCTCCCTGTCCCCGGGATCCAAGGCGGTCACGCAGTACCTCCAGGACTCCGGACTGCTGGTCTACCTCCAGAAGATGGGCTACCAGGTCTGCGGATACGGATGCATGACCTGCATCGGGAACAGCGGACCCCTGTCCGACGAGGTCTCCAACTCGATCAGGGCCAACGACCTGGTCGTGGCCGCGGTCGCTTCGAGCAACAGGAACTTCGAGGGCAGGATCCACCCCCTGGTGAAGGCCAACTACCTGGCCTCCCCGCCCCTGGTCGTCGCCTACTCCATCGCCGGAAGGGTCGACATCGACCTCGACAGGGAGCCCCTGGCCAACGTGGATGGGAAGGACGTCTACCTCAGGGACATCTGGCCCTCCGACTGGGAGATCCAGGAGCTCACAGAGCAGTTCGTCACCCGCGCCGTGTACGTGTCGAAATACAAGGACATCTTCAAGGGATCCGCCAGGTGGGACGCCATCCCCTGCGAGGACTCCCCGCTGTTCAAGTGGGATCCCGATTCCACGTACATCCGCAACCCCCCGTTCTTCGACGATATCGACGAGGAGCCGGAGATCAGGAGCATCAAGAGGGCGAGGGTCCTTGCCAAGCTGGGCGACTCCATCACGACGGACCACATCTCCCCTGCCGGAGCCTTCGGAGAGAAGACCGATGCAGGGAAGTATCTCATGGCGAGGGGCGTCAAGCCCGCCGACTTCAACTCCTACGGATCCCGCAGGGCCAACCACGAGGTCATGGTCCGCGGAACCTTCGCCAACGTCCGCCTCAGGAACATCCTCGTTCCCGGAAGCGAAGGCAGCTGCTCCGTGTACCTTCCGGACGGAACCGTCGGAACCATATTCGAGACGTCGGAGAGGTACTACGAGGACATGACCCCTCTGATCGTCCTCGCCGGCAAGGAGTACGGGACCGGAAGCTCCAGGGACTGGGCCGCCAAGGGTCCGCTCCTCCTGGGAGTCCGTTCCGTCATCGCGGAATCGTTCGAGAGGATCCACAGGTCCAACCTGGTCGGAATGGGCATCGTCCCGCTCCAGTACCTGCCCGGACAGAACGCCGAGACCCTCGGCCTCACCGGCAAGGAGACCTTCGACATCGATCTGAGCGACCTCGAACCCGGATGCACCGTCCGCGTCACCGCGTACAGGGACGGGCAGAAGCTCGAGTTCGATACGATCTGTCGCGTCGATGTGCCCGCAGAAGTGGACTACATCGCCAACGGCGGTATCCTCCAGTACGTCCTGAGAAGGATGGCCGAGTGATCACGAGCGGGCGGGGCGTTCGCCCTGCCCCTCCAAACCCCTACGATCCCCTTTAGGGGATGTCTTCTTCAGGGATCGGACAGTCCGGATCAAAGGGGTCGTACCCGACGACCCGTGAGTTATAACGAAGAAGAGAGGAGCGACGCATCGCCCCTGTGTTTGGAAAACGGGGGATCGCTCCCCCGATGTTTTCAAAGGACCTTCGAAAGGAAGTCCTTCAGACGCTCGTTGTGCGGGTTGCCGAACAGCTCCGCAGGAGTGTTCTCCTCGGCGATGACCCCGTCGCTGAAGAACAGGACGCGGTCGGAGATCTCCCTTGCGAAACCCATCTCGTGGGTGACCACGAGCATGGTCATCCCCGATTCCGCCAGGTCCTTGATAATGGTCAGGACCTCCCCCACCATCTCGGGGTCCAGAGCGGACGTGGGCTCGTCGAAGAGCATGACATCCGGATTCATGGCGAGCGCCCTGGCGATCGCCACACGCTGCTGCTGTCCGCCGGAGAGCCTGGAGGGATACTGGTCCGCCTTGTCGGACAGACCGATCTTCGCCAGCAGCTCGTCGGCCTTCCTGGAGGCCTCCTCCTCGGTCATCAATTTCAGGAGGACAGGGGCCAGCATGATGTTCTCCTTCGCGGTCTTGTGAGGGAAGAGGTTGAACCCCTGGAACACCATGCCGATCTTCTGACGGAGCTTGTCGATGTTCGTAGAGGGATCCATCGTATCCATGCCTTCGAAGAGAACGGTTCCTTCGGTGGGCTTCTCCAGGAGATTGATGGACCTCAGGAAGGTCGATTTTCCGCATCCGGAGGGACCGATGATAGAGATGACCTCCCCCTTGCGCACTATCAGGTTGATGTCCTTGAGGACCTGGTTGTCCCCGAAGGCCTTGCTAAGGTTGTTGACCTCTATGAGAACTTCTCCATCAATAGGCATTGTTGAGCCTCCTCTCGAGTCTCTTGACGAGATATGTGAGCACCAGGACGATGGCGAGATAGATCAGCGCCACCACGAGCAGCGGGAGCAGAGCGTCGTAGGTCTGTCCCCTGATGAGATCTCCTGCCCTGGTGAGGTCTACGATTCCGATGTAACCGGCGACGGAGGTCTCCTTGAGCAGGGAGATACCCTCGTTGCCCAGTGCGGGCAGGATGTTCCTGAGCGCCTGGGGCATGATGACCTTCTTCATGGCCTGGCCGTTGTTCATTCCCAGGCTCCTGCAGGCCTCCATCTGTCCCTTCGGGACCGAGTTGATACCCGAACGGAAGACCTCGGCCACGTAGGCTCCGGAGTTCAATCCGAAGGCCACGCTCGCAATCAGGATCTGATTCAGGTTCACCGACGCGAACACCACATAGTAGATGATCAGCAGCTGGACCATCACAGGCGTTCCGCGTATCACGGTGATGTACAGGCGGCAGATCGCATTGGCTATCGGGAATCTGCCGGTCTGATCGTGGGTGCTCCTGACCATCGCGGCCACGGCACCGATGCCCATACCGATGATCAGTGCGAGGACGGTGATCGTCAGGGTGTTCTTCAGACCCTTGAAGATGTAGTTGTAGCGGTCGTTGTCGAGGAAGTCCTTCTTGAACTTCTTCCAGAGCGTAGCGAAGAATCCGTCGTCCTCGCCGTCATCGTCATCGCCTCCGGTCGAGCCCCCGCCCTGGTTGAAGTACGAGGGGGTGTCGGTGCTGAATCCTTTGTCCGCGTAGTACTTGACGATCTTATCGACGGTACCGTTGGCGATTATCCTCTCCAGGGCATCGTTGATGATCGTATACATCTCGGTGTTGTCCTTGGCGAAGATGAGTCCGTAGTACTCGGTCTCCGCATCGATCAGGATATCCCTGATCTCGAGTTCGGGATTGTTGGCGACCTGCGCCTCGGCGACCGGACGATCGACGATCTCGCAGTCCGCCTTGCCCTTCAGGACATCCAGAAGGACCTCGTTGTAGGATTTCTGATAAATGATGTTGCTGCTGACACCCTCGGCATAAGCTGCTCCGGAGGTACCGGACTGGACGGAGATCTTCTTCCCCTTCACATCGTCCAAGGTGGTTATCGAGGAGTTCTTCTTGACCACGACGACCTGTTTGATCTCGGCGTACGGCGTGGAGAAGTTGACCTGGGCCTTCCTGTCCTCGTCGATCGTGAATCCGGATGCTCCGAAGTCGGTCTTGTGCTGCTGCACCGACATGATGATGGAGTCGAAGTTGTTCTGCCTGAACTCCACCGTGTATCCGAGCCTGTCGGCGATGGCACGTACGATATCCATGTCGATTCCGACGTACTCCTCGCCGAGGAGATACTCGTACGGAGGGAAGTCGGGACTGGTCTCGACGACGAGCTTCTTGTTCTTGCTGAAGTTGTAGGGAGGAGTGTTCTCCGAGTAGCCGTTGTCGGCGTAGTAATCGAGGATCTTGCCGACGGTACCGTCGGCGATCAGCTTCTTCAGCGCATCGTTGAAGAGATTGTAGAGCGCGGTGTTGTCCTTGGCGAAGATGAATCCGTAGTACTCGGTCTCCGCGTCGGTCAGGATGTCCCTGATCTCGAGCTTGGGGTTGTTCGCCACCTGGGCCTTGGCCACGGCGTCGTCCACGATCTCGCAATCAGCTTTCTTGTTCAGGATGTCCAGAACGACCTCGGGGTATCCTTTCTGGTAGCTGATATTGTCGATTCCGGTGACTCCCTCCGCATATTTCGCACCGGTGGTACCGGTCTGAACGGAGATCCTCTTGCCCTTGACGTCTTCGAGGGTCTTGATGGGCGAATCCTTCAGAACGACGACGACCTGCTTGACGGTCGTGTAGGACTCGGTGAAATCGACGTTCTTCTTCCTATCCTCGTCGATGGTGAATCCCGAGGCTCCCATGTCGGTCTTGTGCTGCTGCACGGACATGATGATGGAGTCGAAGTTGTTCTGCCTGAACTGAGGCTTGTATCCGATCTCCTTGCAGACGGCACGGATAATGTCCATGTCTATTCCGGCGAACTCATCACCGTAGAGGTAATCGTACGGAGCGAAATCGGGACTCGTCTCAATGACGAGAGTCTTGGTCCCATCCGCCTCCGATTGATCCTACGATACGTGCAAAAGTATGACTACATCGCAGCTCCAACTCGATCGAGTA
>ERZ773194.3606-NODE-3606-length-13089-cov-7.855992_pt1 | contig 13089 bp, 20 predicted proteins | sample MGYA00511240_ERZ773194 | MGnify/ENA primary metagenome ERZ773194 (study PRJEB29015, sample SAMEA2737774) | human gut metagenome | biome: human gut; feature: human-associated habitat; material: faeces | place: China | collected 2012 ... | reverse complement strand
TTCAATGCTACTTGAACGGTAATTTGAAATGTTGTCCTTATGCGTAGGTAACTTTTGCCCCGCCCTGTTTTTTTTATATTTCTTAGTTTTTGCCGCCTTCAAGCCGCGCCATTGCCTTTCTAAACTCTATTGTAAACAATATTGCCGTGCACGAAACGGCGATAAAGTCCGCCACAGGCTCAGCCATATATACCGCCATTGTTTTATCGGCAAGTATCGCGGGCATAATGTATATAAGCGGTATCAGCAGAATAAATTTTCTAAGCACCGCAACAATTATTGAGCACTTGGCGTTGCCTATGGATACAAACGTCATCTGGCACGCTATCTGCACGCCGAATAGGAACAGCACCGCGCAGTATATCCTAAGCTCGCCCTCGGTGAAGGTTATAAGCTCCGCGCTGGTGGTGAAAAGGCTGGCGAACGCTCCCGGAAACAGCATTATTATGCCCCAGAGCAAAACAGAATAGCAAAGGCAGACCTTCAGCAGCAGATTGAACGTTTCCTTAACGCGGGATGCGTTTTTTGCGCCGAAATTATAGCTGAGTATTGGCTGCGCGCCCTGAGATATGCCAGAAAGCGGCATCATGGCGAACTGCATAACGCTTGAAAGTATCGTCATTGCGCCAACGGCAATATCCCCGCCGTATTTGAGAAGGGAAGAATTAAAGCACACGGATATTATACTTTCGCTTGACTGCATAACAAACGCCGCAAGGCCCAGCGCTATGCACGGAAGGATAAGCTTGAAGTCTATCCTCATCCTTTCGCGCCTGAGTTTAAGTATGCTGTTCCCTTTCATAAGAAAATGCAGCACCCATATGCAGGATATGCCCTGCGATATTATGGTTGCAAGCGCGGCGCCGGAAACGCCCATATCGAACACGAATATGAACAGCGGATCGAGCACGATGTTAGCAACCGCGCCTATGAGCACAGTGTACATGCCTGTTTTTGCAAAGCCCTGCGCCGTTATGAAGGCGTTCATACCAAGCGTAAGCTGCACGAATATGGTGCCGACAGCATATATGTTCATGTAATCCACGGCGTAGTCTATCGTGTTTTCGCTTGCGCCGAAGGCCAGCAGCAAATCGCGGTTCCAAATCAGCAGCACAGCCGTAAGCGCCACCGATATGCAAAGCTGCAGCGTAAAGCAGCCGCCAAGTATCTTTTCCGCGGATTCGTTATCGCCCGCGCCCATCGCTATTGATGCGCGCGGCGCGCCGCCGGAGCTTACAAACGCCGCAAATGCGGATATTATAAGAATTATCGGCATACATACGCCCACGCCCGTGAGCGCAAGGCTGCCGTCAGCACCCATATGTCCGATGTAGATCCTATCCACAATGTTATAGAGCATGTTCACAAACTGCGCCGCTACCGTAGGCACGGCCAGCTTCAAAAGCAGCTTGCCGACAGGCTCCGTCCCGAGGAATGTTTTATCCTGCTGCATAAATAATTATCCCTTCCCGCCGCTTGTCGCGGCAATACGGGCAATAGTTTATATCACCAATGATGATAAAGTCCCACCCGCCATTGTGAATTAAATGGAAACTGTATTTGTGTTATGCCTGCTTTACGACTATAATAGAACAGTCATAGGAAGGAGGGTGGTCAAATGCTGAAAAAGTTTGTTTCAAAAGAGCCGGTGCTGAAGGGATGGTCGGGCGATAAAAAGTATTGCCTAACCGATGAGCAAGGCAACAGATTTCTGCTGCGTGTAACGCCAATTGAAAAATATGATGAAAAAATGAAGGAATATGAGCTTATGCACCGCGTGGCTGAGCTTGGCGTGCCCATGTGCGACCCGCTTGAATTCGGCACATGCGACAAAGGCGTATATTCAATACAAACATGGATAGACGGCGAAGATGCGGAAACCATAATGCCAAACTGCCCCGCCGCAAAGCAATACACATACGGTATGGACGCCGGACGTTTTCTCCGCAAAATTCACTCCATCCCTGCACCCGAAACCCAGGAGGATTGGGGTATCCGCTTCAACCGGAAGATAGACAGAAAGCTTGCCTCCTATGAGGCCTGCCCCCTCAAATATGAAAACGGACAGGCGGAGGCGTTTATAGATTACATAAACAAAAACCGCCATCTGCCCTATGGCAGGCCGCAAACGTTTCAGCACGGCGATTATCACATAGGCAACATGATGATAGGCCGCGACGGCAAGCTATACATAATCGATTTCAACCGCTGTGACTTCGGCGACCCATGGGAGGAGTTCAACCGCATAGTTTGGTGCGCACAGAAGGCGCCCATATTCGCTTCCGGCATGGTGGACGGATACTTTGACGGCGCCGTTCCCATGGGCTTCTGGCAGCTGCTTGCGCTTTACATAAGCAGCAACACTCTATCTTCCCTGCCGTGGGCCGTGCCGTTCGGCGAAAAAGAAATAGCAACCATGCGAAATCAGGCCAACGATGTGTTCAACTGGTATAAAGGTATGAGCGATCCGGTGCCGGCATGGTACTGCAAAAGCTTATAAACGCAAAACAGGCGGAATCACCCCGCCTGTTTTTACAGCGCTATTTCATAATGCGTAATATATACCAGACTAAAGATAAAGCAAAAAGCGACTCCCCGTATGAGAGGAATCGCTTTTTTCATGGTCGGGGCGAGGTGATTTGAACACCCGGCCTTTTGGTCCCGAACCACATTCTATCATTCCGTGCTGTTTATCATCGTCTTAATTTTATAAGTAAGTAAGCTACTTTCTCTGTATATGCAAATCGGGAAAGATTATCATTGCAGGGCATATGGTTGCCAAAAAGTTGCCATCATCGTGCAAGTCCTTTTTTGAAAAACAGGGCCGTCAGGAATTATCCCAACGGCCCAACAAATTACTGCTCTATATCTGTATCAGAATCTATATCCGGCTTTTCTTCTTTGTCCTGCATCTTCTCAAGCGACTTTTTCAGCGCTGCCGGCAGCGGAAGTCCGAGTTCTCCCGCATTTTCCAGTATGCTCAATCCCTCATTCGCAATATAGAAGAAAATAACCGCGCTACGCACGGCCTCATTCGTGGCAGGAATAACTCTGTCAACCATAACGCCAACGGCCACCAATAGGAAAATAGCGACCTTTTTAAGCAAGCCCTTGAATCCCACAAGGCTTGAAAGCTTGCCCTGCACAGCAGCCTTAATCACGCCCGTGATATAGTCTATAACGACCATAGCCACCAGCGCGATTATGAGCGCATCCCACGGGCCCCATATATACGTTACTATGCCGCCTATACCGGCTGCCGCTATACGTAGTACATCCACCATATTATCCATCTTCTCATTCGCTCCTTACTTGTTATTTTTTATAAACTCATTCACCGCCGCAACGGTTTTGCGGCCACATATGCCGTCTGCATCACCGCACGGATAGCCGCACGCATTAAGCGCTGTCTGCATGGCGCGTATATCCTCGCCGCGCTGCAACGGAGATTCAATGCGGAACACCCGCCGCTCAGGCGACTTGTTTCCCGCTTCTTCCGCCAACGCCGGATGCTTGCCCTGATGCGTCCATGTACCTTTATCAAGCGGCAGCTTTACAACACCTACGTCACGGCCTTTGGCTTCGATGGTGTACCCGTTTCCGACATATACCCCAACATGCTTCATCTCGCCGCTTTTGCGTCTAAAAACAAGGTCTCCGGGTTCTATCGTCCATGCACCGATTTTTCCCTGTTTGCTGCACTGTGCATACAGGCCGTTTGCAGTAACGTCGCCTTTTATCATTCCCTTAACGTCCAGTAGCCAGTGGACTATTAGTCCGGAGCAGTCAAACGCATACAGCGGGCGCTTCTTTGCGGCCTTTATGTAGCGCATACATCGTGCTGCCTGTATCAAATTGCCTTCTTCGCGTTTGCGCACCCATGCAGATACGTCCGGCATGGTATCTACGCGCCGGCCCTGGGCGCCCCACACATATGCATCGCCTATATGCGATTCAAGGTAGGCCAAGAAGTCTGCTATCTTGCCCATCGTTTTGCACCTATGATCAGCACGGCAGTCACTACAAGTACAAGGCTGGCGGCACCTGCGTTATCGCCGGTCTGCGGCAGGCCCGGTACAGCGGGCTTTACTTCGGCATCCGCATCTGCATACCACCTTGCCGTTGCCTCGGCTCTGCTGCGCTGCCCGAAGTTTGCTGCAAGCGCGGCATCGGACATATATATTTTGCCGCTGTATATATCTTCTATAGTCATGCCCAACGCCGCAAGCGCACGGGATAAGTCGCCAAGATTGCCATTTGCAATATCTACGCTTACTGCAACATTGTTTTGGCGTGCGAACACCAGCTTGTCTATTGTAACGGTGTCACCCGTGATTATTATAGGCTTACCGTTATATACAAGCTGGTCGGCAGGCGTAGCAGTCTCTATCGATGCCGTTACGGCCGGATGTGCGCCCGTAACCGTGGCGGCTATCACATTGCCGTCTATATACAGCACTTCCAAGTCGCCGAGCCGTATATCGCCTTTGATATCATTGCCGCCGCTATCCGTTATGCGCACGCTGAAGTATACGACCTGCCCCACCGCCGCAATCTTGTCGGGTACGGTCGTATATGCCGTGCCGGTAGTGGTATTTACCCGGTCAAGCTTACTCACGGTCACGGTATACTCCGGCGCAGGGTCGGGCGTATATGCCCAGCCCATAGCCAATGTGGGTATGCTTGCGCAAAGCGTAAGCGCAAGCAGAAGTATAAGTATAGTCTTTTTCATTAAGTTTCCTCCTTTATTTTTCCAAAGTGAAAAGCGCTGCAACCTGTGACGGCGGATAAAGCAGCGGATCTGCGGGCTGGATGCAGACATACACGTTATCGCCTTCGCGCACTCTCATGCCCACGCTTGCCGCCATGTTGTACACATACGGATACACGCCGTTATCATCGGGCGCGGGGCGAACGCCGTAAATCGCTTCCATACCCGTGCTGAACGGCGGCTGGTGCGCAGCCGATGTAACTGCCTGACGGCAGAACCCAACCATGCCGTTATATAAAAAAAGGTCATACTGCTTGTATGCCTTCCCCACTTCCCATGGTGCAAACCCGTCTATAAACATACCCACCGTTGCAATGGGAGCAGCCTTAGCCGCCTGCGCCTGTGCGGCTCCCGCGGCTATGTACTCCGCTTCCCGCCTATCTTCGTTTGCCCGCCAAGCGCGGGCTGCATCCTTAGTTCTTATCGGCATCGTTTTCTTCACCTCCTTCCATTATGTCTATAATCTCCTGATATGCCGCTATCTCCGCTTCGACCTCGGCGGCTACATCGGCAAGTTCGGCAGCATCGATAAATGCCTGCTCTCTGTCGGCTTCGGCGCGCTTCCTCAAATACTTTGCTGCATTCACTCTCTTTACCTCCTAAAACTAAAAACTTACTATCGCGCACGGCTCATATACGGTTATGTTGTTTTCACTCTGCGCGTGGCACTTTACGCCCAGCGCCCACTTCTCGGCAGCTTTGGTAGCGTTGGCAAACCTATGCTGTTCACCGAGTTCTATCTTCTCCCACGCGGGTATTGGGTCGCTATAGTTGTTGCACACCCAGAACTCTATCGTGCCGCTCTGCATCTCGTACTCGCATTCAACTTTTATTTTCTGCGGCATCTTGTCGGCCTGCCCCAGCAATGCGGTAAACTCCACCTCTCGGGGCGGTATGGTGTCACTCAGTACCAGATTGTAGCTGCCATCCGCATTAGGTTCGTCAGATACAAGACTTTCAGATGCAAGAATTAAAGCGGGGCGGGCGTAGAAATTGTTGGCGGGCGAGATCGAGTTGACGTTGCCGTTGGAGATGACGCCCACCACAGCCGATGCCGAGGCAGGCCACCGCGCCCAAACGTGCACCGCTTGGCCCTGCTCGTTATAGCATTTGCGGCTCGCATTATCCGTAAAATAGCCGGGGTTCTCTGTTGTGTCCGTAGTGTATGAGTCCACACCATATTCGCGTGCGGACAGCGCAAACACATGGCGGTTTATGCTTACCACCTCGCCCGCATCGTTATCATATACCTTTATGGCCGTGGGCATTATAAGTGCCTTTGTAGCCTCGTCAAACCTTCCGTAAAACTCCGCTTCATGCTTTATATCGCATTGAGAATTCTCATAATTTACTTCGGTTTGGGCGTTGTTCCACTTAAATGCGGATTCACTCGTGCCCGTGCCCGTTGCCTTGTCACGCAGCATAAACACGCCGTTTTTATATGGATTCTTGTCTGCCGTAGCAATGATGCGCCACGGCTTGCCCATGGTGTTCTCTCCATTCGTTTCCATCAGATTTACAAGTACCCCCGCGGGCAAATCGGTGATCGGTCGGCTCATTCGTTCATGTTCTCCTCCTTAAATATATCTTCCATTTTCGCGTCACAGCGCAGCATCAGGCCGCGACAATTTCCCTGCATCAGGTGCGCACGGCGCGATCGGTAGCTTTGCTGTATTTCTTCATGCGCAGCGCCTGCCCTGTACATGGCTTCATATTGCTTTATGCCGCGCTTCAGCGCGGTCTTGGCCGTCTGCCGCAGTACGCGCACCACCTTGCCGGTATCCGTCATGTAAGTGCGGAACCCAAGGAACTCTATCCCGTGCGCCAGCGGGAATATTTGCGTCTTGTCGTTAAGCCGCAGTCCTATTGCGGCGAGGCCTGCCTCAATCTCCCGCCGCAGCTCTTTCAGAAAAGCTTTGTCACTATGAATGATATAGAAGTCATCCATATATCTGCCGTAATACCGGCAGCGGTAAACCTCTTTTATGCGGTGGTCGATTTCACATAATTCAAGGTTTGCCAAAGGCTGCGATGTACGCAGCCCGAGAGGTAATCCGTGCGATGTAAGCCGTACATACTTGGCAAGCAGCGCCATAACACGCGCGTCCGGCACGTACCGCTCGGCGCGCCGTAGCACGTCAGATTGGTCTATGCTGTCAAAATAGTGGTGTATGTCGCATTTCAGCACCCAACCTTCAGCGCCGTGGCAGCGATAATGCTCACCCATGAAAAGCTTCAGCCGGGCGAGTCCGTCACTTGTCCCGCGCCCCTTAACGCTTGAGTAGCAATCCCGGATAAAAGGTTTTGTCAACCAATCATACAGCAGCCCATCCACAAGCGCGTTCTGTACGATTTTATCCATCACGCAGGGCGCTTGTATCTGCCTGCGCTTCGGCTCAGTCACCCAAAACTGCCGCAAAGGACGCGGTTCGTAGGTTTCGCGCCGAAGCTGCCGGGCAAGGTATTCTATAGTTTCAATCTTATGCGCTTCCGCCGCGGCATGTTCCGCATCGTTACGGTGCCCGCGCATCGCACGGTTAAAAGCCCGATGCAGCACATCGGGTGTATATAGTATTTCGTACATAGTTAATATGGAATGCCGTTTCTCCTGTGCCGTCCCGTAGGGCAGCACAGCCGACATTGTGTATTCATCTTTGCCGTTCGTGGCAAAGATAGTATGCAGCCTCCTTTGTGTGGTGCACCATGCGGGTCGCTTCGCAGTCTCGCGTTCTCCACAGATCGGGGCGGGCGTAGTTATTGTTGGCGGGCGAGTTCGTGTTGACGTTGCCGTTGGAGTTGACGTACACCACAGCCGATGCCGAGGCAGGCCACCGCGTCCAAACGTTCACCGCTATATCAGGCTGCACACTACTAAACGGATTGCTCCCTTTTGCGCCATGCCATGCACATGTACTTGACATCGCGCACCTTCTTGCCCCAATACTGGGCACGGCTCGCACTTATACGCCCCGTGCGCTCAGATATATCTATCAGGGAAAGCAAGTAGGAGCAATCCCGTATAGCCCGTTCCTGTGCTTCCAACCTTGCCGTGTATGGCGTAGTGCCGCCGCGGCTTATGTCATTAGCCGTGACTATATGCCGCAATATATCCGCCGCGGTATCGCGTATATACCGCACAAGGTTGCCCCTTGTCCAGTTAGGATATATGTCCTTGTTTTCGGTTATTCTCAGCGTATAATCCAGCATTTCCATTGCCTTTGTGGCAATCCGAAACTCAGGCACTTTATCACCTTGATACGATTGCGCGTTTTGTGCCATAGTGGCCTCCCGTCGTTATTATGCAGTCTTCTGCGCTCGCAAAGTCGCATATATACATTTCTATAGCATTCAGCGACCCCGCGCCTTCTTCGTCTGCCGGAAGCTGTTCGCCGCCTGAAGCGCCGGTCGGATACACATTAAGCGTCACGCGGTCACTCGTTATGCACGTTTCGTTGCCGTCCGCGTCCTTGCCGTAGCCCATAAGGTATATAGACCACTCGCCTGCGCTCAGATTAAGGCCTGCGCGCGCCGTAGATTCACCATTGGCGTTCAGCTGCGTCTTGTATTTCTTATCTCCGAATTCAAGGTACGCCCACACCTCGCGACCCTGCCAGTCCCCGCTGAGCGCTGCCTTTATTGTCAGATAGCGCACCGTTCCGGCAACGACATAGCCACGATTCATGAGTAAGCGTTGCCCGCGCACTCGCAGCTCTATGTTAGCCATCCGCCGCGGCCTCCTTCGTCAGTATATCGATTATCTCATATGGGTCATCGCCGCTTGCTTCTTCTATCGCTTCATATTCAAATATTAGCTGCGGCTCATCGCCTGAGACGTCCACGCTCACGTTTACACGGCGCGCTTTGCCGTCCGCATCCGTCTCCGCAAAAGCGGCTTCAATAGCGGAATCGGGCGTTGTCCACTCCATGCACGCCGCGTCCGAATAGCCTATAAGCGCGGCCATTACCGCGGGCTGAGTATACTCAAAATCGCCCTGCTGGGTATAGATATAAAGAGCGGCCCCTGTGGCGGGGTCGTAAAACACTCGTCTTATGTACATCTTTATTGCTCCTTATACGCCGTATATGCGGTATTCGTATGTGCCGATTGTCCAATGGCTCTGAAAGTCAGAACAAATAGTGCTGTATGCTCGACCCGCCGTTATTGTCAACGTCCCGTTAGCAAACGTGATGCCAGACAATGCCATATTAGCCCAGCTTGAGTAGTCATTAAGGTCTGTACGTTTTGTCATGTATACAGCAACACCTGCGTCTATATCGATTACCTGTACGGCATCTATTGTGCCAAAGCACGAACCGGCATCTTCACCCGAAACGGCCTTGTTGCTGTTGCTAAGTAATCGCACAACAACAAACTTGGGCTTGAATTTTAGCCCTGTCACGCTGAACGTTGACTGAGCAGCCGACTTGTTGGACGTAAACGTGCCAACTACCGACTTTATCTTGCCACCGCCGCCCGTATTTACTCTGCCTATCATGCTATCACCCCCATATTACTATGGCCGGTATGGTCATAGCCGCGCTGGGTACAGCATTGGCATACAAATATATACCTCCTGCATATGTTTCGCACACCGGCGCATATGCACCCGATACAGCGTCGGTGGGCGATAGCACAACTTCGGCAAAGCTCGCAGCCGTAACGCCTGTGAGCGGAATGGCAGCGCGGTACGGATAATCCGCGTACGTTTCATCTGCCGCCCATGCCGAAGCAGCTACATTCGTGTTGACAAACGTGAGTCTCTTTTTCTGTACGCCGAGGTTTTCCCGCGCCGCGTCTGCCGTAACGGCGCCCGTGCCGCCCGCAGCTATGGGCAGCGTACCCGCTTCAAGCGCACCATCCGCGCCGGTGAAAACGGCCTTGTTTGCATCTGTGCCGATTTTGCCATCGTTGGTGATTGCGCCGTGAGTGTGGTCGGCCGCTGTGTCACCTGCGGTTTCTGCCGCATCAGCGTTGGCTTTCATTTGCGCATCTATTTTGATAAAATTGCCGTTAAAGTCGCCCACGTCATAATTATCATTATTCGCCGGCAACGTGAGTCCGTAGTTCGTAGTTTGTATCGCCATTTATACCTCCAAATTATTGCGGATATAGTCGTGTGTATAGCTTGCAAGTTGAGCATGCGTATACGGTTTCCCTTTTATCTCGCCATGAGTAACGTATGTATACACATATTCAACCGCAAGATGCGCAGGTTTAATTTTTTCCACCGCCGCTTTGAGCTTATCCATTTGCGCCGGTATACCGCGCGTTGATACAAAAGTAATGGTAAACTTATAATCCGCATAGTATTCCGTTACCGCTACACTGCCGTTTGCATAGCTCTCCGCCACACTTTTTAACATAGCAACAGTTGTAGTGCCAGCACTACGCATTTGGGCTATCAAATTTTCACGCCTGTGATTGGCTGATAAACTTAAATCGGTATCTATGCCGTATGCTCTTTCCCATAGTTCAAGGCCATCGAGTGCCGTAGCAGCAAAGACGTTATCGAACATGGCATCTCCAGCTTCCCACAGTTTTTCAAGCGCGTATTGGATGCCCTTCTGCAAGTCTTTCACTTGTTTGCTTTCGCCGTATATTGTTAGCTTATTTATCAGATTTTGCACTTAGCGTCACCGTCCCCAGCGTCGGCACTTCATTCGTCTGTAAAGTCACAGCTGACGTGCCATTATTCACTTTTAGCCCGCTATAATCATTTACGCCCGGTATCGCAAGCAGCAGATAACCTATTTTGTTGTATGATACGCTGCTAAGTTCAAATGCTATGCCCTGCAAATATTCGCTTACCGCAGCTTCAAACTCCTTTTTTACTGCATCCAGCGTTGTATCAGCCGATATTTCAACCGTCACAGAGACATTTATGTTCTTCGCAGTAGCAGACACAACCGTTACATCTGCACCAATAGGCCGGCATGCTTCTATATGCGACTGGACAGCTGTTATTATATCCGCCGAAACTGCGCCCATATCCGGACTTGCCAGCACAACCTTGACTGTTCCGGCGCCGTTCCATAGCGGCAGAACCTTGGCAGCGCCTACTCCGTCCACTTCCATGGCCCACAGGCGGTAGTGATATGCGTTGCCTGATGTTGCCGGCATCTGCAAACGCATCAGTATTCGGTTTCGCAATGCTTCATCTGATTCGTCATCGCTCCCACCTACCGCCGCGGCATTATTTGTTATACTGCTTATCCCCTCTATGTTTGTAAACAAATATGTTATCTTCCCCGCTGCAATGTTATATTGCGCTCCCGCTTTTTCAGCAGTAGCGGATATAGTAGCCTCGCCCCCCGAAACAGTAGCATCCTCATCGGTGACAAACATAAGCCCGTCCGCAGCGAGCATCCTCGTGCCGGCCGGTATGTTCGTTCCGTCCACACCTGTAACAGTAATAGATACGGCCGCTTTTGTTCCTGCCTTGCGGCTTATGCCATATTCTGCCGCGCGCAATTCAAGATATTCGCCCTCGTTAGTTTGCAGCAAGAATGTCTGCATTGCATAGTCTATCGTGGCATATATCTTAGCCATTTCAACGCTTGCAGCAGCCGCCATATCAGCCGCAAACGAACCTTCTATCTTGGATATGCTATCTCCATAGTTCGCCAGTATTGCTTCGCGTATGGCATTCTTGTCCATATTTTCATACATTGTTGTAGTTCACCTCTATATCCGTATTACCGTATGACGTTACTGCTGTACAGCGTATCGTAAGCGTACTGCCATCAAATTCCGCGTGCGCATCGGCTATGCCCGATATGTCAGGATGCTGCACAAGGCATTCACGTACATATCTCACCGCTTCCGCTTCCTTAACTTCGCGTATCCATTGCTGCCCCGCAAGCGTCATTATTTCGCATCCGTAGTTCCAGCTATAAATGTCGTGCAGGAATCGCTCTGTATGCAGCGCACGCCATGCCCAGCTTTTTACCGCCTCAAGCCCGCTAACTATCTCCGGCTCCCCGTTTGCGCTAAAGCGTGGCATATTTGCAGCATAATCCCATGCTATATCACGATATTCAGTGCCATCAGTCTGTTCTGCCGTGTATAGCGCAGGCTGAATAAAAGGATATGTATCAGCCATTCGCCGCCACCACCTTACATATAACGTAGTAAGCCTGCATATCTGTACTCGGTATTATAAGCACCATATCGCCCTCGCTAAGCCCCATTTTCTCGGTTATAGCTTCGTTCTTGGCAATCGTGTTGGCATTGGCCTGTACTGTCCCGTTGACGGCATAAGCGGGCATTTTAAGCGTTATTTCCCGTTTATAATCCTTCATCAGCTCAGCATTTATATACAATGCTTCTCCGTCTATATCCATGCCAGCGCAGCTTATCACAAGAGGGGTAGTGCTTTTTACGGTTCCCGTCATGCAGCCGCCGCTTTTAGGCCCATTCTCCCCTGCCTTCTTCCCCATCATCTCGGCCATGCCAAGATATGGATTTTCATTCTTTTCCATATATGTTTATTTCCCCTGCTTCATATTGGAACCATATAAATAATCCCAAGGTTCACTCTGAGTTTTCTTCTTGTTGTTCCCTTTGGATATTGCCTCACCTGCGGCTTTAGCGTCCATCGTAGCTTCCCATGCAAGCGTAAGCTTATTTGTATATAGGCCATTTTTCCACGTATGCACATCTGACGCAACATAGAATTTCCCATACAAGCCCGTGAACGGCTCATATACAAATACAGCATTACCCGATATACACTCGGCATTGCCTACATTCGTTACCGTTGCATTGCGTTTGAGTGCATTCTTTCGTATCATTTCATTCGCGGCCGCTATCGATTCTGCCCGCGATGACGATTCGATTATTATCTCGCGCATCACTCCCATGGTCGTATCACCCGTAACGGTTTGCTTCAATTTGCCGCTTGCATCATATATAGCGATCTGATTTGTTATATTCTCGCCAGATTCACTGTAGGATGCATCCATAAGATTTTCACCGCCGCGTATTACAGCCGCAATATATGCGCCCTTTTCTATCACGCTTACAGCATCGCCATCTACACGCAACATATACGCATTGCCATTTTGCGCAGCAGCCAAAGCATAGCCCGTCATTATCGCTTCGTATAGCGTCACGTTCATAAAATATCTGCTAAAGGTATACCCCGTAGGTACAAGTGTGCCTACGTTCATTCCGTTCGCAGTCAGAAATGCTTCTGCAGCCGCCTCGGCTGTCATATTCTTAATTTTCTGGACTATCTTGTTCCGTTTAACGTATATTCCGCAAACATCGCTTGACAAGGGCACACAGAGAAAAACAACTGAAAATGAGCTGCCAA
>ERZ773194.3603-NODE-3603-length-13096-cov-2.767886_pt1 | contig 13096 bp, 8 predicted proteins | sample MGYA00511240_ERZ773194 | MGnify/ENA primary metagenome ERZ773194 (study PRJEB29015, sample SAMEA2737774) | human gut metagenome | biome: human gut; feature: human-associated habitat; material: faeces | place: China | collected 2012 ... | reverse complement strand
GTCGGCGGTTTGTGCGGCTTTCCGGACACAGCCGAGCGCGTACCCACCGGAAGACTGAAAACCGGACACTGCGCCGACGTGTGGGAGTGTCCGGCAGAGTTACAGCACAGAAGCCGGAGCGCCTGCGGGCGGTTTGGAAGCCGCCGGAAGAATGGCCGGATTTTTAAACTTGCCGTCGAGCTCCGCAATGCCTATCTCGCGCGAGGGGCTCATCACCACAGCGTTCTCGCAGAAATTTCGAAGCTCCCTTATGTTGCCCGGCCACGGATATTTTTTCAGTGCGTCGAGCGCGTCTGCGGAGAATTTTACGGGGAGAGCAGAGTTCTCTTTTGCGAAGTACTCCGAATACGCCTCCAAGAGGCTCGGAATATCCTGCGGGTGCTCCCGCAGCGGGGGGATTTTTATCTCGACGACGTTCAGCCTGTAATATAGGTCGGCGCGGAAGTCCCCGCTCTCGGCAAGCGCCTTTAAGTCTTTGTTGGTGGCGCATACTATGCGCACGTCCACCCGTATGCTCTCGTTGCCGCCGATTCTCTCAAGGGTTTTCGTTTCGAGAAACCGCAGGAGCTTCACTTGCGTCGCGGCGTCGATTTCCCCGATTTCGTCGAGGAATAAAGTCCCTCCCGAGGCTAGTTCGAATTTCCCTTTCTTCTGTTTGATCGCCGAAGTGAACGATCCTTTTTCGTGTCCGAACAGTTCGCTTTCGATCAGCTCCGAAGGAATAGCTGCACAGTTGACTTCTATAAAAGCTCTGTCGTTACGGTGACTTTTTTCGTGCAACTGATGGGCTACCAATTCTTTACCACAACCGTTCGGTCCAGTGATGAGTACCCGGGCATCGGAAACCGCCACTTTATCGATCATGATACGGATATGATTCAATGCATCCGAATGGCCGATCATCTCGTATTTCTTACTGACTTTGGTTTTTAGCTTTTGGGTCTCCTCGATAAGCTGGTTTTTGTCCGTTGCGTTTTTGATCGTAATCAGAATCCGGTTCAGGTCCAGCGGTTTCTCGATGAAATCGTAAGCTCCTTTTTTGATGGCTTCGATAGCTGTATCTATGGTGCCGTGTCCCGATATCATGATGACCGGCACATCGGAAGTAAATTCTTTGATTCGTTCCAGTACCTCGATTCCTTCCATTTTAGGCATTTTGATATCACAGAACACCACCTCCGGTTTTTCAGTTTTCACCGACACCAATCCCTCCATGCCGTTTTCAGCTAATACGACTTCGTGTCCTTCGAAAGAGAGAATGTCTTTCATCGAATTACGGATGCTACGTTCGTCGTCGATTACAAGTATTTTTGCCATGGTCATTTTTTTTACACGGATAGCAAAATTAGGAATAATTTCGAAATCCTCAAATTTCCGAATCTTCAAATGTTTTCCTAGCTTTGTAGCTAGGATGATTGTCAAATTATTTGGAATACGCTTATGAGATATATTTTATCTGTTCTGATTGTTTTTTGTTTGATTTGTCCCGATACGCTGGGACAGCGTAAAAAAGTAGGAGTCGTGCTGAGTGGTGGGGGGGCGAAAGGAGTTGCTCATATCGGTGTGCTGAAAGTGCTCGAGGAAGCGGGGATTCCGATCGATTATATTTCCGGGACGAGTATGGGGGCTATTGTCGGAGGGTTGTATGCCGTCGGATATAATGCCAAGGCGCTGGATAGTTTGGTCAGGATGCAGAACTGGCCTTTCTTGCTGAGCGATAAGGTATATCGTTTCAACCAGCCTTTTACCGAGAAAGAATCCAATGAGAAATACCTCATTTCCCTTTCTTTTTCCCAGGAAAAAGGTCTTTCGGTACCGGCAGGTTTCGTGAGCGGACAGAATATTTATAACCTGTTTTCCGAATTGACCATCGGTTTTCACGATTCGATTCCGTTCCGGGATTTACCGATTCCGTTCGCTTGTGTGTCGGCCAATATGATCGATGGGAAAGAAGTGGTGATGGACAAGGGGATACTGCCTTTGGCGATGCGGGCGAGTATGGCTATCCCGGGAGTTTTCGCTCCCGTAACTATCGATAGTATGGTATTGGTAGACGGAGGTATCTCGAATAATTTTCCCGTGGATGTGGCTAAAAATATGGGAGCCGAAATTACCATCGGGGTGGATCTCAGCACAGGGTTGAAAGATGAGAAAGGACTGGATAATATCATGGGGATCGTCGATCAGCTGACGGCTTTTATGGGCATGAAGAGTTATGAGAATAATAAAGCGATGGTGGATTTGTATATGAATCCGGATCTGAAAGGATTTACTGCGGCCAGTTTTACTGCGGAGGCTATCGATACGATGATTCAAAGAGGAGAACGGGTAGCCCGGGCCAATTGGGATAAAATTATGGCTTTGAAGAAACAGATCGGTCTTGAACCGGACGAAGATGCTGCTCCCCATCTCGAAAACAGGTTTTTGGAAACAGACACTCTTATTATAGGAAAAATTTCTATCGAAGGAGTGAAGGAAAAAGATGAAAAATGGATACAACGGCAAATCGGGATCAAAGAATTTTCTGTCATCACCATGGATGATTTACACAAAGCGATTTCTTTTTTATACGGTACCGGGGCTTTTGCCAATGTAAACTATGCCCTCAACGGGGATCAGATTTATGACCTGACGCTACGGCTGAAAGAAAAACCGGCCAGTTCACTGAATCTGGGATTCCGTTTCGACTCGGAAGAAATGGCTTCGATCCTGTTGAATACAACCCTTAGCCATAGGGCGTTGAGGGGGTCCAGACTGTCGATTACCGGACGTTTGAATAAAAACCCTTACGTATTGGTGGATTATTCTTTCGGCAGTAATATGCTGAGAAAATTGGGCGTATCCTATATGTTCAAATACAACGATATCAATCTGTACGATAAAAAAGACAAAGTCGATAATATTACTTTCTCTTATCATCGCGGAGACCTGAATTTATCGGATATTTATTTCCGGAATTTCAAATTTCAATTGGGGTTACGGTATGAATATTTCAATTATAAATCCGTCCTGTACAATACCGATTATATAGCGGAAAATCTGAAGTCACAGGGATTTGCCAGCTACTATGCTTTAGCTCATTTCGATACTTACGATAAGAAATATTTTCCGGACAAGGGGATGAGTTTCCGGGCTGATTATTCACTTTACACCGATAATATGGTCAATTATGACGGGCATGCTCCTTTTTCGGCCTTATCGGCCGATTTCGAACCGACCGTCCGGCTGACCCGTAGGGTATATCTTTTGCCGGCTTTGTACGGAAGGGTATTGATCGGACGCGATATAGCCATTCCTTATCTGAATTATGTCGGTGGAGAAGTAGCCGGAAGGTATATGAATCAGCAATTGCCTTTTTACGGTATCCATAATCTGCAGGTGTTCGATAATTCGGTGGTCGTGGGGCGTTTACAGTTGAGATATCGCTTGGGAATGAGGCATTACATCACTTTAACCGGGAATTATGCCAAACAGTCGGAAAGCTTTTTCGATATTCTGAAAGGAGACGATGTTTGGGGTGGAGGTGCCGGTTATGCTTATAATTCCATTATCGGACCGATCAGTGTCACCTTCGATATGTCCAATTGGGACCAGAAATTAGGGGTGTATTTCAATCTCGGCTATTATTTTTAAATTGGAGTAATTGTAATAAAAACGGAAATAAATGGGAAAATATTGGATTTGCATCTGTTTGGCCTGGGGGTTAGGGATCGGAGGTTGTACACCGGTACAGCAATATCGGTATACCGAAGGAAAGATTTACGGTACATTTTATCATATATCCTATGCTTCTGACGAGGATTTGAAAGAGGAAATCCTCCGGCAAATGGAGTCGGTAAACGCTTCTCTTTCCATGTTTAATCCCGAATCGGTTATTGCCCGTCTGAACCGCAACGAGACGGATAGTACAGATGCCCTGTTTCAGAAAATGTATGCGATGGCTTTGCAAGTAAACCGGAAAACCGAAGGAGCTTTCGATATTACGGTCGGACCTTTGGTCAATGCCTGGGGATTCGGTTTTAAACAAAATTCTTTCCCGGATTCTGCCCGTATAGATACATTACGGCAATTTGTAGGTATGGATTTACTGACTTTGACGGAGGGGAAATTGCAGAAAAAATATCCGGAAATTACGCTGGATGCCAGTTCTATTGCTAAAGGACTTGGAGTAGATTTGGTGGCCGAATACTTCGAGCGTAAAGGCTTGAACGATTATATGGTAGAGATCGGAGGAGAGGTCAGGGCCAAAGGACAAAGCAGTAAAAAACGGCCCTGGCGGATAGGAATCGACCGTCCCGAGGAAGATGTGACCGCTCGGAACCGCCGGTTACAAATGATTGCCGGACTGAGTCAGGGGGCTTTGGCTACTTCGGGCAACTACCGGAATTTTTATGTGCACGACGGTAAAAAGTATGCCCATACGATAAATCCCAAGACAGGTTATCCTGTTCAGACCGAAGTGCTCAGTGCATCGGTTTATGCTCCTACCTGTATGGAAGCCGATGCTTATGCCACTGCTTTTATGGTATTGGGATTGCAAAAAGCCCGGCAGATTGTTTTGGCCGATCCTGAACTGGAAGGCGCTTTTATTTATCTGGAAGAAGGAAAAATGAAAAACTGGATTTCACCTGGCTTTGAAAAATTGATTGTAGAAAAATAGAGAGGAGTGAGGGAAAATGATGAAGAGAATCGTATTTATACTCATCATTTGTTTTTGGGTTGGAAGGGTACTGGCTATAGACCATAGGATTCCGGCAGTACAAGATTCTGTGCGCCTGGATACCGTTAAGAAAAGTTTACAGGCACAGTCTTTACAACATCTTTTGGAGCGGGATTCCTTGCCACTGATGACCTTACCGGTTGATGCACAGATGAAGATGTCTCCGGTGTATTTACCGGATAGTCTGATCCGGGATACCCTGCGGTATGAATATACCAAAATTAAAGACTTTGCCTATAAGGCGAAATGGACGAAAGAACTTTATAAAATGGTCTTCGTCAATCCCCATCGTGGATATCTGAATGTCATGCGTACGCAGAACAGTGAGGAACGATTTAAAGCTTATTCCGGGAAAGTGATTCATGATATTTCTATTGTTGTTCTGCCTCCTTATGGGACTAGTGTTTACGATACCACTTACTTCGAGGAAGATATGGGATGGCTGAAAAACTTAGCCAACAAAACCCATATGAAAACGGCCGAAAAAGTAATCCGCAGGCAGTTGACGATAAAACCCGGCATGTTATTGGTACCTTTTGAGTTGGTGCAAAATGAAATTTTGTTGAGAAGATTGGATTATATCGATGATGCGAATATGATCGTTACGGAAGATCCGGACAACCCTGCTCAGGTGAATGTTACCCTCATTTGTAAAGATCAGCTTTCGTGGGGAGCGACGGTCGAATCGAATTTCTTGAATTCTTTCGATATCGGACTCGAAAATAAAAACTTTATGAAATTGGGACATGTCCTGAATTATGAGTTCAGTTACCGGGGAACCAAAGACAAAAAATGGGGAAACGAGTTGGAATATAAGGTGAACAGTCTTTGGGGGACTCATATCAACATCCGGGGATATTACCGCAATGATTACCGTGAAAAAGAAGTTTTCGTAGATGTCGAAAGGCAATTCCTGACCAACCGGATGAAATGGGCCGGAGGGATGGGAGTAGGACGTGTTTTTTATTCGGATGATTTACCGGACCGGAATGTAAACCGGTTGGAAGAGTTGTTCAATTATCATTATCAGGACGTATGGTTAGGTAAATCTTTTTTGTTGCCTTACCGGTATAGCTATAACCAGAATATGTTTCTGACGGGGCGTTTTTTTACGACCCTTTTCAATAATCGTCCTTTGGTTACAGACGATACCAACCATTTGTATTATAACCGGAGGGATTATTTTGCCGCTTTTACTTACATCAAAATGAAGTATTATAAGGCCAATCTGATCTATGATTTCGGGCGTACGGAAGATATTCCTACGGGATTGATGCTTAGTCTGACCACGGGGTATGAAAAGAGTGAATTCGATAATTATGGCTATATCGCCGGAGAGTGTCACTATTCCCATTTTAATAAATACGACGAGCGTTATTACGCCCTGGAAGCAGCCTTGGGGTCTTATGTCAACGAAGACGGTTTCACCCGGGGGACGCTGAAATTGGGAGCCAGTCATATCAGTAATTTGTGTAGCTGGGGCAGTTTTAAATTCCGTTTCTATAACGACGTACATTATGTGAAAGGAATCCGGCGTTATCCGGGCGATTTTTTGTATATGGAAGATCGGAATATTCGCGGATTTTCATCCGATACACTAAGAGGAAATCAAAAACTGTCGTCTTCTTTGGCGACTACTTTTTTCTTGCCCTATATTAAAAAAGGATTCCGGGTTTCCATTTCTTCTTTCTGTGATTTCGGTGTGATTGCCGCCGACAATAAAAAATTGGTACACAGCAAAACGTATTGGGGATTCGGGGTAGGAGTCAACCTGAGAAACGATAATGTCGTCATTAAAAATATTTCTTTTCGTTTTGCCGTTTATCCTACTATTCCTGAGGATGGCAGGAGTTTTCAAGCGATACTTTCCAGTGGGAACAGAGGCAGTTTTTATGATTATCACGTAACAAAACCACAGGTGATTCAGTATGAATAGGAAATACGGATAGGTCATGACAAGTTTTGCGTCATCTGATATTTGGTTAGCTTTTATTATGACTCTGGTTGCAGCGATTTCTACTTTTATGGGAGCGATGACGTCGTTATATTTCAGAAAAGTCAACCAGGTTACCCTTTCGGTCATTTTGGGATTTGCAGCCGGAATAATGATTTATACCGCTTTTATGAAACTGATGCCCGATTCGATCAGCATCCTATCCTCCCAATTGTCTTATGCTCAGACGAAAATCACCAGTACGGTCTGGTTTTTTGTCGGTATCGTTTTGTTGTATCCTTTAGGATATCTGGTGAAGTTGTGGAAGAAAAAAGAGGTGGAACGCTACGACGCTTCACTTCAATATTACCGGCGGGTAGCGATATTGGTGCTTCTGACGATTACCGCCCATAGTTTCGTCGAAGGGCTGGCGACTTTTCTGTCGTTTTTGGCTACTCCTTTGGTGGCTATTCCTCTGGTTCTTTCTATTATTGTCCACAACTTTCCCGAAGGGATGACGATCGGAGCCCTGTTTAATAAAATCAGTGATTCGATGAATCGCCGCCGGGCTATATTCTACAGTGTGATCGCTTCCTTATTCGAACCGATCGGAGCCCTGATGGCTTATATTTTTATTCTGAAATATTCTAATCCGGTTTTAACCGGAATACTGAAAGCTTTTCTTTCCGGACTATTGGTAGCCACTGCACTGAATGAACTGATTCCCAATTCCCAACTGAAAGGGAACCGGAAGGTGTCGGTACAGAGTATTATTTTAGGCATGTTTATTATGGGTGTCGTCTTGGTCAGTGCTTCGATTTTTTAAAATTTTACAACAATTGTAATTATTTTCAGAATTTTTTAACGTTTCTCCGGTCTGAGGTTTGGAGGATGTGCCTCTGCGGTTTATCTTTGCTGAAAATATAAAGATAGGGTATTTTTTTGATTCATAAATAATTAATTGGTTGTAAATGAAAAAAGTCTTCTTGTTTTCTTTATTTTTGGTTTTAGGGTTAGTTCTTTCACAGTGTTTACCGGTTTGGTTGGGGGAGGCATTCCTGACAGCTGAAAAGGTAGCGAAGACTTTGATGTTCGTTTGTCTGGCATTTATTATGATTAATGTCGGGCGGGAATTCGAATTGGATAAAACGAAATGGAGATCTTATGCTGCCGATTATTTTATAGCTATGGCTACTGCTGCCGTGCCCTGGATTATGGTCGCTTTTTATTATATGTTCTTATTGCCTGCCGATTTGTTCGGGAATTGGGATGCCTGGAAAGAGAATTTATTATTGAGCCGGTTTGCGGCCCCTACTTCTGCCGGTATATTGTTTACCATGCTGGCTGCTGCCGGGTTACGGCGCGAGTGGATCTATAAGAAGACCCAGGTGCTGGCGATCTTCGACGATCTCGATACGATCTTACTGATGATTCCCTTGCAAATATTTATGATCGGTTTTAAGTGGCAGTTATTTGCCGTGGTGATTGTGATCACTTTTTTATTAGTGATCGGTTGGAAAAAACTGGGAACGATCCGGTTGTCCCAAACCTGGAAATCTATTTTATTTTATGCTGTATGTATCGTAGCTGTAACGGAAAGTATTTATCTTTTGACCAAGTGGATGATGGGAGCTGACGGAGCGATTCATATCGAAGTATTGTTGCCTGCCTTTGTCTTGGGAATGGTGATGAAGACTGTCCATCAACACGGGAACCGGGACGAAAAGATAACCGGAATGATTTCTTATCTGTTTATGTTTCTGGTGGGGTTGAGTACACCTCAGTTTATCGGTATCGATCATGGACACCGGATTACAGAAGCTGTGGGGATTATTGCTGCACAGCCTATGCCTTCCTGGGAGGTATTGGTTGTGCATGTGATCGTTGTTACTTTACTTTCGAATTTGGGAAAGATGTTTCCGTTGTTTTTCTATCGGGATCGGCAATTGGAAGAGAGACTCGCCCTTTCTGTCGGTATGTTCACCCGGGGGGAAGTTGGGGCCGGAATTATTGTCATCGCTATGGGCTATAATCTGGGCGGTCCCGCTCTGATTATTTCTGTATTGAGTTTGGTACTCAACCTGCTTTTGACCGGTGGTTTTGTGGTCATTGTGAAACGTTTGGCACAACAGGCTTATGGACTGAAAGAATAGACGGAATAAAGATACCTTTTCTTGGGAACAATGGAGAAAAGAAGAATAAACTTTCATTCTCCGTTTCTCCAAATTTATGGTAGGTTTGAATAAGTTCATAAAGTCTATGGACCTGCGGGTGTGGCCGGACGGAACCGGAGTTTGTATTATTTCGCCTCTTTCTTCTTAAATAACCGTCGGAAAAATCCTTTCTTTTCTTTGGTTTTTTCTTCGGTAGTTCCGGGATGTTTCACTTTTTCCAGTTTACGGTTCGAGATCTTTTCGAGCAGGTTCAAATGTTCTTTGAAGGTCGGTATTTCCGTTTCTTTTTGCTGAGATGGTAAGGCAAAAGGGAAGGAGAGTCTGTTCCAAACCTGATAATTCGGGCTCTCCAGGCAATCTTTCATAAACCGGCCGAAAATAGGCATAGCCATATTGGCGCCTTGTCCTAAACGGATGGTGTTGAAATGGATGTTTACATCGTTGGCTCCGACTCTGATTCCGACAACTATCTGGGGATTATATCCGATAAACCAGCCGTCTACCTGATTTTGGGTCGTACCGGTTTTCCCGGCCATTTCATTATGCAGACCGTATACCGAACGCAATCTTTGCCCTGTTCCTTCGTCGATGACTGCCGAAAGCATATTGCTCATTAAATGGGCTTCGTTTTCAGGCAGTACTTGCCGGGGAATTTCGGGCTGAGCTTTGAATATCAGATTACCCTGGCGGTCCTTGATTTCTTCCAGGTAATAAATCGGACGGAGGTTTCCGTTATTGGCAAAAGTTATAAAAGGACGAACCATTTCCTGCAAGGGGATATCGGCTACTCCCAAGGCTAAAGAAGGATAGGGAGGAAGCTCGGAGGTGATACCCAAACGGCGGGCATGATCGATAACGGTGTCTATGCCCGTCTGAAGCAATACTTCGACAGCGATGGTATTGATCGATTTACTAAGGGCTCCTTTCAAGGTGTAATATCCCTCGTAATTGTTGTCCGAATTGCGTGGGGACCAGTCGTCATATTCCGGATAGGTTTTCTGTTCATTTTTGTAATAAGCGTCCAGACGGGTCCCCTGATGTATAGCTGCACTGTATACGACCGGTTTAAAGACCGATCCTACCTGGCGCGGGGCTTCAACCTGGTCGTATTGGAAATATTTATAGTTCAGATCACCGACCCAGGCTTTTACTTTCCCGGATTGTGGTTCCACAGCAATCATCGCCGGATGCAAAATCTTCAGATAATGCTTGATCGAATCGATCGAAGAATAATCTACCCGCATTTCTCCCTCTTCCGGGCTGTATACCAGCATCGCTTTTTTTTCATTCAGAATTTTCAGTATGTCTTTTTCAGCCAATCCCTGATGTTTCAATCGTTGATAGACCGTACTGTTCTGAATAGCATTTTTCAGTATCGCGGGATTTTTGTCCCAGGGTTCTTGTTTACCCAGGTGGGTGTAATAGGATTGCTGTAATTTTTTCATGTGCTCTTGAACGGCATTTTCTGCATATTGCTGCATCTCTGCGTCCAGAGTTGTTTTCAGGATAAGACCGTCCTTATATAGGTTGTAGTTCGTACCGTATTTTTCGTTGTATTCTTTGAGGATCCGGTCGGCATCCCGGCGTATTTTTTCGCGTAAATAAGGAGCCAGACCGGAAAAATGGTTGACCGGAATGTAATGCAGCTGTAGTTCTTCCTGCTTTATTTTTTCACCGGTCTCTTCATCCAGATAATCGTATTTCATCATTTGGTCGATTACCGTGTTGCGACGGTTGAGCGCCCTTTCCGGATGCAGACGCGGATTGTAACGCGAAGGTCCTTTGAGCATACCGATCAAAGTGGCTGCCTGAGGGATAGTCAGATCGGAAGCAGAGGTTGAAAAATATTTTTGAGCGGCACTCTCGATACCGAATGTATTTTCCCCGAAAGATACCGTGTTCAGGTAAAGGGTGAGGATATCGTCTTTGCTGTAAATGTTTTCCAAACGATGGGCTGTAAACATTTCTTTGAGTTTCACAACCGGTATAAAGGTCACCTGCTGTTCGTCCCGGGGATACAGATTTTTAGCCAATTGCTGACTGAGCGTACTTCCGCCGCCTGAACTACGGTGTCCCAGCAGAACAGTTTTGAAAAATACCCTCAGCATACTGATTTTGTCTACGCCTTCATGTTCGTAAAAACGGACATCTTCGGTCGCGATCAGGGCTTTGACGGCATAAGGGGAAATATGATTGAAATTGACATTGGTACGGTTTTCGACATAATATTTACCGATCAGCAAGTTGTCTTCGCTATACAATTCCGAAGCTTCGTCATTACGGATATCCCGCAATTCGGCATAATCCGGTAGCTTACCCCAAAGACCGGCATATACCGAGTAGACAAATAGAGTGATACCGATTGCGAGAAACAGGATAAATAGCACCCCGTATTTCAATAGCTTGAACTTGTGGTGGTGCCGGTGAGAAGAAACCGCTTTTTTATGTTTTTTCTGATATTGTTTTTGGGCCATATGCTGAAAAGCTAAGCATATAATTCGACTTAGCCGGACAAAAATACAAAATAATTTCTTTTATCGGTCGGACTTCGGCTAGTACCGACATGCCCGCTGGCAGTTTGAAGGGTACGAGGATGAAGTGAAACCTGAAATGCTGGGGGAAAGTGAAGAAAATATTTAAAAGAAAAGTCCGGATGTAAAGTCCGGACTTTATACCTAAGGAAACAGAAGGGTTATTTGATGATTTCAACCATGGCACAACGATTCCATTTGTTGTTGTTTTTGTAGTAAGGTTTTTCTTTACCTACATATTCGATAACCATCCGGTTAGAATTGATGCCGTAATCTTTTTTCAACATATTGGCGACAGCCTCGGCTCTTTCTTGTGAAATCCGGAGATTTACATTGATCGGACCGAATTTATCGGCATAACCTACGATGCGGATTTTGACATCCGGGTTGTTTTTCATGAAAGTTCCGATATTGTAGATCAACGGGTCATAAATATCCTGAACCACGGCGCTATTGAATTTGAACGGGATGGTAGAGGGGATAGATTCTACGATTTCTACATTTTTCGTTTCAACCGGTCTAACCACTTCTTTCTCGATAACTTTGATCTCTGGCGGACGGTTCTGTAACTGAGTCACTTGATTAGCTAATACCAGGTTGGCGGCAGCCATTTCGTCGATGACAGCTTGTTTCGGTGCGGTACGGAAACCTCTGCCTTTGAAATAATAGGTAACCCCTGCAGTAAGTCCACCCAGCCCATCGTTCGGGAAACCACCGGTTTCTACCATCTTATCGTTGAAGATCATGCCCTGGAATTCGATGTTGGCATCGAATCTTTCAGAAATCTTGTATTTGGCTTGAATACCGCCATGGATGGTGAAAGATTGCTGATGTTTCCGGGTCATACCTCCGACACCGAAGAAAGGAACGATATCGAATTTACGGTCGGGGTTGTATTTCGCGAAGAAATTTATCAATCCCATCATAAAGTCGATGTTCATGTGCATATAATGCATGTGTAACATACTTCCGGCATTATCGGTGAAACCGTGTAATGCTCCGCCACCGCCTTGTAACCGTAATCCCCACCAGGGGTTGAACATTTTACCTACAGCCAACTCAGGCATAAAAGTAATCGTGTTTTTAAATTTTGCCTGTGAGGAATGTTCGGCAAAGAAAGCATTCGCTCCAAAATTTGCAGAAACAAACCAGTTATGCCAGAATGGGTTGGCTTCAAATGAGGTTTTGTATCCCGGAAGACGTTGTTCTATAATGACTTCCTCGACTTGCGCCTGGGCCTTTGTTATTCCACATAGACCAGCAACCAAAACAATTAACATTAATCCTTTTTTCATAACATTTTTATAATTAAGTAACTTATAATATTGACATTACATTTCGTTTGTTGTTATTATCTTTTGATTTAAAATAATAGAGGTGTCAATGAACTTGTATTTTAATGTCAAAACTTACCGGAATAACGTAGTTTGGGGGGAGGACGTTTCAAAATAGGGTCAATAAAATGTGAGTTTTTATGATTTTTAACCTTTTACTTTTAAGCTTTACATATTTTTTTTATCTTTGAACTCCGATCGTATTTCTTCCGGGGAGTATGGTCGGAGGAGGATGATTGCTTATTTTTAATCAGATACATATAAAACAAAAGTGGACCCGTCCACAGACAAAAATTGACGAACATGTTAAACATTGCATTATTTGGTCCTCCGGGAGCAGGAAAAGGTACTCAGGCAAAACAGATTGCACAGGCGTACGATATTCCACACATCTCAACAGGTGA
>ERZ773194.3598-NODE-3598-length-13112-cov-2.914912_pt1 | contig 13112 bp, 11 predicted proteins | sample MGYA00511240_ERZ773194 | MGnify/ENA primary metagenome ERZ773194 (study PRJEB29015, sample SAMEA2737774) | human gut metagenome | biome: human gut; feature: human-associated habitat; material: faeces | place: China | collected 2012 ... | reverse complement strand
AAAAAGGCTGCGGAAGATATCTTCCGCAGCCTTTTTAGAGGAATTTATAATAAAGGAAAAACGCAAATTTATTTAGAAAAGATAACCTTGTTTACCGTCTTTTCCATAGATATGATAATCTGTTTATCATTAAACACCTGGTTCGTCAAATGGATCAACAACAATTTCTTCCGTACCGCCGATATCACTGGTGGTGATTAGCTCGGATAGGGTAAAAGCTTTGATTGTTATTTCAGGAGTCTCGTAGGTTTTCTTTTCTGTTTTTTCGTTTCTGTTCATCTTTACTCCGCTCCTCACATCGTTCCGCTTACAATGTCGCCATAGCTTACCGTTACTTCAGAGCTGGTCTCGCCTGTTGTTTTATAAACCAAGTACCCGCGCGCATACCTCGTACTGTTGGACGGTATGCCGGTCAGGGTCGCCATATATTGCCCCGCCTCTGTCTGCGTACGCGCTTTCACCTTCTTTACTCCCGTTGTTTCAAGATCAAATTCTCCCGCCTGATTGTATATCAGGGTCCCGCATTCTATCATTTCGCAGCCTGACGGCAATACGATCTGTGATATAAAGGACATCTTTTGGTTTGCACTGTCTATGATCGGGTTCATTGTTGTTACAACCGGCGCATATACCACTGTTTGTCCGTACACCGCCGTCAGATTGATATTTTTTGCCACATAGAAGGAATAGCTCGGATTGTAGCTCACTATCTTCCCGCCGATTTCCTGCCAGTAGGAAAAGCTTTGTCCATCCTTTTGAGCGTCTGCCGTTACAGTCACCTTGGTATCAAAAGGAAGTGTATTGTGTACAGTACCGTCTATGCTAACTGTATAGGTATCGCTTGTTTTGGTGTATACCGCTGTTACAATGGTATCTTGTGTCACTGTTGTTTGTGTCAGGTCTTTGTCCCATCTCTCAAAGGTTCTGCCTGGTTTTGAGGGAACCTGTACAGCGTTTATCTGATCGTCGGTCAGCTTTGAGTCCTTGGTTACATTATCAATCGTCCCCAGCACAACTCCGTTGATATCTTTGAAAACAACCTTACAGGTATCTTCTGCGGCCACAGGCCTGAACTGGGCAATCAATTCGGTATCGCCTGTCACGGTAAAGGTATAGGACGGGTCATAGCTTACGATTTTATCCCCCTCCTGCCAGTATGCAAAGGTATAATCTTCATTGCCGTCTGCCGTCACCGTTGCCTTCTCTCCGTATGGGTATCTTCCGGAGCCGCTGACTGTATCAATCTGATGTACCAGCGAGACCGAATGCATCTCCGCCTTTTTCAGGCTTACTACATCTATTCGGAGTGCATTATTCACTTTCCCGTTATGATACAGGCGAATTACATGTGTTCCCTCAGAAAAATCAAAATACCCTGCTGTGTCAGCTCTCAAATCCGCGCCCGTATCACTAATAACAAGAGCCTTTTTCATATCCTGAAGCGCTCCGCCGTCGATCTGGATTTTACCGTATTTTGAATCATACTTACCAATAAACTGCAGGCAATAGTCGCCCGCGGTCTCTACATGGATGCTAACCTCAATATAAGTATTGGTCGTGACCTTATTTTCGGTATCCTTACTACTTTTGTTGATGTATGCACGTCCAGTACCTGCTGCGTTCGTATTATCAAAACGAATACCGTTATGCCAAACATTTCCTGTTATTTCATCGATATTCGTTCGTATATTGTTCTTATCTGTTTTATACCAGATACTCCCGTCACTTTGCGCTTCACCATCTATTACAACCGGAGACGGTGACGGTGTAGGGGTAGGAGTTGGAGTGGGTTCAGTAGTTGCTTTTACCAACTTAACACTGCCAACACGCCAGGTTTTATTTGCCGTTCCGGCAGACGACAGGGTTATGTTTTCTGTCGAAGTACCTGAAAACTCATATATACCAAGCGAAACCCACTCTGATGTTTTACCTGTAGTAGCAATTGTGTTAATGGAATTCCCGCCGTTGATACTTGCACAAAACGGCTGTGATTCCTTAACAGCCCAATAAAAAACTTCATAGTTTCCTGCCTTATCCGCAGGAATTTCCGGTTTATAAATTGCTTTGGCAGTCAGACACTGAGTGTACAGGGTATAACTCGAACCGTCCTGGTCTTCATAACCCAAAGAGGTGCTTTTGATCCATTTGCTTGCTCTGGTACTCCAATCGCCTAATCCGGCTGGTTCTATTGAGAAGTTACCAATTCCCGTTCCCTGTGCATCCAATGCAGGCTGGACAATAATGCTGTTTTCCGGTATTTCCTCCGCCGTCACTGTACCATATGCCATGGGCATACATGATGCAAAAGTTACAGCGAATGTCAAAAACAGTGCTGCATTTTTTCTGAATGTTTCCCATTTCTTCATAGCTTCTCCTCCAGTCTATTTATTTTATATATGTATATTTTATAAAACATTTAGGCATTATGTAAACAACCTGAAATGTCCTGTAAGTGTCAAAAAATGTTGAAATGGTCTCCTGTTTTTAAACGGGATAAAGGTTATAAAGAAATATCATAAAAATGCAGTTAATCCCCCCTTTCATAATCCATAATTTACTAATCAAAGAAACGGTTTTTTTGTGTGAAATAATGATTTTTAAAAAATAGCTTGTCTTATTCCATAAAATATGATAAATTATTAACATACAAATTTAAGGAGGTATTTTTTATGCCATTAGTTACATCGACAGAAATGTTTAAAAAAGCGATGGAAGGCGGATATGCAATCGGCGCTTTCAACGTAAACAACATGGAAATCATCCAGGGTATTACCGAAGCTGCGAAGGAAGTAAACGCACCTCTTATCCTCCAGGTATCTTCCGGTGCAAGAAAATATGCAAATCATACCTATCTGATTAAGCTGGTTGAAGCTGCAATCGAGGAAACAGATCTTCCGATCTGCCTGCATCTCGACCATGGCGACACGTTTGAACTGTGCAAATCCTGTATCGACGGCGGGTTCACCTCTGTTATGATCGACGGTTCCAAACATCCTTATGAAGAAAATGTAAGACTGACCAAACAGGTTGTTGACTATGCACACGCTCACGGCGTAGTGGTAGAGGGTGAATTAGGTCAGCTTGCAGGTGTTGAAGACGACGTAAACGTTTCTGCCGAAGATGCATCTTATACAAATCCGGACCAGGTTGTTGACTTTGTAACCCGCACCGGTGTTGATTCTCTTGCAATTGCAATCGGAACCAGCCACGGCGCATACAAATTCAAACCGGGCCAGAAACCTCAGCTGCGGTTTGATATTCTGAAAGAAATTGAAGAAAAACTGCCGGGCTTCCCGATTGTTCTGCACGGCGCTTCTTCTGTCATTCCGGAATATGTAGAAATGGTTAACAAATACGGCGGAGATATGCCTGACGCTATCGGCATCCCGGAAGAAATGCTGCGTGAAGCTGCAAAATCCGCAGTCTGCAAAATCAACATTGATTCTGACCTGCGTCTTGCAATGACCGGTACGATCCGGAAATACTTTGCAGAGCATCCGGATCATTTTGACCCGAGACAATATCTTGCTCCTGCACGCGAAGCAATCAAAGGTATGGTTAAGAGAAAAATTACAAACGTACTTGGCTGCGACGGCAAAGCGTAATTTAAATACAGCAAAGCCCACACAATGTGTGGGCTTTTTTTGTTGCAGAAATAAGACCCTGTCCTAATGACAATTTATTGCAAAGAGTAAAAACAGTAGATAGACTCTATATGTCCAAAAATCATCTGTACTTTATCGCATATGGACTTCCTTATCCAATAAATCGAGTATTTTTCCATCACAGCCCATATCAAACTTTCGCGCAAAAAGCTTGTCAGATGCGATAATTTTATCAAAATCGCCCTGCTTTAGCACAAAGGGGTGAGATCCATTTTCAAACACAAAATACCACATTCCATTTTTATAGTCATTGTTTTGATCCAAAACAATATGCGATTTCATGGGACTCATCATTATCGCAGTCTGAAAAAAGCTTTCATCACAGCTAAAGGCATCGCTGATAATGGAGCAAAACGTTTTATCCTCAAATCGCTCGAGTATATATTTTATCATGGTATCCGGCAAAATCCACCACTGGGAACCGCAATAACCGACAGCGCCGATTTTTGCAAGTCTTTTTTGAGGCGAAGAAACAAACAGTTCTTTGATAGCAGAATTCAATTTAGCTATCCCGCCGGGAATAAACCTAAGTATACGGTATCCCTTATAAGAAAAATGTTTTTTCAGAAAATCATATGATTTTAATTTAAAGCTCTTATTTATGTATACATTTTTATAATTGATTTTAACATAATTATCCTCTTTCTGTGATACAATATCGATAAACGGTTGCGGATAGCTTTTGTTAAGAAAATCAAAAATATATTCGATCGTTTTAATCGGGTAACACTGTCCGCTGAGCAAAACAAAATATTGATAGGAATCATGTGCAGCTGCTGTCTTTAACAGCTCTTTTTCAGCATCGAGCATCGAAAACTGATAAAGCCCTACACTATGCCTTTTATGTGTGAAAAAAACATTTTTAAAATTCGAGTCCTTTAGGATGCAGTCTTTATCAAAATCACACTTTTTATCAATATGTATAAAAATATCAATATCATCATGCTGAAGAACAGAAATAAGTCTTTTGGCCTGAACGGGATTTTTATGGAGCAATATCAAAACTGCAATCCTCATATTGTAATTACCTTCTTTCTTTTCGATTGTCCACATTATTTGAAATTTTTATTTTGCTCCTTTACCCCACTGAATACTTTTATTGTATCACTTATTTTAATGAAATGCAAACAAAGCTGAATCATCATATTTGCGCATACTTTTACGCAGCATAAATACCATGTAAAATAAATATTTTTCTGTGTTTTGGTTTATGCTAATATGAGAATATGATAACAAAGAAAAGGAGTAAGCCCAAATGGCCAGATTTACATTACCGCGTGATATTTATTTTGGAAAAGATTCCATAGAAGAATTAAAAAGTTTAACCGGATTTCAAAAGGCCTTTATCGTAACCGGAGGAACCTCCATGCAGAAATTCGGATTTTTGCAGAGACTGGAGGACATTTTAAAAGAAGCCGGCATGCAAGTCCAAAAATTTGAGGGAGTGGAACCTGACCCCTCTGTTGAAACAGTGCTGAAAGGCGCTGAGCAGATGCAGGAATTCCAGCCGGACATCATCATTTCGATCGGCGGCGGTTCTCCGATAGACGCTGCTAAAGCCATGTGGGTGTTCTATGAACATCCTGAAACGAAGTTTGACGATATCAAAGACCCATTTACCATACCTACGCTGCGAAACAAAGCAATTTTTGTGGCGATTCCTTCCACCAGCGGTACAGCGACAGAAGTGACCGCCTTTTCAGTCATTACCGATTACAGCAACAAAGTAAAATATCCCTTGGCAGATTATGAAATCACACCGGATATAGCGATCGTCGACCCAACCCTCGCTGAAACGATGCCGCCGAAGCTTGTGGCGCATACCGGAATGGACGCTATGACGCACGCGATAGAAGCGTATGTCGCGTCCGGCCGTTCGCCGTTTTCCAACCCGCTTGCACTGGAGGCAATCAGCATGGTTTCGGAGGATTTGGTGGATTCTTATCATGGCAGCAAAGAAGCACGTGACCGCGTTCATATTGCACAATGCCTGGCAGGAATGGCCTTTTCCAACGCCCTGCTTGGCATAACCCATTCCATGGCACATAAAATCGGCGCACAGTTCAATTTATCTCATGGCCTCTGCAACGCTATTTTACTGCCCTATGTTATCAAGTTCAATTCTCCGGCCTGTATGCGTGATTTTGCAGCAATAGCCAAACGGCTGGGACTGCCCGGCAGTTCTGACAAGCAGCTGACCGATTCTTTGATACGTCATATTCAGTCTCTCAATTACCAAGTGAATATTCCGGCTTGCTTTAAGGACTGCGATGTATCGGAAGACACACTTAAGGATAATCTGGACTTTATCGCACACGAGGCTGAAAAAGACCCCTGCACTTTGAGCAATCCCCGCAAAACCAGCGCAGAACAAATCAAAACGATCATTGAGAGTGCATATTACGGAACTCCCCTTTCCATTTAAAAAAGGAGCCTTAAGGCTCCTTTTTTATTGTAATGCACATGCTTTTTTCCACCAGTACTTTTGCCGGAAAAAATGACGCAGAACCGCAAAAATACAGTAACCTATAATACCTCCAATGGTATTTACAATCAGATCGTCGATATCAGCCGAACGGCCGATGAAATACTGAAAGAACTCAACGAAAAACGAGAAAGAAAAGCAGCAGGCTGTTGTTTTCCAAAGCCTTGTAAGCCGGTTATAGACAACCGGCAGAAAAAAGCCGAGAGGCACAAACATGAGGATATTCAAAAACAAATTTTTCAGGATTAGCTTTCCTCCCCATTCCCTTAGATCCTCCAGCCAGGCAAACGGTACAAGATTCAGCATATGATACTCTGGAAAAAAAGTAATTTCTTCCCCATAAATCAAAATGGTAATATAAATAATAGACGCGGCTGTGCCGATCAATGCATAAATCGCCAAATGCCGGATAAAAGGCCGTTTCCCGTATTTTTTCCGATTTGTGAAATAGACCGGCAGATATAGAACCAATGATAGTAAGGCGATCATTGGAAAGATCAAAATGAGGTAACCCAGCAGCATAAACTTGTCTCCTCTCCCATTCATCTTATAAAAAGAAGCCTTGCGGCTTCTTTTTTATTGTTGGCTTGCCTTTTCTTTGATAATCCTTACCGCTTCCGGACTGAAATAAGCAGGGCTTTTGGTGTTGCCATTGTGATACGAGACGCTGCAGTCAAAATACAGCTGATAATCATAGCAGAATCCATTGACTGAATTTTTATACAGACAGCTCATCATCCCGGCCCGATAGATGCTGGCAATGGTATCAGCGTCAGTAATGGTAATAGATGGTTCTGCATAGCTTCTTCTCTCATCATCTGCAAACTGGTTAGAATCCAGATTGACACTGATGCTGCTGACATTTTCCATCCCACCGCCCAAATCGTACTGCTCTAAAACTGCAAGCGTGTTATGGAAGCTGTCATAAACCGGATATCCGATATCATAATAATATCGTCTTCCATTCCCCTGTTCTGACAAATTCAAAATATACTTTGGCTGCTTTCCGGCGATATCGGAAAATTTGCTGTTCATCAAATCCTGGTACAGCGCCGGCAGAAGCTGGCTGCTATTGATATCTTTTGCAAGGTCCGCGCCGGACGGGCCGTCTATAATATTGAACCCTGTGTAGCTCATTACCTCCTGTATCGGACGGTAAGTAACGTCTTTATAGGTCTGGCTGTCGTACAGCACCGCAAAGTCCTTTTCGATTTCCCTGGTTTCCGTACCATAATATCTCCGGGTCACAGTACGGCCGTTATTCATGGTATACCTTACCGTATACTGCAAGGTATAGACATCATGATAAGAATAACCGCCCTCCGAATGTGCGTCGATCCCGGCTTTGGCTATATTGATAATTGCCTGTTTCTGCTCCGGAGCTTCATATTTGCTATCACGCAGCCGACGGTATTCTTTTGTCATCGCATTTTCATTACTTTCATAGTTTTCCAGATTTTCAAATGAAATACTGGCCGCTTTTACCTCTTCCGCATCCGGCAGGAAGGCGTCATATTTCGTCAGGTCAAATGCAAAGAAGGACAAAAAGCATGCAAAGAATATTACGGCATATACCGCAAGGCTTTTCACATTGCGGAAAATCGCCTTGATATCCATCTGATAGATGACTTCAATAACCAAATGGCTTAATACCGCACCGCTAACCAGCCCGAAATACATCCAAAATCCGGCATCTCTTGGCGTATTGTCACCTACAAGGCTGAAAAACGCACCAAATGCCAGTGTTGCCAGCAGAACGCATGCAAATTTCAGGACAGACGCAAACGGTTGAAATACGATAATGCTTCCGGCCAGCTCACTTTTACGCCGGCGATAGAGCAGGACTGCCAAAACCGTGCATATAACTGCAATCGCCAGCAGGTACAAAACATTTCCGGCCGTTTTTTCAAAGTATCCCTGGTTTACCACCGGACAGAGATATTTCAGCCGAGTCCAGAAATCAATATCAATGAAATGCAGGAAAAAATGCTCCATATAAAACTCATATAAAAGATACAGGGCCATCGGGAAAATCAAAATAAATACAGACAGCACCGCATGGACAATTTTTTTGCCTGACAGGATACCGGCGAGAGAACATACCGAAAAGAAGACAAAATAATACAGCAGGCTCATCCCGATAGAAGTAATTGCTGAACCAAAGGACACAAGCGATATATGACCGCAGGAAGCGATAATAATAAACGCAATCAGTTCCATTGCAGCAAAGGGCAGCAGAAAGTATAAAATACCGCTAAAATAACTGTTCCAAAACAATTCAGTCCTTTTTGCGGGCAAAGAATGATATAAATCTACCTGCGGCCGGCTTTGCAGATAAGAAAAGGCGGCAATTGAGGAAAAGAGCGCAAACAGCGGCATCAACACCGTCAGGACATGGAAGGAATTTGTAAAATAACGGGAAATAATATCCGCTATCATGCTGTCCGGCAAAGTCGATATTCCCCTGTCCTGCAGCTGAATCAAAAGCGGGACACAGCAGGCGAAAAACAGAATAACAAAATACAGCAGCGGAAGCCAAATCTGTTTTTTTAATGTAAATTTTACAAACTTAGGAAATGATTTTTTTGATGTCATATCCCAAAACCTCCGTTTCTGTAATAAATATCTCTTCCAGCGTCAGCGGCAGAATATCCAGGAACAAAGGCTCCATTTCACCAATTCTTTGCGCCAGCTCCTCTGACTTGCCGCGTACAACCATCATAATAACAGACCCATGCTTCTGCCAGGTCATAATATCCATTCCTAAAAAATCGTCACGTGTTTTATCTTCTGAGAAAGCACACTGGATTTTCTGTACACTGAGCTTCATATCATCCAAATCACGCTCAAACAAAATGCCGCCCTTGTGCAGCAGACCGATATGGTCGCAGATATCCTCCAGCTCCCGAAGGTTATGCGACGCGATAACAGGCGTTAAATTCCGTTCGGAGACCGCTTCAGCAAACATACTTTTTACCGCCTGCCGCATAACCGGGTCCAGCCCGTCGAAGGTCTCGTCGCAGACGATATAATCCGTATTGGAACAGATTCCCAAAAGGATGGACAACTGCTTTTTCATCCCCTTTGAATATGTGTTGACCTTTCTGCTCCGGTCAAGTCCAAAGTTATCCAAAAGCTTAAAATACCGCTTACAGTCAAATTTCGGATAAAAATTCTGATAAAAACCCATTAATTCAAACGGCGTCGTATTGGCAAAAAAGTATTGTTCATCCGAGATATAAAAAATTCTCTGTTTGACCTCCGGATTTTCAAAAACATCTTCTCCGTCCACCATGATACTGCCGTCGTCCGGCTTCATAATTCCGGCCGCCATCCTCAAAAAGGTAGATTTCCCAGCCCCATTCGTACCAACCAGGCCAAAAATGGAGCCGTCCTTCAGCGAAGCGTCAATGCTGTCAACAGCTTTAAAATCGCCATAGAATTTTGTCACATGTTCTGCTCTAATCATATCGATTCACCCGCCTTCTCGTATTCTGTCCTGCACCAGCCAACAATTGTGTCCAGCGCTACATGAAACAGCTTTGCTTCCCGCACAATCGGCGCAAGCCGCAGCTCCAGCTCATTGACCTTCTGCTCCTTCACCATATCGTAATTTTCTGTTACAAAACTGCCCCGTCCCGGAGCGGTGTTGGTTATCTTACGTTTTTCCAGTTCAGAATAAGCCTTCTGAATGGTATTGGGATTAATGGACAATTCAGCCGCCAGCTGCCTGACAGGCGGAAGCCGTTCGCCCGGCTTTAATGCACCGCAGCCAATCAGCTCAATCACCCTCTCCACAATCTGCTCATAAATCGGGCGGCGGTCCCTGACGTCAATCTGGATCAAAATATCCCTCCTCGCTCACGCGTTATAATTGTACTATTACAAATAGTACAATTATAGAGTACCACATCCTCGAAACAAAGTCAAGTAATTTTTATTTTTCTGGATAAAGCAGGGTAAAAAAAGAGTACCGATAAAACTCGGTACTCTCAATTCGTTCTAAATCAGGTTGGAAGATAATTTTTCAAAAGGGCTTCTACCAGCTCGTCGCGTTCAATCCTCCTGATTAAGCTGCGGGCGTTATTATGGCTGGTTATATAAGTAGGGTCTCCCGATAAAATATATCCTACCATTTGCTCAAGCGGGTTATATCCTTTTTCGGTAAGTGCCTGGTAAACAGCGGTAATAATCTCCCTGACTTCCGCTTCTCTGATGTTCTCAATTTTGAATTTCATCGTTTCGTCCATACTTTATCACCATCCTTTGTAGACCATAATACACCATCTAAGCCCGATTTGCAAGGCTTTTTTTCCAATTGCGGCAAATAATTTGCAAAATGCTACTGCCGCAGTTCAACATTGAGCTTATCTTTTAATTCTGTCATGATTTTATTCATGATTTCGCTGATTTCAGAATCATTCAGCGTTTTATTTTCATCGCGGAAGGTGAGTGAATAAGCAATGGACTTTTTGCCGCTTGGGATCTGCTTTCCGCTGTAAACGTCGAATAGCTTGATGTTTTCCAAATGGTTTTTGCTGCACCTTTTGATGACTTCCTCGATATCGCCGACGCAGACAGCTTCGTCAGCAAGAAGCGCAAGGTCGCGGGATACCGCCGGGAATTTCGGCAGATGCTTGTAGGATTTATTGAATTTAGCAAACCGGAATAAAAGGGCAAAATCAAGCTCCGCCGTATAAACCGGAACGTCGATACCGTAATTTTCCGCAGCCTTTGGATGGATCTGTCCTAAAATACCGGCCTCCTGATTACCCAGGATCAATTTAGCAGTCCGGTAAGGATGATAGGACGGATTGTCTTCGCAAGGGACAAATTTCGCTTTATTGATACCGGAACTTTCCAGAATTTCTTCCACAGCGCCCTTGATATCATAAAAGTCCAGATTGCCGTACATACCAATACACAGAGTTGTTTTTTCAACAGGCAAAACATTGGCGTCCTCTTTGGGCAGATAAATGCTTGCCAGTTCAAACAGGCGCGCCTCCTCATTTCTCTGATTGAAGTTCCGCGCAAGGCAGGTCATCATTTCAGAGAGCATCGTGGTACGCATAACAGACGTTTCGGCTCCCAGCGGATTGGTAATGGTAACCGTTTTACGCAGCGGAGAGTTTTCGGGCAGCAGCAGCCTGTCAAAATGCTTTGGATCGGTGAACGCATAGGTCATGATTTCATATAATCCCTGTGAAACCAAAGTATTTTTCAGCTTATCTTCATATTTTTGTTCCGGCGTTTTTTCACCGATTACCGTCTGTCCGCCCATTAGAGTGGACTCAATTTTTTCATAGCCATAGAACCGCGCAATTTCTTCTGCGACATCCGCAACGCTTTCGATATCCCGCCTGAAAGACGGAACGGTTACGGTCAAATCGTCTGATACGGTAAATTCAAGTTTTTCCAAGATCTTTATCATATCCGGCAGGGGAATATTCGTTCCGAGAAAACGATTGATATAATCGGGCCTCAGTGGCAGCTGAACCGGCTGTTCCGGTTCCGGATAAATATCAATTACGCCGCTGACAACCGTTCCGGCATTTAGCTCACAAATCAGGGAACAGGCTCGCTCAATGGCTGCCATGGTGAGCGCCGGGTCGATTTCCTTTTCATACCGGGACGAGCTTTCGGTTCTAAGGCCAACCGCTTTTGCAGTCGTCCGGACAGAGGAACCTAAAAAGTTGGCGCTTTCAAAAATAATTGTTTTGGTATTTTCGTTGATCTCACTGTTTGCGCCGCCCATAACGCCAGCCAAGGCAACAGCGCGCTCTGCGTCTGAAATCACCAGCATGTTTTCATTCAACTGGCGTTCCGTTTCGTCAAGAGTTGTGATTTTTTCACCCGGTTCGGCATTTCTGACAATGATTTTTCCGCCCTTTAGAAAATCGATGTCAAACGCGTGCATCGGCTGACCGTATTCGAGCATGACATAGTTGGTGATATCAACAATATTATTGATTGACCGAACGCCGCATGCATTCAGCCTATGCTGCATCCACGCGGGCGACGGCCCAATTTTGATATCCTTTACCGCCCTTGCAGTATAACGCGGGCATAACTTGCTGTTTTTCACCTCAACGCTGATATAATTTTGTACCGAATCATCAGCGCATTCCTTTACAGTAAGCTCCGGAACAGCAAAATCAAGGTCAAAGGTCGCGGCAGTTTCACGCGCGAGGCCGATCACCGAAAAACAGTCAGAACGGTTGGAGGTGATATCAAAATCGACTATCATCTCATCCAGGCCCAGAACTTTTTTGATATCGCTGCCCAGCGGGATATCCCCTTGTAAAATCATGATTCCTGTCGCCCTGTCCTCAGTAATGCCTAGCTCGTCGGTCGAACAGAACATTCCGTTCGATTCGACTCCGCGCAGCTTACCGCGCTTGATTGTGACTCCCTTTGCGAGCTTTGCGCCATGCAGCGCAACCGGCAGCAAAATCCCCTCAGAAACATTCGGGGCAGCTGTTACGATTTGAAGCACTTCCGTCCCGACATCGGTCTGGCAGACGACCAGCTTATCCGCGTCCGGGTGCTTTTCTATTTTTAATATTTTTCCGACAACCACCTTATCAATTTCGTCGCCGGGACACTCAATGGTTTCTACCTTAGAGCCTGACATGGTGAGAGCGTCGGCATATTCCTTTTTGGAAACATTTAATTTCATATAATCATTCAGCCAGCTGATTGGTAATTTCATCTGTATTCACCCCTCCTTAAAACTGTTTTAAAAAGCGCAGGTCATTTTCATAGAACAGGCGCAAATCGTCGATATCATAACGCCGCATAACGATTCCGAAAGCCTCGGCATCATGCCGGGTAATACGTTCGAAAAGAGTACTGTCGTCTATCGAAGCATGTTGGATCATGAAGTAAAATTAGCTAAAACCTGTCTCTGATATCTCTGAAATTTCACATTTTTAGGAATATCCTCGAAAACAAAGATAATT
>ERZ773194.3597-NODE-3597-length-13115-cov-3.034227_pt1 | contig 13115 bp, 12 predicted proteins | sample MGYA00511240_ERZ773194 | MGnify/ENA primary metagenome ERZ773194 (study PRJEB29015, sample SAMEA2737774) | human gut metagenome | biome: human gut; feature: human-associated habitat; material: faeces | place: China | collected 2012 ... | reverse complement strand
TTCCGCAAAGGGATTCTTCTGAACTTTGCCGTTCAAGGCATACGGAGAAATATATACGCTCTTTTCTATCTCAGAATTTTCATCGTATTGCGGTGTTTCTCCTTCCTGTTCCTTTAGAAAATCAAACCGCACAGTTGAAATTCTTGTAAGTGTCTCATCAGATGATTCACGCTTGACTCCAACAACGTTAAATCCTGACTCAACAAATTCATAGGTGCCTAAATAATGATACCCTGTTTCCAGTTTACTGTAATCTAAATTAACTTCACTTCCATTTCCATTACAATAAATTAAATATTTTACGTTCGTATCATCTTTCCCGTCATCGGATTTTATAATGTAAGTATATATATTGACCATTCCGGATTCCTTTACTCCATAGGTCGCAACCGCTCCTGTTTTATCAGTATAGGCTGTCTCGCTTTGATATTGCTGTCCCTGCTCTTCATATATCGGTCCCTTGATGCCGCCCCTGTTCCATTCGTTTCTATAAAAGTGACAAAAATTAGGCTGCGGGAAACCAACAATTGGTATCGTTGGCGAAACGGATGGCTCAATACTTGGTGATGCCGAGGGTGAAGCTGATATTTCAGGGCATTGAGACGGTATAATAGAAGGACTCGGCTGTATCGACGGACTGGGTGTTGAAGGTACAATTCCTCCACAACCGCCACCTCCGCCGCCTCCGCCGCCACTGCTTGGCTTTGAAGAAGGGGAAGGTGATATACTTGGTATTGGAGATGCACTTGGTTCTGCCGGTGAAGGGGATTCTTCCGGGCTGGGAAGGGGACTCTCCGCCATTTTCTGATGCAGTCTGTTGATTACGACTGCCGCCTGTGCACGGGTTGTACCGGCCTTAGGCAGAAATGTACCGTCATCCATTCCCTGAATCAATCCTGCCTGTACAGCCTTTGCGACCGGTTCTTTTGCATAATCCGCAATCTCGTCCGCATCTATAAAGGATAATTCTGAACTTATCTCATCTTTTCCATACGCTCTATAGGCGATTGTCGCCATTCTTTCGCGGGTTATCGATTCGTTTGGAATAAAATAGTCCGCCGGTTTTACCAATCCCCGGTCTACGGCGGTTTCGATATCTTGATAAAACCAATCGCCGTGATTTACATCCTGGAACGTTTTTCGATCTCCCAGAAATTTTTCTCCTCCCTGTACTCTAATGCACATTGTTACAAATTCCGCGCTTGTCACAAAAGCATCTGGGTCAAATTCTGTTTCTGTTCTGCCGATGATCAATCCGTCTTCGACCATTTCTAAGAGTGTTTGCTCTGCCCAATGCCCTTTGATGTCAGTAAAGTAGGTGTCAACCGGATCTGCTGTCACTTCAATTCCACAAAACAAAGACGTTGTTAACAGACTGCATGCCAAAATAATTGCTGCTATTTTTTTCATATTCCTACCTCCTTTTTATTCTACATAATTCTACCATTTTTATTTTATTTTTTCAATATTTTTATTTAATTTAGCTAAAATATTTTTTAATCTCTTTATATTCCCCTTTAAATTCACAAAAAAACTGGACAGCATTCGATTGCTGTCCAGTTGAATCAAATATTATTTTTTTGGTATTACGTAAATAGAAGATTCCACTTCTGAATCTTGATTATAGATCGGATTTATTACGTCAGTTTGTTCCTTCAGCAAATCAAACCGTATTGCTGATATAGTTGTCTTCGCAGTTCCATCCGATGTTCTGCTCACTTTCACATATTCATTTCCTTTACCAGTCCCAGCGAAATCATAGATACCTGCGAAGTAATATCCGGTTTCCGCCAACGCCATATTAATTCTAAATTCATCAACCCGTCCATTATGAAAGACCTGATATTTGACATCAGTGTCAGAATCTGTTCCTTCGTTTACAACATAAACCCAAACTGCGGCATAATATTTGGACGCAATTTTTGGCTGATAAACGACCGATGCTCCTTTTTTTACGGTAGAATATGTCGAAACTGCGGTTCCATTTATTTGCGGCCCAGGCAAAGAATCTTTCGTCCAATTATCATCCAAAGAAAAGGTAACTGTATTCCCTGAAATAATTGGCTCATCTGGTGACGGCGCCGGATTATCGGGCGATTGTGATGGATTGGGCGTGACTGATGGATTTACCGAAGGAACTTCAGGGGAGATTGATGGTGAACTCGATTCAGTTGGCGAGCCTGACACAGCCGGCGAAGGAGTATGTATTGGTATATTACCCCCTCCTCCACCGCCGCCGTTATTACCAGAACCCGGAGATGGACTGACTGACGGCGTCATAGCAGGCGACGACGTTATTCCCGGTATTGGCTCTTCAGTCGGCGAGGGGCTGCCGCCGTTGCCCGGCAGCTTATCATATAGTCTCGATACAATTGCAGCGCTTTGAGCGCGCGTCAAATTCGCTTTCGGCTGAAAGGTACCGTCCCCCATTCCATTGATCAACCCTGCTGTGATCGATTTTGCAATGGGTTCTCTGGCCCAATCAGATATATCTTCCGCATCAGAGAAATCTAATACAGCGGTTTGGGCATCTTTTCCGTATGCCCGATATGCAATTGTTGCCATTCTTTCACGGGTAATCGGGTCATTGGGGAAAAATTTATCTGCCTTATAAATCAGGCCTAATTGCACCGCACTTTCTATTTCAGTATAAAACCAGTCGTTTTTAGTAACGTCACTAAAGCTGTCCTCATCACCTATTGTCGTTTCCTGATTCAAAGCTCTCACACACATCACAGTAAACTCGGCACAGGTTACCTCACCATCGGGATCAAATTGGGTATCACTTCGTCCTTTGATGATTCCTATTTCAGCTGCCTGCTGAATAACCTGCTCTGCCCAATGGCCACTAATATCAGTAAATTCAGCGTATAGGACATTTGCTGTTAACAATACCATAACTAATAATAAAGCTATCATTTGCTTTTTTATCATATATGCCCCTCCTTCTTCTATTATTGTAACATTAACTTCTACAAGATTCAAGTCATTTTATATGCAGAGACTTCAAAATGAAAAGAGCCCGCAAAACAAGCGAGCTCTTAACACCTTATTCCCAAATTCCTCTTTTAACTTATCTGTATAAATTTTTTAATTCTTATTTCTTTTCGTAAACTTTAACCCAGTCTACTACCATTTCCGTACCATCGATTGCATCAGTAACTTCGCCAGCAAAGTCAAGTACAGCGAGAGAAAGGTACATTCTTACAGGATTCTTACAATATTTATTTTCTGCTTTTCTAACAATTTCACCATTGCAGCCAAACTGCAGCTGTTTTGCATCCCATTCTAAATGGAAAATGTTCATTTCAGTTGCCAGATCCTGCGGAGCGCTGATTTGATATTTCATAGAAGCCGTTACACGTCCGCCCTGGTTCGGGTCAAAGCCATGAATATTGGTTGCCATTTCATATGGATAATGACCTTCGTTAATATCGATTTCACTGTTTCCAACTTCAGAAACGTTAGGAGCCATCAGCCAGAAGGAGTTGTTGGTTCCGGTTGCAGCAGCATATTTATATTTTGCTTCATAGTAACCATAGTGCCAGTCATTCGCTAATGTGCTGATACTTCCACAGGTAAATGGCTGTTCATGAATAGTACCATCTGCTAATTCAATAGGTCTTACTTCTTTTTTCGCATAAAGATATAGATTACCATCTTTTACTTCTACGTTTTCTTTCCAACGGCTGCATAATGTATGAGAAGCTGCATCTTTGTCAGCCGCTTTCCATACTTCTTCATTCAGTGCAGTTCCATCGAAATAATCTGCGAAAGTCAGATTCCATTCTTCCGGATTTTTTAAAGATGTTTCTGTTTCTTCAGTAACATCACCTGTCGGCTCTGTTGTTGGAGCAGTCGAAGGAGATGGCTCTACATCAGCTTTCTTATAATACGGAGCTACAAAATACTGCCCGTTTACAGGTGAATGTTCATTGAAATCAGGATTTTCTGAAGAGGTCATGGCTAAAAAGTCAAACCGAATCATAGAAAGTCTGGTATAAGTATCATCCTCTGATATTCTGGTAACCTTTACATATTCATATTCTTTAGAAGAACCTGCAAAATCATACCAGCCTATGTAATAATATCCTTCTTTTTCCTTGGAAGTATCAATAATGGTTTCATCTACTTTACCGTTATGATAAACTTCAACCTTCATCTGGGTATCGTCTTTTTCGCCCTGTGGGATCAGGTAAACATAAATATTAATATTACCTTCTCTTTCGATTCCCGGATAGTAGATAGCAGAAGCGCCTGTTTTGTCAGTATAAGCTGTTTCGGTCGGAATTTTTTCCAGCCCAGTATCCAGTTCCGGACCTACAATACCGCTTTTAACCCAATCTTCGTTCGGGAAGCAGCCAATCTCCGGCAATTCAGTCGGTTCAGCTGAAGGAGTTACGGTCGGTTCTTCGGAAATAAGTTCCATTAATCTTTCAATAACAGTTGCAGACTGTGCACGAGTCATATTATCTTTTGGCAGGAATGCGCCTGTGTCCATTCCTTCAATTAAGCCAACAGTAACAGCTTTTGCTACCAGTTCAGCTTTGTCAGCAGAAATTTCATCAACATCTGTGAAATCAAGTTCTGCAGCTTCTACATCTTCGCCATAGGTTTTATAAGCAGCAACAGCCATATCTTCACGGCTCATCGGTTCATTCGGTTTAAATTCTCCGCCTGCTTCAATGATACCTAAAGCGACTGCTTTTTCAACTTCTTCATAGTACCAATTGCCCTCAGTCACATCAGTGAAGCTGCCGCTTCCCGGAGTAACTTCTTTATTGGCAACACGCACGCACAAAGCGATAAATTCCGCATTTGTTACGTTAGCGTCCGGGGCAAACAACGTTGGTGTCTGTCCCTTAACAATGCCGTTTTCCGTCATGTTGATGATGGTCTGTTCTGCCCAGTGTCCGCTGATGTCCTCAAACTTTGATGTGCTTTCCGAAATCGGCATAATTTCTTCTTCAGCAGCCATTACAAAGCCTGTTGCCATGATACTGAACATCATTACGCACACTAAAACCAGTGCTGTAATCTTGTTTTTTCTCATAGATTTCTCCTCCTAAAATATTGTTAAGATAAGTTTTACCTTGAGATTCATTTTAACACCAATTCCGCCATTATACAAGCCATAATCCTTTCAGTTTCACTTTTTTGGTACTAATGCACAGATTTAACTTTTAATTTTTATGCATTTTAACCAAAGCAGTCTTCCATCACCTCCATATCTGTCTTTTTTCCAAAAAAAGCTTGCATTTTTGCTGTAATGGTGTTATAATGTACTGGATTGAGAGATTGAACAGCATGTTGCAGAGTGGGCATAAACCCACTCTTTTGTATTGATTGAGAATTTTTTATGTATGCTACATAAATAAGACGTTTGACGTTGTACCTTTGTTTCAGCTTTTCGCCAATTTGCAGAGCATATGTACATCCAGTCATAATTCGTCTTACTTTTTACCTTAATATATGGAGTGTATTTAATTTATGTCAAAAATTGAGAAATTAGTTGCAGGACTTGTGGATGAAATAGCGCCCGATTTTGGATGCAGCACCTATGATGTTGAATATGTGCGCGAAGGCGGAGAATGGTTTTTAAGAGTCTATATTCAAAAAGGCGGCAGGGTTTCTATTGAAGACTGTGAAAATATCTCACGCCGCTTGAGTGATAAACTTGACGAGCTTGATCCAATTCAAAACAGCTATTATTTAGAGGTTTCTTCACCCGGTATCGAACGAAAGCTCAAGCGCAGCGAGCATATCTTAGGCGCTCTCGGCGAACCTGTGGAAATCAGGCTTTACCGTCCGATTGACGGTGAAAAAGTACTGCAGGGTACTTTAAAAGAATATAAAGACGGACAAATTTTTCTTGACCGGGACGGACAGGAAATTTGTATAGAAAAAAGTAAGATCGCTTTGATCAAAACATTATTTCATTAAAGGAGTCGTATAAAATGAACGCTGAATTTATCGGTGCACTTGACCAGATGGAAAAAGAAAAGAATATTTCCAAAGACCTCCTTCTGGATGCAATTGAAAGTGCTCTTGTTTCTGCTTATAAAAAAGATTATGGCGCCAACGCAGTTGTCGACGTCAGGATCGACCGCGTAACCGGCGATATTCGTATCTTTTCTCAAAAAACAGTCAGCGAAGAGGTCCTCAATCCCCTGGGCGAGATATCTTTAGAGGACGCTCGACAAATCAGCCCCTCTTACGAGCTGGGAGATATCGTTGAAGAAGATGTAACGCCGGCCACTTATGGCAGAATTGCAGCACAAACAGCAAAACAGGTTATTGTACAAAGAATCCGCGAGGCGGAACGCGGCCAGGTCTACGATGAGTTTTCCAGCCGCGAAAAGGAATTGATTACCGGAACGGTACAGCGTATCGAAAAAAATAATCTAATTGTAGAAATTGGCAGTTTGGAAACAATATTACCTTTAGAGGAACAGGCAAATGGAGAAACCTTCCGCCCGGGAGAAAAAATCAAGCTATACCTGATGGAAGTAAAAAACACGACACGCGGTCCCAAAGTAATTGTCAGCCGGACACATCCGGAGCTTGTCAAAAGATTATTCGAACTGGAAGTGCCGGAAATTGCCAACGGAACGGTTGTTATTAAATCCATTGCGCGCGACGCTGGTTCACGGACCAAAATGGCAGTTATGTCCAACGATGAAAATGTGGACGCTGTCGGCGCATGCGTCGGTCCCAAAGGCAGCCGTGTCAATGCTGTTGTTGATGAACTCAAGGGTGAAAAAATAGATATCGTTAATTATTCCGATGACCCTGTAGCATTTATTAAGGAAAGCCTTTCTCCGGCTGAAGTCATCAGTGTAAATCTTGAAGAAGGCACGAACCAGTGCCATGTTGTCGTGCCTGATTTCCAGCTCTCCCTGGCGATTGGCAAACGCGGACAAAATGCAGCGCTTGCAGCCAAACTGACAGGCTGGAAAATCGATATCAAGAGTGAATCGCAGGCGGAAGAAAACCCCGTCGAGGGAGCTGAAACAGATGCAGAAGAAGAGTAAAAAAACGCCTCAGCGCCGGTGCGTGGGCTGTTATGAAAGCAAAAACAAAATGGATTTGATTCGCATTGTCCGCACGCCGGAGGGGGAATATAAAATAGATCCCAGCGGCAAATTGTCCGGACGCGGCGCATATATCTGTAAAAATGCATCTTGTCTTGAAACTGCTTATAAGGGCAGAAAGCTGGAACGTTCCTTTCATGAAAAAATCAGCAATGAAATTTATGAAAGCTTGAAGGAAATGATTGAAAATCTTTGATTTTTTGGGGGTATCATGCAGGATAAACTCCTTGGTGCCGTCGGACTGGCTAGACGTGCCGGCTGTACCGTTCTCTCTTATGACCTGATCTATAAAAACATCATAAAGAAAAAAATGAAATTGGTGATTCTGGCCGCGGACAGCAGTCAGAATACCAAAAAAAAATATCGAGATAAATGCAAAACGTATGGCGTGCCCATTTTAGAATACGCTACAAAGGAACTGTTAGGTTCTGCTGTGGGCAAGGAATTTGCGGCAGCCGTCGGAGTGACAGACGACAATTTTGTGAAATTAATCTCGACATATGTTAGCGAAAGCAGAGGTGGTCCTAATGATGAAAGTTAGAGTACATGAGATTTCAAAAGACCTGAACCTGACCAATAAGGATATCACAGACCTTTTGAAAAAATTTGAATTTAAGGCTAAAAACCATATGAGTACTCTTGAGGAAAACGAGCTTGATATTATATTTGAGCATTTTACTCAATTACACACTGTGGAAAGCCTGAACGAAATATTGCCGGACAATGATAAGGTTGAGACACCTGCGGATGAACCTAAGAAAAAAGCGGAACCTGCCAAAAAAGCAGAAAAGGTGATCAAAACCTCCCGTTATGTTGATACCCGTCCGAATGCGGTGGACCTCAATCAAATACCGGACGAAAAAATCGAAAACCTGGTACCGGATAATATTGCTGAAACAACCGTAAAGAAGCAAAAAATCAAAAAGGGCCCGAAAGGACGCCGTCCTGACCAGAACAAGAAAAACTTCAGAAAACCGGCAGAACCTCCGAAACCTGCAAAGCCGAAAGAAAAAGTGAAAATAACGATTCCGGAAGCGATTTCGGTCGGTGATTTTGCCCAGATGATGAAAATCAAGGCAGTCGAAGTGATCAAAAAGCTGATGCCGCTTGGTATTATGGCCTCTATTAGTGATGTCATTGATTATGATACCGCATTTTTGATTGCGGATGAGCTTGGCTTTATTGCCGAAAAAGAAGTTATCGTCACAAATGAAGAAAAGCTCATTGACGACAGTGAGGATAAACCTGAAGATCTGCTTCCGCGTTCTCCGGTTGTGGTAGTTATGGGCCATGTCGACCATGGTAAAACCTCCCTGCTGGACGCTATCCGCGGCGCTAACGTCACCGCAAGCGAAGCTGGCGGAATTACCCAGCATATCGGTGCGTATATTGTCAATATTAACAATAAGAACATTACGTTTTTAGATACACCGGGGCATGAAGCGTTTACGGCTATGCGTGCCCGCGGAGCACAGGTAACTGATATCGCGATCCTGGTTGTTGCAGCGGACGACGGTATCATGCCGCAGACCATTGAGGCAATCAACCATGCAAAAGCTGCCGGCGTCAGCATTATTGTCGCAATCAATAAGATGGATAAACCGGGCGCCAATGCAGAACATGTCAAACAGGAACTGACTGAATATGAGCTTGTCCCGGAAGATTGGGGCGGCGATACCATCTGCGTTCCCGTCAGCGCCAAAAAGGGCGATGGAATAGAAACACTGCTCGAAATGGTTACCCTGGTTGCAGAAATGAAAGAATTAAAGGCGAACCCGAACCGTAAAGCAAGCGGTACAGTAATCGAATCCCGGCTGGATAAAGGCCGCGGCCCTGTCGCGACTGTCCTTGTTCAAAACGGTACTCTCAATTTAGGAGACGTTATGGTAGCCGGAACCGCTGTCGGACGCGTCCGCGCCATGATAGATGACCATGGAAGGCGTGTTAAAATAGCCGGTCCTTCTACTCCGGTTGAAATAACCGGCCTGTCTGAAGTTCCATCAGGCGGCGACCTTTTCTATGCAGTTGACGACGAAAAAATGGCCCGCGCTGTTGTTGAAGAACGCAAAGAAAAGATTAAAAAAGAGAGTATTGTAAATGTCAAGGTTTCACTTGACGACCTGTTCAGCCAGATTCAGGAAGGTGACGTCAAGGAACTCAATATCATAGTAAAAGCAGATGTGCAGGGAAGCGTAGAAGCAGTCAAACAGTCGCTTGAAAAGCTGTCCAATGACCAGGTAAAAGTAAAAACTATACATGGCGGCGTAGGCGGCGTCAACGAGTCAGACGTTATGCTCGCAAATGCGTCAAACGCAATCATTGTCGGCTTTAATGTTCGGCCGGATACCGGCGCTGTTGCGTCAGCAGAAATGAACGGCGTTGATATCAGGCTCTATCGTGTTATTTACGATGCTATTGAAGAAATCGAAGCGGCTATGAAGGGTATGCTTGACCCTGAATTCGTTGAAAAAGTAATTGGGCACGCTGAAATCCGTCAGACCTTTAAAGTCAGCGGTGTGGGAACTATCGCGGGTGCTTATGTGCTTGACGGCAAAATCAGCAGAAACTGCGAAGTCAGAGTAGTTCGTGATTCCATTGTGATACACGAGGGTATGCTGAACTCCCTGAAAAGGTTTAAAGACGATGTAAAAGAAGTTTCACAAGGCTATGAATGCGGTATGGGGCTTGAAAAATTCAATGATATCAAAGAAGGCGATATCATTGAATGCTTTGTTATGGAAGAAGTAAAAAGATAGTGATTCTCCCCTGCTTTTGCCACGTGCAAAAGCAGCAAAACGCGCCGGGGAATCCGATTTCCCCCGGTCCCCTTAAACGGCTCTCCGAGGGAAGTCTGGCGCTGAAGTTCGTTATTGAGCCTACTATGTTTGCACTATTTTGCGGGATAGGTGTATCGCACGCATAAAGCTCATAGCTTCGCTTTCTCTCGAGAAAGCGTGGAGGTGAAAAATTATGGCAAGTTTTAGAATAGACAGAATCAATGAAGAAGTCATGCGGGAAATGGCGGAAATCATTCGCGAACTGAAAGACCCGCGAATTCCAGCCATGACAAGTATTATAAAAGTTGATATTACCCGCGACCTGAAATACGGAAAAATTTATTTATCCGTGATGGGAGACGAAAAGCAGCAGAAAGACGCACTGGCAGCTTTTAAAAGCGCAGCCGGTTTTATCCGAAGGGAAATCGGCAAACGGGTAAACCTGCGCAATACGCCTGAGTTTACCTTTGTGCTGGACAATTCCATTGAATATGGTACCCATATTTCAGAACTGTTAAAAAATATAGAAACTGACGGTGAGGCTCATGAATAATATCATACAAGCAATCAAAGAAAGCAGCCGTGTGCTGCTTTTTCCGCATATTCATCCGGACGGCGACGCGTTAGGCAGCTGTTTTGCGTTGTGCAGTTCGCTGAGAGCAGCCGGAAAACAGGCCGATGTTCTGCTTGAGGAGGAATATCCGGCACGCTTTTCTTTCATGGACGCGGATTACCTGATTTATGATGATGTAAAACAATATACCCCTGATCTTTGTATTGCTGTCGATTCTTCTGATACCAAACGGCTCGGCAAGAGAATTGCCGTTTTTTCAGGGCATACAGCATGTATCGACCACCATACAACAAATGAATATTTTGCCAATGTGAATTATGTACAGGAACGTGCTGCAACTGGTGAAATGATATTTGAACTGATTCAAAAAACGGGGCTGCCTCTTTCTAAATATGAAGCTGAATGGCTTTACACAGCCATATCCAGCGATACCGGAAATTTCAAATACAGCAATACGACATCCCAAACGCATATGATTATCAGCGAGCTGTACCGCGTTGGGATAGATGCTTACAAAATCAATAAGCACTTATATGATACTCGAAATTACAGCGAACTTCTTTTAACAAAACAGGCGATAGAAAACATCCAGTTTTATCAAAATAAAACGGTTGCAGTTACCTATATCCCCTATTCTCCTGATATCGACTGGGAAGAAACCGGAGCACTGTCTAATCTGATGTCATCGATAACCGGCGTTGAGGTTGGAATCTTTATCAAAGAAGCGGAACCGAAAAAGTACAAATTTTCCCTGCGTTCCAATTTGACTGCTGACGTTGCAAAAATAGCATCTTTCTTTGGCGGCGGCGGACATGTCAGAGCGGCAGGATTTGAAGTTGAGGATGTTAACTTACAGGAAACAATTGAAAAAGTGGTTGAAATGATATGAACTATAAACTGACTTTAGCTTATGACGGAACAAATTACCATGGCTGGCAGTTCCAGAAAAATGCTGTCTCAATAGAGGAAACGTTGCTTGCTGCTATGCGAAAGCTGATGAAAAATATAGATTGCCTTCACGGGTGTTCGCGGACAGACGCGGGTGTGCACGCACTTTCCTTTGTCTGCAATTTCAAGGTACATACCAGCATCCCGCCTGAGAAAATACCATATGCTCTCAATTCGTGTCTGCCGGAGGATATCCGGGTAACCGGATGTGAAATCGTACCGGAAGAGTTTCACGCACGATTTGACGCAAAATCAAAAGAGTACCTATACCGGATATGGAACGCTCCTTTCAATCACCCGATTCAATCCAGGTACTCCTATTTTGTACCGCAGACTCTTGATCTGGATGCTATGAAGAAAGCTGCCGTTTCCTTTTTAGGGGAACATGATTTTAGGGGTTTTATGCTGAGCGGAGCGGATGTGAAAACAACTGTAAGAACGATCTATTCTCTTGATTTAATCAAAGAGGGAGATGTCATTACCATTAAAATCTGCGGCAATGGTTTTTTACACAACATGGTACGCATTATAGCCGGAACCTTAATTTATGTAGGCCAAGGGAAAATTGCAGTATCGGATATTTCCGGAATTATTGCCTCCTGCGACCGTACAAAAGCAGGTATTACGGCTCAGCCGCAGGGCTTGTTTTTGGCAAGCGTTGATTATGAAAAACGAGCGTAAATTTTACGCCCGTCTAAATTTCTTTTTCCATTTTGATATGCTCAACATGTTCATCCATGCAGGGTTCTCCAAATTCCCGATAACCCAGGCGTTTATAAAAGCCTTTCGCTCGGATTTGTGCGGTAAGGCGTATTTTTTTTGCACCTTTTTCCATTGCAATTTTTTCAAGGCCATCCATGACGACCTTGCCAAGCCCCAAATTTCTAAATTGTTTTCTAACCGCTATCCGGCCGATAACAAAATAGCCGTTTTCTTCAAACACCCTGCCGCATCCAGCAGGTTCACCATCAGCATATACCGTCAGGTGTACAGCACTGTTATCTATTTCGTCAAATTCATTCTTAAATCCCTGCTCCTTCATAAAAACCTCTGTCCGGATCAGGATCCAGTCTCTTTTGTTTTGTTCTGTTTTCAGGATAATTTTCATTTGTTTTTTCCTTCCTGTGTGATATACTGTAATCGAAAGGATCATCTATAAAAACTCAAGCAAAATAACTTAGTACTTGAAATCCAAGCCAAGTAGACTGACAGGCTTGTCCCGCTTGGTATCCCCAAACTCTTTGCGCACAGTATGAAAAAATTTTTATAAATGGCCTCTAAACCGATAATATCGTAAATATAATAAGGAGGGAATCTATGCTGCAATTCAGAAAAATCACAACGCAAGAGGAATTGAACCGCGTGCTGTGTTTATCCAAACTTGTTTATACGCAATATTGCAAACTAACCGGCTATCCAGCATTCACTGATTTCTTAAATCGCATTCATCTGGATGATGGCCTGCAAATATGGGGCTGTTTTGACAAAGACGAAACTGTCGGTACAATTGCCGTTCGTGACAGTTGCCATATTTGTCTTTTGTTTGTGGAAAAAGAGTTTCAGCGCCGGTATATCGGGCAAAATCTGGTACATACTGCACTGGATTTTTGCGAAACAAACGGCGCGTCGGCAGTCACTGTAAATGCTTCCCCCAACTCAGCCCGCTTTTACCGTAAAATGGGCTTTGCTTCAACCGGAGCTGAACAAATCCAAAACGGCATT
>ERZ773194.3589-NODE-3589-length-13146-cov-28.516691_pt1 | contig 13146 bp, 10 predicted proteins | sample MGYA00511240_ERZ773194 | MGnify/ENA primary metagenome ERZ773194 (study PRJEB29015, sample SAMEA2737774) | human gut metagenome | biome: human gut; feature: human-associated habitat; material: faeces | place: China | collected 2012 ... | reverse complement strand
CGTGGGCTGTTGCCGCCTCTGTTAGTAGTCTGAAATATAAGGAAGAATCCTTTGCGCATTATTCCATGTATCGGGTAGTAAAGGAACAACATCAGTACTTAATAGAACAAACAGGGATGAGACTAACTGAAGATACAGAATAGTCATTTGGAGGTAAAGAAGACACTGTCCAGAATTTTGTGTAAATGAAAACAGAATCAAGATATAAGAACAAACTTACAGCTGAATCCTGTTTCCATTTACACAAAATATTTTATAGTGTTATAAAAGGTCATATCTGAAAAGATGTGGCCTTTTTTACTTTACATAATACTATGCTGCACATAACCATTGGCGGAACTGTGTTGCACGGACGCTGTTCACGCGATAACCTACGCTGATAACTGCATCGAGGTTGTAAAATTGGAGCGAACGGCTTACCTTTCTGGCACCTTCTTGACGAACTACCGAGAATTTCTCGGTAGTTGCTTTTTCGTCCAATTCTCCACTATCATAAATATTCTTTAGATGAAGCCCTATATTGTCCGTTGAACAGTTAAATAACATACTCATAACTTTTTGAGTACAGCAAATAGTCTTATCCTTATAATAGACCTCAATGCCTTGTTCCTTACCTTCTATCTGGAATATCAAGAACTCAGCAGTGCTATTTCTTATTTCTCTTCGATTTGCCATAAATTGCTTCTCATATGCATGCAACAATACACTAAACAGCAATAGTCAATTTATATATGTTTACCTTTTTGCTTTAATTTGGGTGTTTGGGAATCTGGTACCTTTTGCGGAGCGTTGACTTTTATTGTTAATGGCATTGGGAAATCTACACCGACAAGAAGTGCTTCTCCTTCTCCAAAACTTGGCAAGAAAGACAGACTATTCCTATTTGCAGCAGATGCAGCATTTTCTACTGCCTTTTTATCTTGCTCATTTATCAATCTATGAACAACAAACGTACCCATTTGACTTAGTGTTCCTAACGGAATATCTCTTGGCATTTGTGTAGCTATACACAAAAATAGTCCATACTTGCGTGCCTCTTTTGAAATTTGTTCAAAGGCATCAAGAGGTTTTGCCGAGAAATATTCATCTGCGATACTTTTATTTAAGAACTGATGAGCCTCGTCCATGAATATAATTATTGGATTATCCTTATAAAGTCCCTTTCTTGCTTCATTCAACAGATAATTTCCTATTGCATTAACTAATATTTCTCTTACTTGGTAATCGAAACTTACTTTTGAAAAATTCAATCGCAAAACACTATTCTCCCCATTCAAAAATTCTTGTATGCCTTCTCTTAAGTCTTTTGCATCGGGAATAGTGTCTTTTCTAAAACCGAAAATTTTATTGTATTCAGATGTTGACATGACATTGTTAATTCGAGATATCAAACTTATACAATTTGAAACATCAGTTTCATTCCTATCTCCCCACATTGAAGGATTATTCCTATCCGAATCCCAATTACATTCATTAGTAATCTGTGCAGCAAGAAGATTGAAATCAAAATTACATGATTTGTCTTCTATCTGTACAATATGATTATAATAAAAAACTTCAAATGCGCGCTTTGTCTTCTTGGCTTTGTATATGTTTCCCTTGATTGGATTTCCTTGAGAATCTTGTTTATAATATAAAGATAACTCAGTATTATTGTCAAGTTTGGACATCTTCAAAGATCTAATAGCTTCCATTAGTTTTGGCACTTGCGTCTTTGAAGACGGATGTAGCAAATAATATAATTCGTCAATTGAAAGATTCTTATAATCGAAAATGTATTCACCTGTACCCAGTTCAATATTCTGTATATTCTCATTGATATTATTGTATTCTCCCGTAGCATCAATCAGAATACATTTGTTTTCCGTGTAATCTGATGCAAGTTCTATAAGTTTTGCCACAGTCCAACTTTTTCCTCCTCCTGTCGTCCCCAAAACAGCACAATGACGACCGAAAAGAGAATTAAGAGAAATATTACATAAGGCATTATTGGATGTTAATTTTCCTAAAGGAGCAAATGGAACATCCTTATCATCTGTTTTTATACCAAATGCAGATATATATGCACCTATTTGTTCGTCAGAACATGAAAAAACCTTAGAACCAACAGATGGATAACGAGAAACAGTTTTGATTATAGACTCAGGTTTGTAAATATCGAATAGAGCAAGTAATTCAACTTTTGCAATTGGATGGAACTGAGTATCTTCTTCATTTATACTTCTATTTGTTATTTCTGTTCTTTCCCCTTGAGGAAGATTCAGTTCAAACACCCTTCCTAAGAAACCGTATTCTTGACCTTCAATAACAACAAAACTGCCAACAGAGCCACCCGAAAAGATTTCTCCATTAAAATAGAATGTATGTAATAATTTTGCAGAAGGAATCTGCAAACGAACATATTGTGGAGTTACCTCACAAACATATCCAACAAATTTGTTATGGTCGAATGGCTTCATAATTATTGGGATTATCTACCTCATAAGAGCTATTATACGGATAGTTTTCTACAAAGGCTTTAAACTTAGAGAAAATTATTGTTACATTTTGAGTGACAGTTCCATCTTCTGCCACAAAATCAGGAACTAAATTATGTGTTATGCCACTTTCTTCCCATTTATCTGCTTCTCCATCTTTGGCGAAGTTTTTCATGCCAAAACAAACAATAAGCAAATGAAAGTTAGGGTTTTGAAGTGTAGCCTCCTTAATAACATTTTGAATATGCTTGTCTTGAAATCCAAAACCTGCAACAATTAACAGAGTTCCCTCTTTTCGAAGGGTAGTCTGTAAATGTGACATCATTTCAAAATATGGTTGTTCATAACTGCTTTCATATTTCTCACTTGCAGGATATATAATGCATGGATGATCTGTTGTTTCTTTTTGATATATTTTACCATCTTTCTTTTCCCAATCTATACTACCATGCAATTTAAACAGTTGTATTACATTAGGAACAAAACTTTCTTCGTTCTTAATCCTAGTACGTTCCCTATATACAACGTCATGATCAAAGTTACTTCCATTGAACAATCGTGGATAAGAGAATGAAAAACCATCTATAATGGTATAATTCATTCTTTGAGCAGCTTGCTCAAATAATGTATCATAATTTGTCGTATATAGTTGAACTCGTGGTTCTGCGGGCTTACGCGCTGTTAGTTTTCTAATAAAATCCTGATGGTGTCTATTATTCTCGTCAAGAGGCAACTTGCAAGCATCGGCAATCTTCTTTTCTAATTTACATCTTAAAGAATTGCCTTCGTCGTCTTTAATCTCACCATTCAACTTTTCATACAAAATTGTAAAAGACAAAAAGTCTTCAATATTCTTAGATTCAATAATTGACTGGCATTTATCTTTTAAAATACCATCATTTTGTGTTAATACAGAGCTAATCGCATTTATTTCCTCTTCATAGCTTTGCCATAATTCTGTACGAGTTTTCCCTCCATGAGCCCCATTTTCCATAGAAGTGCCAGCTGCTGTCAAAACTGCAATATTTTTAAGATGACTAGTATATTTACTAATATCATTCGCTATTAAACGAAATGCTTCAGAAGTGGCATACTCCTTGAACTGGGCAACTCCATCTCCATCATTTTGTTGTTGAGGATTATTATCAATATACCAATGTTCCTCATCGTAGGCAACAGATTTGGTTATCGTTTTATATAAGAATATCTTTTCCATTATAATATCCAATTTAATTTACACTCTATCAACGATAGTCTCTAAGTCATTCAACTTAACCAACATGAATGCCATTCGCTCGTTTCCCCAGTATTTATTAGGAATGTCTTTGACATTGAATAGCAACTTTTGCAATTCAGCATCTGTGTCACTCGGCTTTCTTATTCGAATCATGAAATATGATGAGTTGTGTGGCTCACTTGGATAATTCGACTGAATTAGACGCTCTTTCGTCCATACATCATGCTTTGTTCGGACAATCTTGCAGAGGTTACCGACATATATCTCTCCTTTGACATACAAGAGCAAATACTTTGCTTTGTTCCAAGGAGAATCTGCAATTTTATCCAAAGGAATGTTGTACCAAAGATTGTCAAATGTCCATTGACGTTTCTCTTCACTACCAGCAACCGCCACCATTACCAAATCGTTTGGCAACATTCCAACCTTTTCTTCTTCAGTGATATATGCCAATGTGCGTTGTGGCTTGGCTTTAGCCACATGAGTATCAGCTGTTGTGAATTTCATCAAGATGTCATCCAAATGCACTCTCAGCAAGGATTCGCTATTGGGTAAAAGAGGGAATGCACCGATATTCACACTTTCTATACTAGCACTATAGTAACGTCTCTTGATGTATTCATCGTTACCACGACCAGGAAAGAGGATATAGCCACCAATTATTTCTTTGGAGCGATATGGTTCATACTCTTTGCTATAATAAATAGCGTCACGGTAGCGATGCATCTGATTGATAGCATCAGTTGGGGGGTAATCACCTCCTGGAAAATTTGACATTTCAGCAATATCTTGCTCCTCAAAATCTTTATCAAGCTTTTTGTCGTTAATGACACGATATTTCGCATCATACAAATACGTCAAGACAACTTCTCCAGATGCCTTGCGAATATTAAGCACAATGTCTGGACGTTGCTCTGTTGTTGCTGTATTAATGCCCATGCTATACTCATCCTTACCGCTTGTTCGGTTAAATGTATGCTGATAATGAAGAGTTACTACGTCTCCTTCATGTGCTGCCAGTTGCGCCTTACGTTCATCCTTATCATCGTTCTCTGCTTTGGGGTAATGATATTCCACAATATGCTCCAAAGAGGAATTTGTAAATGGATTGAGCAATGTTCCTTTAGGCTCTGTCACCAGTTGTTCATGTGATGGCTTGTTATAGTCAATACCCATGACATCAGCCACCAACTTCTTCATCTTTATGAAGCACCATAGCTCATAAATCTCCCATATTTGTAGAGTTCCAATGTTTGCAGCTCCATTATACAAGTCAATTCCTCGTTTCAATTTCAACCAATCCTTGTAAATTTGCTGATAACCTAATCGGTTTTGCAGTACAAGACTGTCTTGTTTTATACCATCGAAACGACCTACTGTTTTGAAGAAAGGGTGTTTCGAAAGTTTTCTCAGAGAATCCTGATAGTCTGTCCACATCTGGCGATGACGTTCTGAAAGTTCTTCTTGGGAGGAACTGAGAACTGTCGTTATTACAGAAGAAAGTCGTTTTCCAATACTTTGAAGAGTATATTTCACGAAACGGTTTTCCATCGTGTCGTGTGTAGAATGTGCTTCATTATAGCCAAAGTAATATTCTTCCAGTTTCCCTTCTTTTTTTACTTCGCTATAGCGTTCTTCCATGGCAGGTGTCCAGAACTTAATCTGTTCTGCCTTTCTTGATGTGCGGAAGTTCACAATTTGTGAATGTGGATTCTGTATCACACGTTTTACGTTCTTCACATAGTCATCCACAACGCTTTGAAATGCAGCCATCCATGTGGCATCGGTATTAATCCGTCCTCGACTGAATTGCTGGAGAGTAATGCTCAGATAGCGATAGATGACGTTTTCGTACTCCTCGTTAATCTCCCGTAATAGCGACTTGTAATCGTTTTTTGTGTCGAGTTTGGGTGATACTACATCAAAAGTTACATAGCTATCTTTACGGACACCATTCTTCTGATAGGAGAAATCTAGTTTGAACACTCCAGGCTCATTCAAAAAGTCCAACTCTCCCGTGAGGGATTTTTCTTCCCTTCCATTCAACTCTTCATCAACAAAGAAGCTGTCCTCTATGTCTTTTCGTACATGGCGAATTTCTGGTACAGAGTCTTTATCTACACCATGGAATAGTAAGCGAACTTGATATTTACAAGTTTCAAAGATGACAGGCCATAACTTATCCCAAACCTTGCCCGCTGCAAGTTTTGTTTCTTCTTCGTCTTCAGTTTTCTTCCTTGTAATTGGACTGTATAGGCGAAGTTCACATTCATCTTTTGAGGTATATCGACAATATGTTTCTGGCGCATCAATATCTGGATTGTCTCTCCTTGAATAATTGATGCGACCCTTGAAGCGTTCCCACGAATAGCTTATGTCTTGCGTGCGAACAATTACCTCGTAATCAGGATGAATGAATCTTAAAACCTCTGTCTGCATATGTCCTTTCTATATGATTATGGCCAGAAACGAGTGAACTCTTGATTATTCAATCGGTCAATCATTTCTTGTATCTTCTCTTTGGCTATTTGTTGATGTTCCTTGTCCTTTTCTGCCAGTTCTTCTGCCTCATCATTTTCGGATGTTGTAATGTCGCTTGATATTTCTTTGATGTCTGGAGCCAATTCTTTCAGCCATTCTAAACGATTGTCATAAGGTACATCAACTTTACTTTTATATTCTCTTGACAACGCAAACATCTCTGCATCGCCCTCAATGCGTGGAAGAATCTTCATTAACAGAATGTTATTTACAGATTGTGTAATGGCATCATCCAGTTCCTTGCCTTCATCGAGCATCACACCGACCATAATGGTCAGTTCGTTCAGCACACGATAACTAACCTCAAAAGGAGTGCCTTTCAATGCCTTGTTGATTTCCTCCAACTGTGATGGAAGTTTTTCTACTAATTCTGCTGCGACATCTGAATGTGCCTCCAGAACCTCGTCGGCAGTGACATATCGACGAGCGAAAGCATTCTGCCATTTTTGTTGCTCTTCGCCAGACAAGTACTCCAAGTTTTTGCTACCACCGAACATATTGCGTAGATTACCTCCATTCATTTCTATGGTCATAGCACGGTCAATCACTTTACGAGAGAACTGATGCGTGGTATCATCCATATTGACTGTACCAATAATTACTACATTGTCAGGAAGGGTTAGTCCTTCGGTCGTCAGGTCTGTACGTTTGCCGACCTCTTCATTAATATCACTTTCGGTTTTAATATTAAAGAGTTTAAGGTAGATGTCCCTGTCGGTCAAATTGCTGCTGAAAAGCTCTCCCGTTTGTGCATTCCTTGTGTGGGGTATTTCTGACAATTCACGGAAATACAGCGTATCAATTATTGGCTCTGTTTTAACCATGGTCATATCAACCTCGCCAGTTTCTTCATTCTTTGGATGCTTGCGAGTTTCCAATATACTCAAAATCTCTGCAAAGTATTGTTCTACAGGCGCCAGATTCATTTCATCAAGACAAACAAAGAATGGAACGGTAGGGAACATCTTGGCCTTTACCAAGAACTTGACGAACTTAGTGAACTGATAACCACCCTTCCCTAATCGGCTGTAATATCCCAACAATTCTGTTGAGTCATGCCAATTTGGTTTTACCTCAATCATACAATAGTTGCCAGGCGTTGTGCCAGCCTTGTCTTGCAAGTATTTTGGACATGACTTAAAGGCAAATTCGCGCACAATCCGGCTTTTCCCTGTCCCGGAAATACCAGCTAGCAAAAGAAACGGTTTAGTTTTAGCTGCAGTAATGATATCGGTATATTTTATATATTCTGAACTTATTTTTAATTCATTGACCATTTGTTTACTAACATTATTAGTTGAGTTTTGGTATGGTCTTGAATCAAAAATGTTGATAAAATTTTCAAAAGTCGTTTTGTCGGGATTACTAGGAGTACCTATATAAATAAATGATGCTTGGTTTATGTCGGCCTTATAGTTGGTACGAGAACATTTAAGAAATTTTCTTTTATCCAATTTCTCATTTGCATAATCGTAAATACTTCTTAAATCTCTTCTAGACCCCTCAGTATCAAGATTTGTTTCTATGGAGATAATATATTCTTTGGGATTGAAATTGTTCAATCCCCTTGCCATATTATCATCCTTTGTAAAAATTGAAAATAGATAGTAGCGTAATTGATGTTCTTTTGCAAAATTGAAAGGCTTCTTATATTCATCAAGAAAAACTCTAAGTTGGGGTTTGGGTCGATCAGTTCCAGTAATACTAATATTGGTATATGATATTAATATTATTTCCTCATGATTTATTTTGTATAATTCACTCAAATCATCTCTAAAATCAATGCTTTCTTGGAATTCAGAAAAACTGATTTTTTCCCAATCAGGAAAATTACTCTTTATAAATTCTTTAATACGTGTAATAGAGTCCATTTTATTATAATTCGTAATTTGTTATTATTAAATGTGTAGCCTCCGCCTGAAATCTATTTCTAATATTCACGGAATAATTTTTATCATACTCTGCTATGATATTATTTCCATATAAATCTCGAATTAACGGAGTATCACCTATTACCATAAGTGATCTGCATCCTAAATTATAGAAATCCTCAGCTAACCGTCTGTGGTTTTCTTCGTTAAACCCATCTTGATATTGTATATTTCCGTAGTCTGAAAAAATACAATCATATGGTGGATCCAAAAACACAAAATCGTCAGGATTTACTAAATTAAATATATCACTATAATCTGTATTATGAATCTCGGTATTTACCAGTAAAGCATGATGTGCTTCAGTAATAATTTTTGTATTAAGATTTTTGTACCTACCATAAGGAACATTGTATTCTCCTTTTGCGTTAAAACGAATCATTCCAGAAAAAGCTGTTTTATTAATAAAGTAATATAAAGCAGCATCTGAATAAGTCGAAGGTATTAAGCCATTATACATATCCCTTAATTGATAATATAAAGTCTCATTCTCATCTGGTATTCTATCTTCTGGATGAAGTTTCTTTAATTTATCAAATTCCAACCGATTGTTGCTGTAAATATTCTCTAACTCAGCCAATTCCATACTTAATTGCATAAAATCTTGTTGCACACTTCTATAAAAGTTTATCAAGCGTACATTAATATCATTAATTATAGCATTATTTGGCTCCAGATGGAAGAACATAGCACCACCACCCAAAAAAGGTTCTATGTACCTTCCATCAAATTGTGGTATATATTGTATTATTTGTGGAATTTCTTTCGATTTTCCACCTCTATATTTTATTATAGGTTTCATATACTATTATAAATCATTTTTGATTTTAGTGTTACTCTAGTCTTTTATAGGCCATAACAAATCCCTGATATCTACTTCAAGAATTTTTGCAATTTTCGCTAATGTCTCTAGATTGGGCTGCATAGTGTTGGTACACCATTTCGAAACAGTTCCCGGATCTTTACCCAGTTGTTCTGCCAACCATTTATTGGTGCGTTTCTTTTCTGCTAGAACCACTTTCAAGCGATTAATATCTTTGTTCATACATTACATAATATGTTTTCAAAAACAAAGATAATCATTATAATCGAAAACCTATTCTGATTATAATGATTATCTGACAAATATATGTCGAAAAACGACTTTATATTGGAATATACTTCAATAATACTTTTGGCTCATGTGGATTGTTTTTCTTTATCTCTTCTTTCTTTTACCCTTTCCTGTCCCGGCATCTTTTTAGCCAATGCACTTTCTCCAGCAGGAAAATAGAGAGGAAAAACTTTATACAAGAAACTTACAATATCATTACGCTTCTTACCCATGTTGAAAAAAGCAGAACAAACAAAATACATAAGGTCTTGCTGACTACATGTATCTTTTTGCTGAATAGATATTGATGGAGCGATTATCAAGTCATGTTCTGCAAATGCGCAGGCACAGGCAAGAATCGCTTTCTGCTCTTCCTCGGTAAATACTTTGATTTTTTCTGCCAGCCATTCAAGTTCTCCTTGCAGAAGTGCTTTTTGCTTTTCATTTTGATGTTTTAATAGAGCATTTACATTTTTTTGTTGCTTTTCTGTCAAGGCATTTTCTAATGCTTGATTTTTTTGTTTAAGAAGATTGAATTTCAGCAAACCTGCAATGTACATACAAAAATATCCCACCGCAATATCGAATATTAAAATAAGCAGGTATTCTTCACTCGAAATTTGCGTAAACTTAGTCAAATATTCATTGATAGGAATAACGGCAAATAGCATGATGATGGCTATTACATAAAGCACTATATATCGAGTTTTATGTTTTACTTGCTGTAAAGAAGCAAACAAAAAGGCGATTACCAAAATGGCAACTATAACACAAAGTGGTATAAGATATATTCCCATAGGTCTATTCTTCTGCTTTAGGATTAATTACAATACGCCAATAGCCACCATGATCTGCTCCCTCTCTGACAAGCAAACCTTTGGCTTTTAGATTTGCAATCTGCATTTCAATGGCTCGTTTACTGACTCCTATTTTTTTCGCCATCTTATCTTGAGATATAGAGCCATCTGATATAACAAGGTCAAGAATGCTTTGTGCTGTCCGTCCCAATCGCTTTTGTTTCACCGAAGAATTTTGCAAATCACCGAAGGTTTTCACCGAAGATTTCTGTAAATCACCGAAAGTTTTCACCGAAGATTCTTCATCGATAGAGTACTTTTCGAGGCTACTATTTACCCTGTTGGCAACTTCCTCTATAGGTATCCTTCCGTTCTCTCCCCAATTCAAATTATAGAATGTGGTATAGAAAGAAATTGCTTCCGTTTGATATTGTGGTTCTTTGCCCGGAAGGAAATTAGGCAGTTTCTCCGTAAGTTCCCGCATTTTCCTTAAGCCCGAACCACGTTTCTCCATATAGTCCAATTGAGTAAACATATCCGCAATAACTGGATTACGGCGCATGGACGGCACTTTGTATATGTCCCGGTCTTGAATTTGTGTACCATCAAGCATTGCTCCTGGTGATACCAATTCTACTCGGTCATCATAGATGTCAATATGTACTTCACCACCCATTACTGTGTAATCTCTATGGATAAGATGGTTTACCAACCCTTCAAAGATTGCACGATCGGAATAGTCGGGAAGGTTAAGGCGATAGTTTGGCATCTTCACCCATCCGCTCATAGTATAATTCTTGATGAAGTCCATACCATATTTCAAAAGCAATACAAGATTTGCCCGATGTTCCACGGAACTGATAGCATCGTCTTTATAAAGTCCTGTCCAACGGGTGCAGAAAATACGTGATTGGAATACAGTGCAATTATCCACAAACAGCAATCCGGCATTGGTCAATTTCCCGTCAGATGTGATAAGTCCGAATGATTCCAAATACTTATCATTCCATTCCTGATGGGTTTGTTCGCGGAAAGTGTTGGCTAGGATAACGAAAGAATGTTTGTTGGCATCCACTTGTGTAGGCAGCGAATCCCAAGTCATGTGCGTACCCTTTAATACCAATGAAAGAAGTTGTTGCGAATTGCATTCCACACTTTCATTACCTACTCGTGTATAAGCTGTACGTGTTCCGTCTTGATAATAATAATATGGTGTCAGCATTCCTGCCTTTACTCTTACTTCAAGCAAGGTACGTCCTTTATGTTCAATCGGGATAAGTTGTACTTCTGGTACTGGGTCAAGTCTTACCTTTATCATTTCACTGATAAAGTCAGCATCTGCTTGCGGATTCTCCAAACCTACAATCACTCCGTCATCGTTTACTCCATAGAACAAGCTACCACCGTCCGTATTGGCAAAAGCCGACACGGATTTAAGCCATGACTTCACTTTCTTACGTTCCAGCATTTCCTTGAAATCATAAGCTGAACATTCCGTTATCAATGTATTGTTGCGTATCTGCATCGTTTTCTTTTTGTTGTTCGGGATAACTCTCTAATATAGTTTACAAAAGTAAGGATAAAACCGAGGAATTGGTTAACCCCCTCGTTCCCTTTTGATTTTCATGCATTTACATTACGTAGTTTATAACAGTTATTTTATCTTTTCTTTATAACACTATTCACTACCCGTATAGAGGAAACCAGTTTATTGGTGGAAGTAAATACGTCCACATTCCACACATGGGATGAACGCCCTTTATGAACGATGGTTGCCACTGCCCTTACGGTATCTCCTTCGTGTGCAGAAGAAATATGATTTCCGCTGACTTGCATTCCCACGACAATCTCATCAGGTTCGCAGATAATCATGGAGCCGAGCCCGGCAACGGTTTCTGCCAAGGCAAGGGTGGCACCGCCATGCAGAATGCCGAAGGGTTGGCGGGTACGGTAGTCGACCGGCATGGTTGCTTCTACGCGCTCATCCGAAGCGTATGTGTATTGAATGCCCAAGTTTCCCATCAATGCGTGTCGTGCCCGTTCGTTCAGTAAATCAAGAGGCACCTCTGCTGCACGCACTTCTGCCAATATTAGTTTTTCTACGGCCAGGGCCACTCCATCTTCTTCATTCGATGCAGTCACATAGTCTGCACAGACCTTTACAGAATCTTGTGAATGTCCCATAGCTACCCCCATGCCGGCCAATTGGAGCATGGTCACATCGCATACGCCATCTCCAACGGCAATGACTTCTTCCCGTGTTACTCCCAAATGCTCTAATAGGGCGCCTAACGTATTCGCTTTATTGACTCCGCAGGGCACCACCTCTAAAAAGTAAGGCTCGGAACGGAAAGCATCCAGAGTACCTGCCAGGCGTTTTTCCCAATGTTGTTCCAGCCCTATCAGAGCTTTTTCCTTATCACTCACCAGCATGCACTTGCAAGGCGCGAAGTCTATGGCAGTAGAGAATTCATCTTCCCTGATTATCTTCAAATTGTTTAGCAGGGCTTCATTCTTTATATATTCATTGTCCGGACTATCCGTAATGAGGGTATCATCGTGGTAGGTGAAGATGGCAAAGCCGTTCTTGCGGGCTTTCTTTTCCAGATAAGGCAGCATTTCCGGATTGATGCGGCGTTCAAACAGTATTTCTCCGTTCTGCGCCTTTATTATCTGGCAACCATTGTAGGAGAGTACGAATCCTCCATAATTACCTAGTTCAAGGACCTTGGCCAATGGCATCAGCCCGTAAGTCGGCCTACCGGATGCCAAAACTATGCGCACTCCCATTTGCTGGACCTTTAGCAGAGCAGCTAATGTCCTTTTACTAATTTCTCTTTCATCATTGAGTAGCGTTCCATCTACATCAAGAACCAATAACTTATATTTCATGGCAACTCGATTTTGGGGTTATTATGTTACAAAGTTAAAAAAATGACTGTTAAAACGGTAATATTCGTTTTATTGTTTACTGAAACTTCTTTTATTTATCCTATCTTTGCCCACGTTTTGTTCCGCGTTCTCTATCCGGAGAAGCGGATGAAAAGGGAATCGGGTGAAAGTCCCGAAC
>ERZ773194.3580-NODE-3580-length-13169-cov-3.702455_pt1 | contig 13169 bp, 7 predicted proteins | sample MGYA00511240_ERZ773194 | MGnify/ENA primary metagenome ERZ773194 (study PRJEB29015, sample SAMEA2737774) | human gut metagenome | biome: human gut; feature: human-associated habitat; material: faeces | place: China | collected 2012 ... | reverse complement strand
GACGGAGCGCCGGCTGAGGCTGTGGCGTTTTATGAGGATCTGATTCGCCGCAAGTATGAGGCTGCGAAGCGGTAGCAGATAGGAATCGGCCGTTGGAGGATTGGCATCGGCCGTGAGGTCGATGCCAATCCTCACGCGAAGTAGAAGCCGCGGAAGCCGTACTGGTAGACGCGGTAGATGTATCCCGAACTGAGCACCATCTTGTACTGTGCCTTGAGGTTGCCGTCGGTGTCGGTGATGGTCAGGGTAATGGTGTTCTTGACCTTGGGGATCAGTCCCAACACCAGAAACTCGTGCTCGGTGGAGGCGATGTCATTGCTCGATACCGTGGTCGTCTGACTCGCCGTGCTGGTACCGCCGGCATTGCCGGAACCGTCGGCGTCGCCGGCGGCGGCCTCACGGTATGCGGCGGCCGCCTCATCGCTGGTGATGGCGTTGGCCGTGTAATCCGGGTACCCCTCAGCGGAAACGGTGTAGCTGGAAGACGCGACTGCGGACGGCAGTGGATACGGGGAAATCCTCACGACAGTATGGGTAAACGATTAGTGAATTACGTCACATACATTATGCCGCAGGTCTTGGAAAACACCGGCCGGAATGCTGGGAGAATACTGAAGCTTGGCGGGTCGCCGAGCGGTCCGGTCCTATAGCAGGGTGAACCAAGACTGAACCTGATGCCAGAGCGTCGGATTGTTGGCGATCATCGAATCGCTGCGCGACTGCACGAAGCAACTTAGTATGGCTATGCCCAGCGCCCACAATACGGCCAGCATCACGACCCAGCGCATCAGCCAACGCCACGGAGTGACGCGGGCGATGCCATCGCCTGAAGCGGCGTCGTTGGCCCCCGCCAATGAGCGGCTCGGTTCGCGCCCATTGACCAGCCACAGTAGCCCCGGTATGGACGCCAGCGAGATCAGCCAGCCGAAATCGGCGGAATACCGCCATCCCAAACCGCCGACGTGGCTGTCGAATACGACCAGCACCGCCGCCACGGCCAAGCAAGACATCAGCCATGGCCGCATGCCGTGCGTCTCCAATCTGCGCAGCAGGGGTAGCGCCAAAGCCATCAAGGTCAGTGGCGTGGCCGTGAAAATCGCGCCGACCATCACCTCGTAATAGCCCCATTGCGGCATCGGGGCGGGAGAGCCCGCCAGCCACGGGAAACGATCCATGAAGCGCAGCGGCAGGAACAGGTAATACCAGATGTTGGCGGGCATATCCGCGGACGGGGTGGTATGCCGGGTCATATCGGATATGGAGAACTGATACGCATTGCCGAAATTGAACGGGGAATCGAACCGAACCATGTTCCACGTCATCAGAGGCGTCACGACGAGAATGGCGGGGATGATTACCGCCAGCGGCGCGCGCAACGCCTGCAACGGCTTGATACGGCGTGTGCGCAGACCGGTGCCCAGCGCGCGAATCTGCGGCCAGAACAGGGGGAACGCAAGCAATGCGGTCAAGGTGAACGTCGGTCGGCATCCGAAATTCGCCGCAATGCACAAGGCGCCCAAGGCCAGTCGTGGCAGGGAGAGAGGCTTGGCGTCGCCCGCCTGCCATCGGTCCGATGGTCTCAGCGGACGGCGGGACGTGTCCGCGCCGAGCCATAGCCATAGTCCCAGCGAAGTCAACGTCAGCGATGCGGCGAACGGTATCTGATAGAAGTTCGTGCGATACAGCAAATACCCCACTTGCGCGCTCACCAACGATGAGACCACTACTAACGACGCGGCCGCCACCGAAGTCTTCGGCATCACGCGATGGATGACGCGCAGCACCAGCAAGGAGAAGAAGATGATGAACAGCAGCACGAGAATATACTCGGCGGCGGATGTCGGCAGATTATGACCGGTCAGCAGACGATAGGGGACGAACAGCAGCACTGCGGGCAACACGCCAAAATAGGAATACCAGTGACCGTCATAATACGCGTAATCCCAGTAGAGCGGACTGGCTCCATTGGCGAGTAGCTGGGCACGTGTGGCTACGTCATAGGGGTGCTCGGTGGCGGCCAGTTGTTCGGGAACCGGCAAGTCGAGCCAGGGCCGGCCGGCGACCAGCGCATCGGCCACATGCCCATACTGGTCGAAATCATAGGTGTAATCGCCGGAAACGTGGAAGACGAGCGGAGACGCGTACCACAGTTCGTGGATGATGGATGCGCCGATAAGCAGGGTAGGAATCGCCATAAGCCCCACGAAAGCAAGTCGTTGCCGAGTGCTGGACGGGTCAAGCGTGATACGCCACAGGTGCGATCCCGGCCTCCAGACGGCAATCATCAGCAACACCAAGGCCATGGCGAGCACGCGCATCCAATTGATGACGAACGGTACGTGCACGTTGGCGCGGGAGTCGGTGACCGGTACGATCGCGCCGCGCTCTTCCTGAATCCAAATACGCACGATGCCGGCACCCGGTGCCTTGACATAATGGCTGCGAATAGCGTCGGGATTCATCGACTGGGCCTGGCCGGTGATGCCATCGACATCCGCGCGCACATGAATGGTCGCCAGCGGTTTGAAGACTTCCTTATCGTCGTTCGCTTCGGATTCGGCCTCGGCCTGCTCACGGGCCTTATCGATGACCTTGCTGCTCGCGGTATCGATGCGTAGGTAATCCGACGTGCCGTCCGCGGTCAGTTCAAGATAGGCCTTGGTCGGATCGGTGACGGTCAACATGCCATCATTCCGGCGCGTGAGACCCGAACCCAGCGTGTTATGCACGGCGTTCGTATCCGTGCTCGCTCCGAGCGTACGCCAGAACGGCAGGTTGAACACGATGCACTCCATGGCGGCGATGGCGGCGATGGCGGCCAGCAAGGCGATCAGCAGGCGCACCAAACGCAGCCGGTGCCGGGTATCCGGACGGCTGGGCAGGCGCCGTTCATGATTCGACGGCATCGGACGGTCTGCGCGAGTGTGGTCTATGGAATGCACGCATTTATTCTATAGGCTTTATTCGGGCTTGATGTCGGGCAAACAAGAGACAATGTGAATCATGCCAAAACGTACATCGGACCATGGGAAGCACAACCGCACGCCACTGCTGGGCGGACTGAAGGATTCGATGAACGCGCTCGCGGCCGATCTGGGACTATCCAAGCCGAAGAAGCACGATACGAATCCGTTCGGCGATGCCTTGCAGGAGACCAGTGAGCGTAAAGGCGGCATTATCGACGAACTGACTCGCCATGCAGTGGCGCTGAGTCCTGTAATCAAGCGACGCACCTTCCCCGAATTGGAGAACGTGCCGGAAGGGCTGGTGCTTGGATGGGCGCAGCTGCCCTCCACCAGAGGCCGCGGCTTCTCGCTTGGCATTTTCCCCGACCGCGATCATTTTGCGCAGGTGGCGTTCGCCGATACGCATGGCCGCGTATTCGTGGGCACCGACCCCGACATGGACGTGCAGGATATGCAGGCGCGATTTATGTTCGGCAAGGAAAAAGAAGTGACATTGCCGGACGGTGAGCGGCTGGGCGAAAGCGACGAGCCTCGTTCACGTTCCGGTTTCTCCCGTACAGACCGTGGCCTGGGAAGTGCGCTGCATCATGGGCGTGGTTTGGGGCGTGGCCTTGGTCATGGTGCTGACGGTGTGAAGGCCATTACCGGTGGCGTGGTGGGGCGTGACGACACCGGACGCATGACGTGGCTCGCCTCATGGCTCAAGGCCGGCAACCGGTACACGCTTGAGCAGATGCGTGCCAATCTGCCGCCTGCGATGCGTCATGATTTGGAATACCGCGATGCCATTACCATCGCGTTCTTCGCCACGTATATGTTGCCGCAGATCAATGGTCTGCTCATCGGATTCGGTTCCGGCAATATCTTCCGCCGTCTCAACCGTGAGGCGCCAATCGGTGCGATTCGCCGTTCGGTGCGTGACACTTTGGCGGCACGTGCCCACGGCATGCGGGCCTCCGGTCTGGAGGATCATTTCGCCGATCTGATGCGCGAAGCCGGCGCTCTCGACACCACGCCGGGACTGGAAGCGGTGCATGGCGCCGAACCATTGCACCTGTACACCTCGACGTATTCGAGCGGCTATTTCTTTACGTGGGATAAGTCCTTGGCATTCGGGCAGGCGCTGAAATCCTTGAAGATCGAAGGCAACCTCAACCGATTCGCTGCGGTGAGCGCTTGGTTGGAGCGCAACGCTTCCTTGGGACGCAACCCTACGGAAGATACGGTGACCCGTGCCGAGGCCGCGCAAATCGACATGAAACTCATCGAAAACCCTGCGATTATGGCGCTTGACCCGTATGATGGCGAGCAGGAGCGTCGGGCCGTGCTGAGCCTGGTCGATATCGCCGCACGCACGGCTGGACAGATTCGCAGTGAATTCCCCGATCCTCGAGATGTGCTGACCCAGCAGAACGTGCCGGATTCGGGTGTGACGAATGCTGCGGGCGCTGAAAGTACTGAGAGTGCTGAGGGCGCTGTAGAACGGACCGATAAGAGCGACACCAACACTCAAGCCGCTCGTCCTTCGTATTCGCCGGCGAGGAGCGACGAATGGGTGTATCGTCAGACCCTCTCTTCACTGTTGCGCCGGTTACGGTTGCCGTATCGGTTTGACGTGGAGTTCCGGTCGCGCTTGGATTCGGGTGAAGTGGCCATTGGCTTCACCACCGCCGGCACCTCGATGATGCCCGATAGCCGGTATGACACCACTCGACGTACGTGGCGTGCGCTGAGTAGCGTCGAACGCGCGTCAATGAGCGCCGCCTACAACCTGCGTGTCGGCCTGATGATGGCCGCGCTAAGTTTCGGCACCAGCGAATCCGTGCGCCAGGTGTCGTTGCACATCGATTCCATTGGTCTTGAAGAGGCGATTGCCGAACAGGATTCCGCCATCGAGGCGATGATGAGCGAGGCCCTAAGCGCCTTCGAACATCTACGCAGTGGCGATTTGGGGCGTGTGGGTTCCAAAGCCGACCCCAAAGATGGTGATTTCCATGGCGACCCGACCCGCCCCATCACCCATGAGGAGACGTTCGGGCAGACGGCGTCCGGTGACGAACGCGGCACGGCCGGGGAAGCAGGCAACGGTACCGGACCGTCTGCGGATGCTACGGATCAGGCCGCGGCCGAATACGCTGACGCCGATGGCGCTGCGTCCATCGATTCGCAGTTCGAAGACCTGATGAAGGGCATCGATATCGACGAAATGGCGTTCGGCATGCCGGACGATACCGGCGCAGGCGACGACCTGGGCGGTATCGGCGGCGAGGGCGTCGGCACTGACGGTGCTGATGGGGCCGCCGGCATGGACGATGATCCGATGAGCGTGCTGCGCCGCAATCCCACCGTGCGCAATATGGTCACCGTCACCTTCACCCGTGATGCCTTCCTCAAGCGACTGGACACCGCTGGGCTTGACAATCCCGAGGAAACCTACCGCATGTTCGGTGCCGTGATGGACGTGGACGGCGAAGGTGGTCTGAAACCCATCAGCGCCGACTTCGACTTGGCGGACAGCCGGTTCTCTCCCACCGGATCCCAGGAGGAGCCCGAACTGGCCGACCGTCAATTCAGCCCGGCGACCGCTCACGTGCTGGGCGCACAGAATAGTGCCGGACTGGCTATCCAGCGAGTGGACCTGCTGCAGCATGGCGTCAACGAATTCCACGATATCGCCAGGAACACGTCGCTCGGCTCCGTGGAAAAGGCCCAGCGAGCCATGCAGGTCATCGAATCGATATGCGATCCCGAACTGACCGATTTGGCCTCTCAGGTCACCAGTGCGTTGATCGATGGCAAGGACACGCCGGACTTCACGTTCACGCTTGCCGACGATCTTGACAAGGAGCGTCTGCGCGCCCGAGACATGCTGTTCTCGGGCCAAGCCGATCAGGCCATCGAAGCGGCCGAAGCGGCCGTGGCCCATTTGGACCAGGTGTATGCGGCAGGCCATGGCGTACCTCGATACTTCAATTCCTATGCCGAGCGCGTGGTCTACAACCGGCTGTTCGCCACATTGGACGAGCGTACGGTGCTTATCCCGGACAATCTGTTCTACGCGCACATGGAGCTGGCTGACGTGTTGAGTCAGATCAAGGGTGCCGAGGCGGCGATCCCGCATCTCAACCGTATGGTGGCGTACGCGCCCGCCTACCCGCTCTCACATCTGAAGCTCGCCATTCAACTGGCCCGCAATGAGGATTGGGATTCGGCACGCGCCGCCTGCCTGAATGCTCTGCGCGTGGCCTTGGACCGCGACGATGCCGCGTTCGCCTACTACCGGTTCGCGTACGCCGAATGGATGCTCGACCGGTTCGACACAGCCGCCGCAGCCTACATTATGAGCGATCACATCGCTCCCGGGGCCATTGGTTCGCTGGAAAGCGAACTGCAGGAACTGGTTTCCCGTGCGGACTCGCAGTGCATACCGGTGCCTGAATCGGTGGAGGCCGCCGCCCATGTGCTTGCCACGCATGATCTGCCGGTCTGGCCGCATATCGAAGTGGCTGACATCGTGCGTGACGCCGCTCGCGTGTGCGTGGATGAGGGCATGTTCGTGCCGGCCCGCACGCTCTCGGTGGCTGTGGCCCGCATGAATGACGGCGAAGGCGATAACATCGACATCATCCAAGCCCAGTTCCTGCGCTCGCTATCCGCGTAGCCGCCTGAGGGGAGTTGACGGTATAGCCGGCCGAGGGGAGCCGAGCCCGCTAGGATAGACAACCATGAGCACGAACGAACAACTGGCATGGGATTTCGACGATGGGGATGTGGCCGAGGTCCGGCCTGATACCGGTATTGCACGTTTTGCCCCTGGCTCCGAACAATGGATAGCCGCACTGCAGCCCACTGACGACGACGCGATACGCCTCGACCGTTTCGACGTGAACACGATGACCGCTGAGGCCGCCGCCCGCCTGTGGGCTCGCGTGGCCGCATGGGTGGAATCCGATCAGATCGCCTACTACATCGACGACTCACCCGTCAGCTCCGACGCCGCTTACGATGCGCGCATGCGTTGCCTCGAACGACTCGAAGCGGCGTTCCCCTCGCTGGACAATCCGCAGTCGCCCACCCATCGCGTCGGCGGTTCCTTCTCCAACGACTTCGCCTCCGTGCGCCACCCCAGCCGCATGATGAGCCTTGACGACGTCTTCTCCATCGAAGAACTCAAGGATTGGTACGACTCGGTGATTCGCGACCTCGATTGGCCCGAATCCAAGCCCCTGCCCATGAGCTGCGAGGTCAAAATCGACGGCCTCGCCCTGAACCTCATCTATCGCAACGGCGTGCTTGAACAGGGCCTGACGCGCGGCGATGGCGTTACCGGCGAAGACATCACCCTGAATGTGCGAACCATCGGCTCCATTCCCGCAAACCTCGGCGGCCCCAAGGAAGACGTTCCGGACTTCGTGGAAATCCGAGGCGAAGTGTTCATGCGTTGGGATGATTTCCACACCCTGAACAACGAGCAGGAGGACGCCGGACGAGCGCCCTTCGCCAACCCACGCAACGCGGCTGCCGGCTCGCTGCGTCAAAAAGACCCTCGCATCACCGCCACCCGTCGCCTGAGCTTCTATGCGCATGGTCTGGGGCAGCTCACTTGGGGGCCGGACCATCCGCGCGGCACCCATGACGTGGTCGCCGACCAGTCGCAGGCCTACGATCTATACACCAAGTGGGGCGTGCCGGTCTCCCCGCACAATCGTGCGGTGACCTCATTCCAGGAGATCCTGGACATGATCGAGTACTACGGCGAGCATCGTGGCGACATCGAGCATGCACTTGACGGCATCGTCGTCAAGGTCGATGACCTGGGCCTGCAGCGTACCCTCGGCGCCACTTCGCGCGCGCCGCGCTGGGCCATCGCCTACAAATACCCGCCCGAAGAGGTCAACACCGAACTGCTCAACATCACCGTGCAGGTGGGGCGTACCGGCCGTGTGACGCCGGTCGCCGTGCTCAAACCTGTCTACGTGGCCGGCTCCACCGTGGCTCGTACCACGCTGCACAATGGATTTGAAGTCAAACGCAAGGGCATTCTGATCGGCGACACCGTGGTGGTGCGCAAGGCCGGCGATGTGATTCCCGAACTGGTCGGCCCGGTGCTTGAACGGCGCAAAGGGCGTGAGGACCAGCTGCGCGAATTCGTCATGCCCGAGTTCTGCCCTTCATGCGGCGCGAAACTGTCACCCGCCAAGGAGGGTGACAAGGACATTCGCTGCCCGAATGTGGAGAGCTGCCCGGCCCAGTTGACCGAGCGCGTGATTTCGCTGGCCTCACGCAAGGCGTTCGACATCGAGCACTTGGGCGAACAATCGGCCATCGCTCTGACCAACCCGGAGGAGAACCGGCCTGATTCGGTGGCGACCTACGCGCCGAACATCACCGAGGTTCTGGTCGCCCCCGGCGAAGAGCCTGACCCGTACGAGCCGGTGGAAGGGCTGGAATTGCCGGCCGCGCAGAAGCCGGTGTTGTCTAACGAATCCGGGTTGTTCAACCTGACCGCCGCCGATCTGCGCGACGTGCGCGTGTGGCGTGAGGCCGCAATCGTCGAGGTGCATGAGACGGTCGGTGCGAACGGTAAGAAGAAAAAGGTGCGTAAGCGTGTCGGCGGCTCTGGCCTGTGGCATCAGGTGCCTGCTTTCTGGACCGCGCCCACGCCGGCCAAAAAGCTCACGGCCAAGCAGCTGGCCGAACGCGCGCAAGGGGAGACCGCAATCGAATCTGCCGAAACACAGGGAGGTACCGCCAGCGAGACGACCGGCGCACCTACCGGGGCTGAGGCGCCACTTGGTACTATGCCGGGCTTTGCCGCAGCCTCCTATCCTGAGTATGACGTGCCGGCCGACGCGGTTATCGTGCGCGTGGATCACAAGACCACGCGCACTGGCGTCACGGATGTACCGGTGATCATTCGGCCCGGCGAAAACACGCGCAAGATGTTCGACGAAATGGACAAGGCCCGTCACGCCGACCTGTGGCGTGTGCTGGTCGCGTTGTCGATTCGCCGGCTCGGTCCGCCTACCGCACGCCTGATTGCCTCGGCGATGGGCTCGCTGGCAGCCATCGAAAACGCCACGATTGAAGATCTGACGGCCATCGACGGGGTGGGCCCGGAAATCGCCGAATCGGTGGTGAACTGGTTCGCCGCCACCCGCGAACCCGGTGACTGGCGCGGCGCGACTTTGCGTGCTTGGCAGGCCGCCGGCGTGGGCGTCGACGAGGCCGAGACCAGTTCGTTGCCGCAGACGCTGGCCGGCAAAACCGTGGTGGTCACCGGTTCATTGGAGGGCTATTCGCGTGATTCCGCCAAAGAGGCGATTATCGAGCGCGGCGGCAAGGCGGCCGGTTCGGTGAGCAAGAAGACCGATTACGTGGTGATTGGCGCAAACGCCGGCTCCAAGGCCGCCAAGGCCGAGGAACTCGGCATCCCCATGCTGAGCGAAACCCAATTCGCCCAGCTCCTAGCCACCGGCACCATCTAAAATAGCCCCCTCAGACGCTTCATTAACCCCCTCTGATGAGGGGGCTGTCAGCCTTTAGGCTGACTGGGGGAGAGAAAAAGCGAATCCCGCCCCAGTGTGACTTACTCCACTCCCTCTGGCATGCCGCCGCATCACACGCTAGGGTAGAACAGGCCCTAAAGGAGGATACGGATTTATGAGCGACGCACGTCAGATCGAAGCCGACATCTACGAACGCCTGAGCAAGGTCATCGACCCCGAGCTCGGTCGTTCGGTCACCGACCTCGGCATGATTGCCGCCATCGAAGCCGCGCCCGCATCGTCGGACGCCGGCACTTACGACGTCACCGTGCACGTTGAGCTGACGGTTCCCGGATGCCCACTGAGCGAGACCATCACCAGCCAGATCAATGGCGCGGTCAGCTCCTATCCGGGAGCACAGCTGCTGCCTCATATCGAAGTCGGTTCGATGAGCCGTGACAAGCTGGCCGATCTGGTCGCCGACCTCAAGGCCGAACGCAAGCAGAACCCCTTCAGCAAACCGGGTGTCAAGACCCGCATCTTCGCCATCGCCTCCGGTAAGGGCGGCGTCGGCAAGTCCTCGGTTACCGCGAACCTGGCCGCCACGTTTGCGGCCCTCGGCTTCGACACGGCCGCCATCGACGCGGACATTTATGGCTTCTCACTGCCGCGCCTGTTCGGCGTGCATACACAGCCCACCAATCTGAATGGCATGCTCATGCCGGTCACCGCGTGGGGCGTGAAACTGATCTCCATCGGCATGTTCGCCGGTGCTGACCGGGCGATTCTGTGGCGTGGGCCGCGACTGCAGCGCTCCTTGGAACAGTTCCTGTCTGACGTATGGTGGGGCGAGCCGGACGTCCTCTTGCTCGACTTGGCTCCCGGCACCGGCGACATGGCGATTTCCGTGGCCCAGGCGCTGCCCAACGCCGAACTCGTGGTGGTCACCACCCCGCAGCCCTCCGCTTCTGACATCGCCGTGCGCTCCGGACTCGTGGCCCTGCAGGTGCCGATGAAGGTGCGTGGCGTGGTGGAGAACATGAGCTACTACGAGCACAAGGGCGAGAAGCTGGAGATTTTCGGTGCCGGCGGCGGTCAGCGCGTGTCTGAACAGCTCACTCAGGCGCTGGGCTATGACGTGCCGCTGATGGCCCAGCTGCCGCTGGAACCCGAAGTGCGCGAGACCGGCGAGGCCGGCCGGCCGGCGGTGCTGGACGCCGACGGCGCTTTGCGTACGGATGGCATTGGCCAGACCTTCCGAGGGTTGGCTGAACGGCTGTTGGCAGTGTGAGCCTGCGCAGCCTCACACTTTTGTAGGCGGCGTTGGCGTTTAAGTCCGGTTCGCTGCTGGTGGGCGAATCGCTTGACCGCAGCACCCGCGACCTGGTGGTCGAGGCAATGGAGCGCACTGTCGGCGTGGATAGGCTCATTAACCTGCAGGCCATTCACATGGACGAGGACGCCGTGCCGCGCTGCCTTGGTATGAATGGGAGATCTACGTTGAGCCCGATATCTGGCGGGTGCCTCGCAGTAAATAACGGCATAGCGCATTGTCGGTGCGATGCTAAGAGGTAATGGCCCATGAGCGGTTCCAATCGGCGAGATTGCGTTGCCGGGACACCACGACATGGGCCATCTCGATAAAACGATGCCGCGTGTCGGCTGTTCTCAGGTCATCCGCAGTGACGAGAATGACGATCCAGCCGAGCAGTTGCAATGCGTTTCGCTTTGCCGCGTCGATTCGCATTTGTGCCGGATCGGCGTGATAGGCTCCCTGATATTCGAACGCGACGCGGCAGTCCGGATATGCCATATCCAATATGACGTATGAGTTGCCGATATTCACGCGATAGTTGGCGGTGGGGCATCCCAAGCCTGAATCCTTCAGCATCCCAAACAGCGTGTTTTCCGGCGGAGAATCCGTGTTCTCTGTCATGTAGGGCAGTGCCTCGTGGCATTTGTTACGACCTATGAACCGCGGACTGATTTCCAAGTAAGTATCGAAATCCTTGCGAGTGGCCATTCTGCGCCGTTTATCGCGGCTCATCAAAGAGGCTCCAATGGCCGCAAGTTCCTCCAATGTAGAGTATTGGGCCATCTGAGCCCACATCATGACCGGCGAGGCAATCCAGAACTGTTCATAATCCTTTTTGCGGATATCCAGTTTTCCCTTAAACACATGGAAGACCACGCCTTTGATTCGTCTGCGTTTGTTGGCACTGGAAACACAGGCGTGCACGGCATCAACAGATAGCGTGCAATGTCGGGGGATGGGCGCGCCGTAGTAGTTGGCCGCATTGATGTATCCCACCAGCAATGGACCTTTCGAACGGCGCGCAGCATCATTGCAGCGTTCACGTTCTGCTCGGCGTCGGCCGACAATATCCTCATGCATAAAAGAGCTCATGGTGCGACCGTAAAGCTGATTTGGACTTGAATGCAAGCCAGGCAGGGCAATGTGGTTCCAGCTTATGGAGTTATCCACATTGTCTATTTGCGCAGAGAACGGTTCTCAGTAGTATCTGTGCGCTCAAATGAACAAGAACATAACAATCTCACATCATCGCAAATGGCGACATGGCAGTGATTAGGGCATATTCCATGTGTGCTTCGGGCGTAGAGAAGTGTGCACAGACATTATTGAGAACCGTTCTCTGCGCGCCTATCTGGCTACGACCTCGGTGGGCAGGAGCCCCGTGCGCTGGAACGGCCGGTCCTCGATCTGGTCAAGCACTAGGGTAGCCAAGCTGACGCCGAATGCGTCCATTGGCTGGCGCACGGTGGTCAGCTGCGGGCACGCTGGCGTCGGCGTCGACGTCGGCAAGTACGACGGTCCGATGATATAGGCGATTCGTCGATACCCGCGCCCCAACATATGCTCGGTGAGCTTGCGTGAAGCGAGTCGGTTGTCGATGTCGACGGTGGGGAAGGGGTGGCGCTGCCATAGCCGACGCCGGAAATCGCGACTGGCACGCTGATATTGGCGAATCCCTGAAATAGCGGGTCGTCCTTATGAAATGTGTTGAGAATCCACGGGCCGTATCGCATGGCGCAGCGCAGTCTGCACCGCCCCGCCGCCGAACCAACCCCGGCAAGATCGCGCGCCGCGCCGGCACCACTATCCTCGCCCTGCTGTTCTGCGTCGTATGGTTCTTCCCGGTCTACTGGATGATTATCACCGCCGTAAAGCCGCGCGATGAGATCATGACCACGACCCCCGTGTTCTGGCCCATGCACCTCTCGATCGTCCTGTCGATTATTGTCGCGTTCTTCGCGTGCACGGCCCTGACCCTGTACCGCTTCCGCGGGCGCAAGCCGATCATGGTGTTCGTGCTGGCCATCCAGATGACCTCTGGCGGCATCATCCCGCAGATCATCATCTACAACCAGCTCGGCCTGCTCAACAAATACAGCGGCCTGATCCTGGCGTACATCGCCATGGTGCTGCCGTTCGCGATCTGGAACATGCGCGGGTTCTTCCTGAACATCCCGAAGGACATCTTCGAATCCGCGGCCGTGGAAGGCGCGAACGACTGGCAGATCCTGTGGAAGATCACCTTCCCGCTGGCCGCGCCCGGCATCGTCTCGACCTCGGTGTTCGCGTTCATCAACGCCTGGAACGACTACATGATCGCCTATACGTTCATGAAGGACCAGTCGAAGTACACGCTGCCGGTATGGCTGTCGTCCTTCTCGACACCCACCATGGGCACCG
>ERZ773194.3579-NODE-3579-length-13169-cov-5.139317_pt1 | contig 13169 bp, 8 predicted proteins | sample MGYA00511240_ERZ773194 | MGnify/ENA primary metagenome ERZ773194 (study PRJEB29015, sample SAMEA2737774) | human gut metagenome | biome: human gut; feature: human-associated habitat; material: faeces | place: China | collected 2012 ... | reverse complement strand
GAAAGTAACCGTAACATCTTCCGGAGCTGTCACTGCGCAATCGTCTGATGATTGGTGTACTGTGACGGTATCGGGAAAGGTTGTAACGGTAAAAGTAACAGCCAATACCGGAGCGGAACGAACTGCCAACGTGAAAATTACGGCTGACGGGAAAGAAAAAACCGTCACTGTTACCCAGGCGGCAACTGCGTAAACGGTTGACAAACGGAAAGACGTCCTTTGTGGTTGGTGGTCAAACTACATTCCTGTATAATTTATAATATCCAGAAGAGCGCCGCGCCGAGGAACGTGCCGACGGCGTAGCCGAGCGCGCCGCAGATGAGACCCGGCGCAGTGAGCGCGTCGCAGCGCAGCTGCTTTGTGACCGCCGGGATAAACGCCGGGCCGTACAGCCCTGCCGTCATCGTGACGATGGCACAGTCCGCGCCGATGCGGAAAATGCGGCAGAGCAGAAGATGCAGCAGCGCGGAGCATACGGTGATGGAGGCGAGCAGCGCGACCGTGTGCAGCAGATTCCCGCCGAGCGTCCCGAGATCGAGCGAGCTGGCAAGCGCGAACGAAAAAACGAGAATGAGATAATGTCCCGCGGCGGAATTTTCCTTCACATTCCGCACCTTCGGCACGAACGAGAGCGCAAGCCCGAGCACCGTTCCCGCGATCATCACCGCCGGGACGAGCGGATCGGTGAGCGCGCCGCCCTTGACCTTCCATATCGCAAAGCCGATGACCGCGCCGACGAGCACGCATGCGAGCGAGAGGGCGAGATTTCGCACGATGCCGCGGTGGAAGCCGTTCCATTCGAGCGCGTCCACATTTTCCGCGCCGCCGTTCTCGCGCATGTAAGCGCCCTGCTTTGCGTGCCGGTCGAGAACTTTGGCGCAGAGAGGCTTCGCAAGCGTAAGGATGAATATGTAAAAGACCGTGCCGACGATCATATCGGAGAGATTGCCGATGGCGATCGTGTCGCCCGGCACGCCGAGAATGACGCCGATGGCGTTGAAATTCGGCGAGCCGCCGGTATACATGCCCGCGGCCATCGCGGCAAGCTGCCGTCCCCACGGGAAGCCGGCCCCTAGCGTCCGTCCCAAAACCACAACAACGGCGCTCACGGCAAGCAGCAGAAGCGCAAACGAGATGAGCACCGGCTTTGCGAGCCGCCGCACATCGGCGAGATTTGTGCCGAACATCAATAACGGAATGGCGAGCCCGATGCATACATAGCTGCCGATCTGCCCGACATCGGCGTTCAGCCGGACGTCCAGCCCGGCCTTCCGGCAGAGAAACGCCGCCACCGCGACGACAATGCCCCAGAAATACGCCATGGCGATCGTGCCGAATGTGCGCACGAGCCCCTTTTCCCGCTGCCGCAGGATAAGTACCGGCACGCCGAACACCGCGATAAGCTGTAAAACCGTAACGATCATGTTTATTCCTCCCCATATCTCTGCATAAGCATACCGGATTTTCGGCGGAATGAAAAGAGAAAAGAGAGATTTTTCACATACCCTTTTCAAAATCGAATTAAAGTGATAAACTGCGGAGGAAGAAAAGGAGGGAAGTACATATGGATATTTTATCTCAGCTCAACAGTCCGGTCATGTATCTCATCTGCGGCGGCATTATTTTCTTTGTTGCGCTGGTGTGCGTGTTCTTCATGGTACGCGCCTACCGCGCCGGCGTCGCCATCGGCATGGACAAAACGAAAATGAAGCGCACCATCACCGCGAGCGCCACGTTTGCCGCGCTCCCGAGCGTCGGCATCCTGCTCGGCGTCATCGCGCTCTCGGGCAGTCTCGGCACGCCGTGGTCATGGCTGCGCCTTTCGGTCATCGGCGCGCTGCACTATGAAACGCAGGTCGCGGAGGCCGCGGCGGAGGCAGTCGGTCTGCCGGGCCTTTCGGCCTCGGCAATGACGCCGCAGGCTTTTACCACGATCGCCCTTCTGATGGGCGTCTGCATCATGTGGGGCATGGTGTTTTCGATCTTCTTTAATAAGAAATACCTCTCGCGTCTCAAAGCGCCGAAGAAAAACGGTGCGGCGGGCGGCGGCTTCGGCGACACGGCCATGACCGCCATGTTCATCGGTCTTGTCAGCGCGTACATCGGCAGCTACATCGGCGCTCTCGTCTCCGGCGCGGGACGGTTCACGTTTGCGGGAAGCTGGATGCCGCTTGCGGTCGTTGCGGTGTCGGCGGCGGTGATGGCGGTGTTCGTATGGCTCGCCGAAAAGAAGAACGCCGCGTGGGTCGATAACTTTTCCATTGCGGGCAGCATGCTCGCGGGAATGGCGGCAGCGGTGCTGCTGCGCGGCGTGTAAGGAGGAAATGCAATGAACGAACAGGAAAAGACCGTCCGGTTTGAGGCCTACAACCGCCGGACGCACACCTATGGCCGCATCGCCTGCGGCGTGACGCTCGTGCTGCTGCTCGGCGCGCCGTTTCTGATGGGATATATTCTCGGCGCAATGCCCGATATGCGCGCGTTCGGCAGGGGATTTCTTGCCATCGGCATCGTGTGGCTCGTGAGCTGCGTGGCGGAATATCTCGTCTATACGCCGATGCTCGGCGCGGGCGGCGGGTATCTCGCATTCATCACAGGCAACCTCATCAACATGAAGATCCCGTGCGCGGTCAACGCGCGCGATATCGTAGGGGCCAAGACCGGCACGCCGGAAAACGAGATCATCTCCACGCTCTCGATCGCCACGGCGTCGCTCGTGACGATCGTCATTCTTGCGCTCGGCGTGCTGCTGCTCATCCCGCTGCAGCCCGTGCTGCAAAGCCCGGCGCTCCAGCCGGCATTTGACAATGTCGTTCCCGCGCTCTTCGGCGCGATGGCGTATAAGTACTACCGGAAGAACATGAAGATCGCGCTCTGGCCGCTTGTCCTTATGAGCGTGCTCTTCATCCTCGTGCCGGGGCTGCTCGGCTCAACGAGCTTTATGATATTGCCCTCCGGCGCGATCGCCATCGGCGTGGCGTACTTCCGGTACCGCCGCTCGCGGAAGGAGACGGCGGCATGAGAGTCGTAGGCTATGTTCTGCTCGCCGCGCTCGGCGTGCTCGCGCTGCTTCTGCTTGCGGCAGTGGTCCGCACGCTGTGCATGAAGAAAAAAACCTCGGATTATACGCCGCACCCGGACGCCGCGCGCGAGCGGGAGTATGCGGAAAAGCTCTCGCGCATGGTAGCGTATGAGACCGTGTCGCACCCGGACGATCCGGAGCTCGAAAAGTTCCGCGGCTTTCATAAGCTGCTCGCGGAGCTGTATCCGACAGTACACGAAAAGCTGGAAAAAACGGAGATCGACGGGAATCTCCTGTTCTTCTGGAAGGGCAAAAACCACGACAGGCCGCTCGTGCTCATGTCGCATCAGGACGTTGTCCCGGCGGAGGGAACGTGGGAGCACGCGCCGTTCTCCGGCGACATCGCCGCCGGCAAGGTCTGGGGCCGCGGCGCTTCAGACACAAAGTGCAGCGTCATGGGCTTTTTCCAGGCGTGCGAGGAGCTGCTGCGGGAAGGGTACGTCCCCGAGCAGGACGTGTACCTCTCGTCCTCCTGTACGGAGGAGTTCGCCGGGCCCGGCGGCGGCAAGCTCGTGGACGAGCTGCGTCGGCGTGGCGTGAAGCCGTTCCTCGTCTGCGACGAGGGCGGCGGCATCATCTCCGAGCCCATCGGCGGCATAAAGGGGAACTTTGCAATGGTCGGCGTGTTCGAGAAAGGCAAGGCCGATGTGAAATTCACCGCGCGCTCCACCGGCGGGCACGCCAGCGCCCCGGCGAAGAACACGCCTATCGCGCGCCTTGCGGCGTTCGTGAACGAGGTCGAGACGCACACGCCCTTTAAGAGAAAGTTCCTGCCCGAGGTGAGCGCGATGTTCGCGCGCCTTGCGCCCTACGCTCCGTTCGGACTCAAGCTCGTCATGGGGAACCTCTGGCTCTTCGCCCCGATAATGAAGCCCGTCCTCGGCAAGATAAGCGCGCAGGCCGGCGCGATGCTCCAGACGACGATAGCCTTCACCATGCAGTCAGGTTCCGATGCATATAACGTCCTACCGCAGGAGGCGACGCTCGGCGCAAACATGCGCTTCATCCCGCATCAGGGTGAAAAGGAGAGCCTTGAAATTGTCAAAGCCCTTGCCGCAAAGCACGGCCTTGAGACCGAGATCGTCCACTCCAACGACTATACCGAGCCTGTCGACATAAACGGCGAGGCGTTTAAGCTCGTCGAAAAGGTCATCGGCGAGACCTTCCCCGGCCTGCCTGTCAGCCCCTATGTAATGACCGGCGCGACCGACGCGCAGTTCTATCAGCCGATATGCCCGAGCTGCATCCGCTTCGCGCCCGTTATCTACGGCCCCGAGCAGATGAAGGGCATGCACGGCCTGAATGAGAACATCGAATACAACTGCCTGCCCGGCGCGGTGAGCTTCTATCAGAACCTCATCAAAGCGCAGAAGCGGTGAAACCTTTGATATGCAAAACGGACGTACCGAGTAAGGTACGTCCGTTTTCCGTGTGTATTATTATCAGCCGTTGAGGATACTCATAAACTCCTCGCCGGTGATGGTCTCTTTCTCGTAGAGGTGCTTTGCAAGCTCGTCGAGCTTTTCGCGGTTGTCGGTGAGAATCTTCAGCGCCTTTTCGTGCTGGCTCTTCACCAGCTCCACGACTTTGCGGTCGATCTCGCGCTGGGTGTCCGCGGAGCAGGCAAGCGAGGTGTCCCCGCCGAGGTACTGGTTTGTCACCGTTTCGAGCGCGACCATGTCAAACTCCTCGCTCATGCCGTAGCGTGTGATCATGCCGCGAGCGAGCTTCGTCGCCTGCTCGATGTCGTTGGATGCGCCGGTGGAGATGACGCCGAAGCGCACCTCCTCGGCGGCGCGGCCGCCGGTGAGCGTAGCGATCTTGTTTTCCAGCTCCTCTTTTGTCATGAGGTAGTGGTTGCCTTCCTCGACCTGCATCGTGTAGCCGAGCGCGCCGGATGTGCGCGGGATGATGGTGATCTTCTGCACGGGGGCGGAGTGCGTCTGCAATGCGGCGACGAGCGCGTGGCCGATCTCGTGGTAGGCGACCGTCCACTTTTCCTTGTCGGTGAGGATGGCATTTTTCTTCTGATAACCCGCGATGACGACCTCGATGCTCTCCTCAAGGTCGGACTGCGTGGCAAAGCGCCGGCCGTCGCGCACGGCGCGCAGCGCGGCCTCGTTGACGATGTTTGCAAGCTCTGCGCCCGAGGCGCCGGAGGCCATGCGTGCGATCTGGCCGAAGTCCACGTCCTCGGCGACCTTGATCTTGCGGGCGTGCACCCTGAGGATCTCCTCGCGGCCCTTGAGGTCAGGCAGCTCCACGGGCACGCGCCGGTCAAAACGGCCGGGCCGCGTGAGCGCGGGGTCGAGCGACTCGGGCCGGTTCGTGGCGGCGAGGATGATGACGCCGTTGTTGCCCTCGAAGCCGTCCATCTCGGTCAGCAGCTGGTTGAGCGTCTGCTCGCGCTCATCATTGCCGCCGAGCTGCCCGTCGCGCTTTTTGCCGATGGCGTCGATCTCGTCGATGAACACGATGCAGGGCGCTTTCTCCTTGGCCTGACGGAACAGGTCGCGCACCTTGCTCGCGCCCATGCCGACGAACATCTCCACGAACTCCGAGCCGGAGATGGAGAAGAACGGCACGTTCGATTCGCCCGCGACCGCCTTGGCGAGCATGGTCTTGCCGGTTCCCGGAGGGCCGACGAGCAATATGCCCTTGGGCATGGACGCGCCGATCTCCTGATACTTGCTGGGGTCGTGCAGATAGTTGACGACCTCCTGCAGGTTTTCCTTGGCCTCGTCCTCGCCCGCAACATCGGAGAAGTGGATGCCCTCGGTGGACTGGACGTAGACCTTGACGTTGCTGTTTCCGCCCAAGCCGAACATCATCGAGTTGCCGCCGCCGAGCTTGTCCGCCATCTTCTTGGACATATACTGCCCGAGGGCGATAAAGATCAGGATGGGGAGCACCCAGCCGAGAATGTCCACGAGCAGCGAGGTCTGCTCGATCTCCTCGCCCTTGAAGGAAACGCCCGCCTCCAAAAGCCGGGCGGAGAGGTCGTCGTCCGACACCATGGCGGTCTTGTAGATAACAGTCTCGTCCTTATCGGTAAAGAGAATGCGGTTGTCCTGCTCCTGGATTTCGACCTTGCCGACCTTGTCCTGCTCGACCATCTCGACAAAGGTGTTGTAGTCCACCTCCTTGATCTGGTGCTGCGCGAGCCACGGCATGGCAAAGAAATTGAAGAGAAATACCGCGAGCATGGCGACGGCGTAGTAGAAGATCAGAGGCTTTTTCGGGGTTTTGACTTCTTTCATAAGCGTCCCTCCAATATAGAATGGGACGGCTGCGCGGAGGGGCGAGCCCGCCTCGTCACAGCCGTGGAAAGGATACGGAAATCATAGTGGAAAAGCCAGCTTTTGTCAAGCGAGGAGGGAGAAGATTTACATATAATTCAATCTTTCGGCACGGAGCGGCGCTATCTTCTAAATAGTATCACGCTCGCGTGTCTTTTTGTTGCAATTTCGGACGAATGTGATACAATAAAAATGAAAAATAATAAGCAGTCCAAACAAAAAGTTTGGGAAGGGAGACCCCGCTATGGCGACATTTACCGTGAACGGACAGACCGTGCAGGCGGAGAAAAATCAAAAGCTCATCCGCTTCCTGCGCGACGAGCTGCGCCTCACCTCCGTCAAGGACGGATGCAGCGAGGGCGCGTGCGGCACCTGCCATGTCCTCATCGACGGCAAGGCGACGAAGGCCTGCGTTCCCTCGACGGACAAGCTGGAGGGAAAGACCGTCCTTACGGTCGAGGGGCTTTCCGACTGGGAGAAGGACGTATATACCTACGCCTTCGGCAAGGCCGGCGCGGTGCAGTGCGGCTTCTGCATCCCGGGCATGGTCATCTCCGCCAAGGCGCTGCTGGACGCGAATCCCGCGCCGACGCGCGAGGAGGCGGCGTTCGCCATCCGCAACAACATCTGCCGCTGCACGGGCTATGTGAAGATCATCGACGGCATTCTGCTCGCGGCGGAGATCTTCCGCAGCGGCAAGCTGCCGGAGGAGAAAAAGACAGGCTATGGCGTCGGTGAACGCGCTGTGCGCGTGGACGTGGCGGAAAAGGTGCAGGGCTACGGCAAGTATCCGGACGACCTGTATGTGGACGGTATGCTCTATGCCGGCGCCGTGCGCAGCAAATACCCCCGCGCGCGGGTGCTTGCCATCCATAAGGAAAAGGCGGAGGCCCTGCCCGGCGTGGTCGGCGTCTACACCGCGGAGGATATTCCGGGGGAGATCAAGGTCGGCCATCTGCAGCAGGACTGGGACGCGATGATCCCCGTCGGCAGGATCACCCACTACCTCGGCGACGCCATCTGCCTTGTGGCGGCGGAGACGAAGGAGGCTTTGGAGCAGGCAAAGGCGCTCGTCGAGATCGACTACGAGCCGCTCAAGCCGGTGTTCAGCCCGACCTATGCCTCCCAGCCCTTTGCGCCGCTCGTGCATGAGTCCGGCAACCTGCTGTGCGAAAAGCACGTCAGCCGCGGCAACGCCGATCAGGCCATCCGCGACGCGGACTATGTGCTGATGTATCACTACGAAACGCCGTACACGGAGCACGCCTTCCTCGAGCCGGAGTGCGCGGTCGCCTACCCCGACGAGGACGGGCTGACCATTCTCTCCACCGATCAGGGCGCTTACGACACGGCGCGGGAGGTCTCCCGTCTGCTGGGGCTTCCCAAGGAAAAGATCCATGTGACCAATATGCTTGTCGGCGGAGGCTTCGGCGGCAAGGAGGATATGACGGTGCAGCACCATGCGGCGCTTGTCGCTTATCTCACGGGCCGTCCGGTCAAGGTGAAGCTCAGCCGAAAGGAAAGTATGCTCGTCCACCCGAAGCGGCACCCGATGAAGGTGACCATCACCATGGGCTGCAATCGCGACGGCCTCATTCAGGGCGTCAAGGCCGAGGTGGTCGCCGACACCGGCGCGTATGCCTCGCTCGGCGGCCCGGTGCTCGAGCGTGCCTGCACGCACGCGGCGGGCCCCTATCACTACGAAAATTTTGAGATCACCGGCAAGGCGTACTATACGAACAACCCGCCAGCGGGCGCGTTCCGCGGCTTCGGCGTGACGCAGACCTGCTACGCCATGGAAATGACGCTCACAAAGATGGCACACGAGCTGGGCATCTCCCCGTGGGAGATCCGCTACCGCAACGCCATCCGCCCCGGGCAGACGCTGCCGAACGGGCAGATCGCGCCGCCGTCCACCGGTCTTGTGGAAACGCTCGAGGCGGTGAAGGACATCTGCGAGCAGAATAAGAACGTCGGCATCGCCTGCGCGATGAAGAACGCGGGCGTCGGCGTGGGCATTCCCGATACGGGCCGCTGCATCGTGGCGGTCAAGGACGGTAAGCTCCATATCCGCTCCGGCGCATCCTGCATCGGACAGGGACTTGGCACGGTGCTGACGCAGATCGTCTGCACCATGCTGCACTGTGAGCGCGAGGATGTCGTCTACGAGGCCGCCAACACGGTGAACGCGCCGGACTCCGGCACGACCTCCGGCTCGCGCCAGACGCTCGTGACCGGCGAAGCCTGCCGGCGGGCCTGTCAGAAGCTGCTCGCGGCGGCGGGCGCCGATGTGAGGGTGTCCGATTATTCCGGCATCGCGCACCGGCAGGGCATGGAATCGCTGCCCGGCGGCAACAGCAGCGGCACGGTCGGCACCGAGCTGCCCGAGGGGGCGAGCGTGGACTGGAAAGCGCTCGAGGGGCAGGAGTTCTACGGCGAATACCTCGCCAAGACCGACCCGCTCGGCGCGCAGGACGTTGCCAATCCCGTCAGCCACGTCGCCTACGGCTACGCTACCCATGTGTGCGTGCTCAACGACGACGGAACGATCCGCGAGATCGACGCGGCGCACTTCGTCGGCAAGGCGATCAACCCGCTCTCCTGCGAGGGGCAGATCGAGGGCGGCGTCACCATGGCGCTCGGCTTCACGCTGACGGAGCACTATCCGCTCTACGACTGCATCCCCAGCGCAAGGTTCGGCACGCTGGGCCTGTTCCGCGCCGATCAGGTGCCGCCCATCCACAGCATTCTGGTGGAGAAGGAGGGGCAGGACATGGCCTTCGGCGCCATCGGCATCGGCGAGATCACGACCATTCCGACGGCCCCCGCCGTGGCGGGCGCGTACTTCGCGCTCGACGGCGAGATGCGCACCAGCCTTCCGCTGATGAAAACGCCGTATGAGCGGCCCAAGATGCCGCGCTATTGGTGGTAAGCCGTATGAAAAATGTTCTGATCATCTACACCGGCGGGACCATCGGCATGACGCGCACGGAGAACGGCTACGCCCCGCAGAGCGGGCAGTTCCGCCGCGCGATGGAGGCCATTCCCGACCTGTACGCCGAGCAGATGCCCCGTTGGGATATGCTCGAAATGGACCCGCTGCTCGACTCCTCCAACATGACGGTGCATGAGTGGAACAAGATCGCGCAGCTCGTTGCCGACCATTACGACGCCTACGACGGCTTTGTGGTGCTCCACGGCACGGACACGATGGCCTATACCGCCTCCGCGCTTTCCTTCATGCTCGAGGGACTGGCAAAGCCGGTCATTCTTACCGGCTCGCAGATCCCCATGTGCGAGATCCGCAGCGACGGGCGCGACAATCTCATCACCTCGCTGCTCATCGCGGGCGCGGGGGAGGTGCATGAGGTCTGCCTGTACTTCGGCGGAAAGCTCCTGCGCGGCAACCGCGCGACCAAGTTCTCCGCCGACGGGCTGATCGCCTTCCTTTCACCGAACTACCCGAGCCTCGCCGACGCGGGCATCACCATCCGCTACAACGAAAGCGCCCTCCTGCCGAAGCCGAAAGGCGCTTTGAAGCTGCAATTATTGGAGAATATTCCCATCGGGGTGCTGAAGGTCTTCCCGGGCATTCAGTTCTCGCTCTTTGAGCAGATCATGACCGAGCGGCTGCGCGGCATCGTCATCGAGACCTTCGGCGCGGGCAATATCCCCGGCGACGGGGACGCGCTGCTGCCCATCATCCGCAAGGCCTTCCAAAACGGCACGGTGCTCACGGTCTGCTCCCAGTGCCCGCAGGGCGCGGTGTCGCTCGGTGCGTATGAGACTTCCAGCGCGCTGAAAAAGGCCGGTGCGGTCAGCGGACTTGATATGACGACCGAGGCTGCCGTCGCCAAGCTCTACTATCTTTTCTCCCTCAATCTCGGCAAGGAGGAGATCAAGCGGGCGATGGAGCAGGATCTTCGCGGCGAGATCACTATTCTCTGATCGCGGCAAGCGCCGCCTTTGTATCCACATCGCGCAGCTCGGCTTCCGGCGATTCGAAGAGCAGCAGCGCATCTAAGTGCTTTCTGATGACCGCGCTGCCGCCGACGTCACCTTCAAGCGCGAGAAGTTCCGGGAAGAAGCGGGCGGGGAAGAGGCAGGGATTGCCCCGCGCGCCGTTGTGTCCGAGCGCGACAATGCACTCGCGGTGCGATGAAAAGAAATTGACCTCGCGCGCGAGCGTCTCGCGCCGCAGCAGCGGCTGGTCAGCCACCATGAAGCAGATGGCGCCGCAATCAGAAAGCGCGCGCGTGCCGAGGCGGATCGTTCCGCTCTGACCGCGCTCGGGATGCTCGTTTTGAAGCGTTTCAAAGCCTCGCTCTTTTGCGAGCGCTGTGATCTCCGGATACTGCGTGACGACGAGCACGCGCGCAAAGCATTCGCGCGGAATGGCATCCAGCGCGTGTTCGATGAGCGATCTTCCGTCCCATGCCGCGCAGAGCAGTTTATTTTCGCCGAAGCGCTCGGCATTTCCGGCCGCCATGAGCAGGCAGCCGACGGTAAGTTTCTCCCGCACCGTGATCATCCCTTCCTGAGCGTTCGTTTTCTCCACTATAGCAAAGGAAAACGAGCAGAGCAAGCAGAAAAACATGGCACTTTCTCTAAAATGTGCGACTTGATGGCTGTACAAACTGTGCAAGTCGTGCTAAAATCTTGGAAAAAGCAGGCTGTGCGTCCGCCGCGCAGGGCGGCGCTCTTTCATAGGAGGTAAGCAAGATGAGCAAAGTAGGAAAAAGTGAGATCCGCGTCGATGCGTTCGACAAGGTCACCGGACGCACCAAATACTATGAGGACCAGATGCCGAACGGTGCGCTCTATGTGCGCATCAAGCATTCCACCATTGCACACGGCTTCGTCAAGTCGATCGACAAATCGGCGGCGGAGGCCATTCCCGGCGTTGTGAAGGTGCTGACCTGCTTCGATGTGCCAGAGCATTGCTTCCCGACGGCGGGACACCCCTGGTCGATGGACCCGGGGCATCAGGACGTGGCCGACCGCAACCTCTTAAACCGCCACGTGCGCTACTACGGCGATGACGTTGCGGCCGTCATCGCGGAGGACGAGGTCTCGGCTATGCAGGGCGTGCGCGCGCTCAAGGTCGAATATGAGGAACTCCCCTTCGTGCTCGACGTGCAGAAGGCGATGGAAGAGGACGCGCCCCTCATTCACGAGAATTTCCCGGGAAATATCCTAAAGCACACGGATATCCGCAAGGGAAATTATCAGGAGGCCATTCAGGAGCCCGGACTCATCAAGGTCGAGGGCTGGTACGATACCCCCACCGTGCAGCACAGCCACATTGAAAACCACGGCTGCTATGCCTACGAGGAAAACGGGCGCATCGTCGTCGTTTCCTCCACGCAAATTCCGCACATCATCCGCCGCATCGTCGGTCAGGCGCTTGGGCGCCCGTGGGCGGATGTGCGCATCATCAAGCCTTACATCGGCGGCGGCTTTGGCAACAAGCAGGACGCGCTCTACGAGCCACTGTGCGCGTGGTGCTCCACGCAGGTCGCAGGGCGCTGCGTGCGCATCGACTGCTCGCGCGAGGAGACCTTCGTCTCTAACCGCGTGCGCCACGCCATCCGCTTCCATATCATCACATGGCTCAGAAAGGACGGCTCCATCGCCGCGCGCAAGGTCGAGTGCTTCTCCAATCAGGGCGCTTACGCCTCGCACGGCCACTCGATCGTCGCAAAGGCAATGGGCTCGTTCCCGCAGATCTACCCCTGCGAGAATTTTGAGGGCGACGCCTACACCGTTTACACCAACCGTCCCGCCGCAGGCGCGATGCGCGGTTACGGTATGCCGCAGGCCTCATTCGCGGACGATGCGAACATCGACGAGTGCGCGAAGGCCGTCGGCATCGAGCCTCTCGAATACCGCATGAAGTACATCATGCCCAAGGGCTTCCACGACGGCTTCTCGGGCAATACAAATTACTACGATTCCTTCCGCGACTGCCTTGAAAAGGGCAAGGCCTACATCGATTACGACCGCAAGGTGAAGGAATTTGCAAGGGATACCGGCCCCATTCGCCGCGGCATCGGCGTTGCAGCGTTCTGGTACAATACGGCGGTCTATCCCATCTCGCTGGAGACCTCTTCCAACCGCATGCTTTTGAACCTTGACGGCACGGTGACGATGCAGTGCGGCGAGACGGAGATCGGGCAGGGCGCGGACACGGCCTACGCGCAGATGACGGCCGAGGCCATCGGCCTTGCAAGCTACCGCGACGTACACATTGTCTCCTGCCAGGATACCGACATTACGCCCACGGGTCTTGGCGCTTATGCAAGCCGCCAGACCTATGTTGCGGGATTTTCCATCCGCCAGACGGCGGCGCTCCTGCGCGAGAAGACCTTAGCTTACGCGGCAAAGCTCACCCGTCAGGCAGCTTCCAATATGAATATTGTTGACGGAAACATCGTTCGCATCGGCGACGGCGCGGTGCTCATGTCGCTCAAGGAACTTGCGATGACCGCACAGTACAACGCCGCGGATTCCGAGCACATCACCGCCGAGTCGACCTTTACCATTCGCAACAATGCCTACTCCTTCGGCTGCACCTTTGCCGAGGTCGAGGTCGATATCCCGATGTGCAAGGTCAAGCTCCTGAACATCGTGAACGTCCACGACTGCGGCAAGCTCATTAACCCGGCGCTTGCCGAGGCGCAGGTCCACGGCGGCATGTCCATGGGCATCGGCTACGGCCTGTCCGAGCAGCTGCTGTTCGATGAAAAGACCGGCCGGCCGCTCAACAATAACCTGCTCGACTATAA
>ERZ773194.3576-NODE-3576-length-13179-cov-3.040765_pt1 | contig 13179 bp, 11 predicted proteins | sample MGYA00511240_ERZ773194 | MGnify/ENA primary metagenome ERZ773194 (study PRJEB29015, sample SAMEA2737774) | human gut metagenome | biome: human gut; feature: human-associated habitat; material: faeces | place: China | collected 2012 ... | reverse complement strand
CCCTCCCGCCGGTCTGTTTTGACCTATTATTTCCATTATTTTCTTGCCTTATACATAAATTGTAATAATTTCTTAAAAAAAGCTTTTGTTTTTTCTGTTATAATATAGAATGGTATATCGTATAGGCGAATCATAGCAGCAGAAAGGCTTTGCTTTTTACGGGTAATTGTGTTATACTATAGGCAACTGGTCAGAATATTATAAACAGGACACCAGGTGTTACAGCTTTGGAATGAAGGAGGTAGTTATGGCTGGTAAGAAAAAGAAAAAACAAAAGAGTATCGGCAGGGTATTCTTAAAATATTTTTTGGTGCTGACAATGATATTTGTCATTGTATTCGGCGGTGTTGTCGCAGGTGTATTTGTCGGCAGCGCCAATGTTGATAAGGATATCAATCTGGATAAACTGTCGCTTAGTCTGACATCTGTTATTTATGGTGAGGATTCCGACGGAAAAACGGTGGAATTCGAAAAATTAAATGGTAAGGAAAACCGCATATGGGTGGATTTTGATAAAATTCCAGAAGAGATGAAAAACGCATTTGTTGCAATTGAAGACGAACGGTTTTATTCTCACAATGGTGTTGATATCAGGCGTTTTACCTCGGCTGCAATTAATTATGTATTTAAAAAAGGTTCACAGCATGGCGGAAGTACGATTACCCAGCAGTTGATCAAAAACCTGACTGGAGACAAAGATGTCAAAATCAGCAGAAAACTGACTGAAATTATCCGTGCCTATACCCTGGAACGCAAAGTACGTGATAAGGATAAAATATTAGAGGCCTATCTCAATACGATTTATTTAGGGCAGGGCTGTAATGGTGTACAGCTTGCATCAAATGTATATTTTAATAAAGACGTATCGGAGTTAAATCTTGCAGAATGCGCCGCTATCGCCGGAATTACGCAAAGTCCGGTTTATTACGACCCGTTTTTAAATCCGGAAAATAATAAGACTAAACAGGAAACGGTACTTGCTAAAATGCTGGAATTAGGATATATCACGCAGCAGGAGCATGACGATGCCGTAGCCTATCAGCTAAAATTTACAAAAGAAAACATGGATAAACGGGCTGCTTCTCAATCCTACTTTGCAGATGAAGTCGTCAATGATTTAATTGACGACTTGGTGAATGAAAAAGGATATTCCAAATCACAAGCATCTAATATGGTTTATAACGGCGGCCTGAAAATTTATGCAACCGTCGATCCAAATGTGCAAAGCAGTATGCAGTCTATATTTGAAAACAGTAAGAATATACCAACGATAAAAGGCAATGGAGACGATACGCCTCAAAGCGCCATGGTCGTTTTAGATGCGCAGACCGGCGGCGTCAAAGGATTGATCGGCGGGCTTGGTCCCAAACAGGAAAGCCGCTCGCTGAACCGTGCAACACAAACAAAACGTCAGCCAGGTTCCTCGATTAAACCACTTTCGGTATATGGACCTGCAATTGAAGAAGGACTGATTTCCCCTTCTACGATATTCCAAGATGAAAAAATTGATATCAACGGCTGGACACCCAAAAACCATTATACCGGTTTTAAAGGCTCAATGACTGTCAAAGCAGCGATTGAACAGTCTACAAACACCATTGCAATCAAGGTCCTTCAACTTCTTGGAGTGGACAAATCCTATGATTTTCTGACTGATAAGCTGCATTTTACCACCCTGGTAGAAAGCAGCAAACGAGAGGACGGAAAGGTATATTCCGATAAAAATCTCAGCGCATTGGCGCTTGGCGGTATGACGGACGGCGTAACAGTAGAAGAGATGACAGCAGGCTTTTTACCATTTGTCAACGGCGGAGAATATATCAGGCCTTATACCTATACCAAGGTAGAGGACAAGGACGGAAATGTTCTGATTGAAAAAACACCTGAGAAAAACAGGGCTATCAAAGAAAACACAGCAGAGGTCATGACCTATCTTCTGCAAAGTGTTGTTACAAATGGTACCGGCACACCGGCACGGCTGTCGAGCGGTATGCCAGCCGCCGGCAAAACGGGTACTGCTTCTAACGATACATTGGGAGATACCGACCGGTGGTTCGTTGGTTATACACCCTATTATGTGGGTGGATGCTGGTTTGGATATGACCAGCAAAAAAGCCTTGATTCTCTTTCGAGTAACCCCGCCGTAAGCCTTTGGAAAAAAGTAATGGACGAAATTCATAAAGGAAAAGACGTGATTAAACTCAAAACTGACAGCGGTGGCCCCGCCGGTAAAAATGGTGACGGAACAGCAACAGCGAAACCATCAGCATCTCCTTCTCCGGATTCAACCGCAGCTCCGTCGTCAGAGCCAACGAATAAACCGCCGGTCAGCACTACAACAGCTCCTCCGGTTAGTGTAACCGAAGAAAATCCGCCGACGCAAAAGCCAACACAAAAGCCGACTCCGGCAAAAACACCGGATGTAACTGTTGAAGTAGAGTAATTGATATCATTTCAAAAGCAGCACAGTTTTAAACTGTGCTGCTTTTTAACATATTACTGCTTTTCATTTGATTATTTTATCTTTTTTTGTAAAAAATATGTACTTTTATTCATTCATTTGATATACTGTTTTTATAAAAATGAAAATAAAACGAAAGAATTTATAAATACAAACGCATGTATTTTAAATTATAATTAAAAAAACGAATAAAATTAGGGGAGGCATTTAAAATGCAAAAAGTAATTTGTGACAGTTATGAACAGATGAGCAAAAAAGCGGCACAGATGATAGCCGATGCTGTAAAGGAAAAGCCGGAATTGATTCTCGGCCTGCCGACTGGCGGGACACCGGTAGGCATGTATGCAGAAATCAGCAGAATGGTGCAGGAAAAGCAGGCTGATTTTTCCAATGTGACGACCTTTAACCTTGACGAATATATCGGATTGCCGAAGGACCATGAACAGAGCTATTATTATTTTATGAATGATAATCTGTACAGTAAGGTGCCTTTAAAAGAAGGAAATGTACCAAACGGCATGGCCGAAAACATGGACGCTGAATGTGAAGCATACGATAAAAGAATAGCCGATATGGGAGGGCTTGATATTATGGTCCTCGGAATTGGACCGAACGGTCATATCGGATTCAATGAACCGGACAGCGAGCTCATTTTGCCAACCCATGTAGTCAGTATTACCGAAGCCACCATTGACGCCAATCAGCGGTTCTTCAGCAGCCGTGATGAAGTACCACGCACCGCTGTTACTATGGGTGTCGGCAGTATTATGAAAGCAAAAAAAATCATCCTGCTGGCAAGCGGTATGAGCAAAAAACAGGTGGTTGCGCAGCTGCTCTCTGAAAAGGCTGTAACAACTCAAAATCCCTCTACCCTTCTTCTGGTACATCCTGATGTTACCGTATTTGTGGAAAAGGAAATCCTGTAAAAGACAGCATTTCAGATACGTTTTAAATCGGAGCAAAGCGTGATAAGCTCGCTTAATCACGCTGCGACGATTGCAACCGTCGCAGGGAGCTTTGCTCCTCAGACTTTCAGCGGGGGATTATAACCCCCGCTGAAAGTCTGATATGGAACCCGCCGCCTAAGAGGCGGGGGACATCTGCGACTTGGTTATTATTGTAACACGCAATCGGCTTTTCAGCAAGAAAAAAGGATACAGTTTCCTGTATCCCATCAAAATCATTTAGAAAGAATTCTTATTTTTGAAACAGCTCGGTCGATAAATACCGCTCGCCTGTATCCGGAAGCAGGGCAACGATGCATTTTCCTTTATTTTCCGGCCGCTTGGCAAGCTGGATTGCGGCATATGCTGCGGCGCCTGATGATATGCCGACTAATATCCCTTCCGTTTTCGCTATCTTTCGTGACGCTTCAAATGCCTGTTCGTTTTCCACAGTCAGCACTTCGTCGACAACACTCAAATTCAGTATTGCCGGCACAAATCCCGCGCCGATTCCCTGTATTTTATGCGGTCCTGCCTTTCCCTCGCTAATGACCGGAGAGTCTGACGGTTCCACAGCTACAATTTTAACATTTGGATTCTTCACCTTCAGTCCCTCACCGACGCCGCTCACCGTTCCGCCTGTACCGACGCCTGCTACAAAAATATCCACTTTTCCGCCGGTATCCCGCCAAATCTCCTCCGCAGTTGTCGCTTTATGCATTTTCGGGTTAGCTGGATTATCAAATTGTCCTGGTATATAAGAATTAGGGATTTCCTCTTTCAGCTCGTTTGCCTTTGCAATAGCTCCCTTCATCCCTGCTTTTCCATCAGTCAGGATGATTTCCGCTCCCAATGCTGCCAGCAGATTCCGTCGCTCAACACTCATCGTTTCCGGCATGGTCAATATCACGCGATATCCGCGGGCGGTTCCGACAAACGCCAGGCCGATTCCGGTGTTTCCGCTGGTCGGTTCTATAATGACCGTCCCTTCCTTGATCAGTCCTCTCTCCTCCCCATCTTTGATCAACGCATAGCCAATCCTATCCTTGACCGAAGATAAAGGATTAAAATATTCCAATTTTGCTATAATTGGATTTTCAGCTCCCTCCGCTTTTGAATAATTCTGCAATTCCAATAAGGGGGTATTACCAATTAAGTCTGTTGCACTTTTTGCTATGTTCGCCATATCCATTTTCCTTTCTTATTCTAATTTAAGAAATGCCGTCTCTAAATCGTCAATCAGGTCATTGACATTCTCGATTCCCACAGAAACACGGATCATATCGTCGCTTACTCCAGCCTGCCTCAGCTCTTCCTTTGAAAGCTGCTGGTGCGTCGTGCTGGCCGGATGGATAATCAGAGATTTTGCATCGGCCACATTTGCCAATTGTGAAAACACCTCTAAAGAATCTATCAATTTTCTGGCTTCTCTTTTACCGCCCTTGATTCCAAAGGTAAAGATAGAACCAGTCCCCTTCGGAAAATACTTTTTAGAAAGCGGATAATATTTGCTTTCCGGCAGGGATGGGTAGGAAATCCATGTAACCTGTTCCTTTTCTTTCAAATATGCTATCAGCTTTTCGGTATTGCTCACATGCCTCTCAACACGCAGAGATAAAGTTTCTATTCCCTGCAGCAGCAGGAAGGAATTAAAAGGGCTGATGCAGGCACCCGTATCCCGCAGCAGCTGTGTCCGTGCCTTGGTCACAAATGCAGCCGCCCCTGCCGCTTCGGTATAGCGGATACCGTGATAGCTCTTATCCGGTTCCGTCAAACCCGAAAATTTGCCGCTTGCCTCCCAGTCAAAATTTCCGCTGTCCACTATGATGCCTCCAATTGAAGTCCCATGCCCTCCCAAAAATTTGGTAGCGGAATGTACTACAATATCTGCACCGTGCTCAATCGGCCTTATCAGGTAAGGCGTTCCAAAGGTATTATCCACAATAAGCGGAATTTTATGATGATGTGCAATTTCTGCAACCTTTTCAATATCGATTAAATTAATGCCAGGGTTACCGATGGTCTCAATATAGATGGCTTTTGTCTTATCGGTTAGGGCCTCAACAAAGTTTTCTGCTTTATCCGGGTCGACAAACCGGGTCTTTATACCCAGTACCGGCAAAGTCGCTGAAAATAGATTATAGGTTCCGCCGTATAACGTGGAGGCGGCTACAATTTCATCTCCGGCTCCCGCTATATTTAAAATAGAATAGGTAATCGCACTCGCTCCAGACGCGGTTGCCAGCGCTCCTACACCGCCTTCCAGTTCCGCAACCCTTTTCTCCAGAACATCCGTCGTTGGATTCATTATCCTGGTGTAAATATTACCCGGTTCCTTTAATCCAAACAGATTTTCCGCCTGCTGGCTATTATCAAACACATAGGAGGTCGTCTGGTAAATCGGAACTGCCCGTGATTTTGTAACCGGGTCTACAACCTGCCCTGCATGTACTTGGTTTGTCTCAAAATGATAACTCTTTTTCATCATTGATTCCTCCATTATACTATTTTTATTGTTCAGAATCAATCCTCCACATTCGCGTATTTTTTCTCAATTGAAATATGTATGCCTTCATTTAACCACACGCTTCCTTTCATTTCCTATCATTATAGTAAAGATTTTATATTCTAATCTTTACTTTGTCAATAGGAATTGGAAATTTATCTTGAAATTTTTTTAAAAATATTGTATGATAACTGAAACGAGGTGGGAAGATGAAAATTTCAACCAAAGGGCGTTATGCTTTGGACGCATTGTTCTATATTGCCATGCAGGGAAAAAATTGTGCAGTAAAAGTAAAAGAGATTTGTGATTATAACCAGGTTTCACAGCGGTATTTGGAACAGATTTTTTTTAAGCTGAGGAAAGCCGGCCTTCTGAAAACTGTCCGCGGAAAATACGGAGGATATTGTTTACAGAAAATGCCGTCCGAAATTACGATCAGCCAAATTCTGGAGGCTGTTGAGGGGCAGATGGTACCGGTAGCCTGTGTGCATTCCGCCTGCCCAGTTAAGCTGGAAGAATTTTGCATGACAAAACAAATCTGGTGCCATATTGCTGATGCCGTTAACGGCATAACCGGGCAATATACTTTAGAAGACTTGGTAAAGGGGTATCAGAATGAAAATATCGACTAAAGGCAGGTACGGCCTGCGGGCAATGATTGATTTAGCCTCCTGCCCGGATGGGGAATATGTCCCTCTTGGCAGTATCGCGCAGCGTCAGAAAATTTCACTCAATTATCTGGAACATAGCTTTTCCGCCCTCAAAAAAGCGGGACTGGTCATCGGATTGTCCGGCGCGCAGGGCGGATATAAGCTGGCTAAAAAGCCCTCCGATATCGCCCTCAAAGATGTAATGGATGTTTTAGAGGGGGATTTATCGGTCGCCGGTCCGCCTGACGGGAACTCTCCTTATCAAGATTATATTTATAAAACTGTATGGGAACCAGTCAATCAGAGGATTGACACATATATTAGAAATACTACGTTACAGGATATTTTAGATACAAAATAGAGCCGGCAAAAATTTGCCGGCTTTCTTTAATGCCTCTAATCTCCCAGGCTGATTCCCGTATTGCGCGCTACCTCCACCATTTGATGCTGAGGTGGTACAAATTTGGTAATGCCCGCAATATCCGAAAGTGAATTATGCGTAATCATATTGTTTTTCATGGCAACCGTCACGCCATAAATTTCACGTTCAATCAAAGAGGCCGCGTAAACGCCGAACTGGGTTGCAAGCACCCGGTCATAAGCGGACGGGCTGCCGCCCCGCACAATATGCCCGGTTATCACAACCCTGGTTTCATAAGATGACCGCTCGGCTATTTGATCCGCAATCCGCTCGGTAGCTGTTTTATAGCCCTGTTGTGCACGGTGCGCGGCACGTTCCTTCTTTTTCATTTCAGCTTCGTAATCCTCCACGGCCCCCTCGGCGACCGCGATAATAGAAAATGCACGGCCTAATTTTTTTGCACGGCGTTCAATCGCCTGCATAATCGAATCTATCCGATATGGAATTTCCGGTATCAATATGATATCCGCACCGCCGGCAAGCCCCGAAAACAGGGTCAGCCATCCTGCCTTGTTTCCCATGATTTCAATCAGCATGACCCTCCGGTGGCTGGACGCTGTCGTATGAATGCGGTCAATCACCTCGGTTGCGGTATCCACCGCGGTATGAAAGCCAAACGTAATGTCCGTTCCGAAAATATCGTTATCTATGGTTTTAGGCAGCCCTATCACATTGAGCCCCTCCTTGGATAACAAATTTGCGGTTTTATGCGTTCCGTTGCCGCCCAAGGTTAAAAGGCAGTCAAGCCCCATTTTCTTATAATTCTCTTTCATGTTTTTTACTTTATCGATATTATCTTCTCCCACCACCTGCATCTTGCTGTATGGCTGGCGCGAAGTTCCTAAAATAGTGCCTCCCATCGTCAAAATTCCGGAAAAATCTATTGGCTGCATGACATGGTATTCTCCAAAAATCAAGCCGTGATATCCATCCTCTATACCGATTATCTCTACATTTTCCTGACCTATTTTCTCATATACTGCTTTTGCCACGCCGCGTATTGTTGCGTTCAGGCCAGGACAATCCCCGCCGCTGGTCAAAATTCCGATTCTTTTCATCTCATCCCTCCCATTTTATTGTATAGTATATCCTGATACTGTAAATCTTATTTTCGAACAGTGTTAAAGCAGCGTTTTATACTTGATTTTTTCTTGAATGGATATCATTTGCTGTATAGAATGAATTCAAAAATCAAGAGGAATGGAGAGTGGAAGAGTAGATAAAAGAAACAGTCAGATTCGCAGTTTTGGGCTTGCATAATAAAAAACTGTGCTGACAAAATCAGCACAGTTTATTTATTTGTTTAATTGTTCTTTACATGGGTAAGCCTAACTCAAGCGGCTAAAACATTACTTGTTTTCAGTAAGGTTATATCTTTTCTTAAACTTATCGACTCTACCGCCCGTATCTACGAGTTTCTGTTTACCTGTAAAGAAAGGATGACAGTGGGAACAAATTTCTACTTTGATATCTTCCTTTGTAGAACCAGTTTCAAATTCCGCACCGCAAGCACATTTTATCACAGTCGGTTTATACTGTGGATGTATTCCCTCTTTCACTGGAATCACCCCTTTCAACGCCTCTATTCTTATTACGGTTATAGTATACCACGAACTTTTGGTATTTGCAATACCTTTTTTATATTTTTTCAAATATTTTTACGATACTGTCCACACATTCTTTGTTGTTTTTGGTTGTTACAATCATGTTAATCAGGTTTTCCGTCACATCCTGCGTACTCTGGCTCGCCATGGCTTTGCGGATCGTCCAGGCTGCCTCCAGCTCCTGCTGCGTCAGCAAAAGCTCCTCCTTCCGGGTGCCGGATTTATAGATATCAATTGCAGGAAAAATGCGCTTTTCGGACAGCTTCCGGTCAAGATGCAGCTCCATATTTCCCGTCCCTTTAAATTCTTCAAAAATGACGTCGTCCATGCGGCTTCCGGTCTCTATCAGAGAAGTTGCTAAAATAGTCAGGCTGCCGCCGTTTTCAATATTGCGCGCCGCTCCGAAAAACCGTTTTGGCTTATACAGCGCACCCGAATCAAGGCCTCCCGACAGTGTCCGCCCGGTCGGCGGAATTGCAAGGTTATATGCCCGCGCAAGCCGGGTTATGCTGTCCAGCAGAATCACCACGTCCTTGTTCTGCTCCACCAGGCGCTGGCCCCGTTCAAACACCATCTCGGTCACCTTGGTATGGTTTTCCGGCTGCTCGTCAAAGGTTGACGCAACCACCTCGGCTGTTGTGCTCCGGCGGATATCCGTCACCTCCTCCGGTCTCTCGTCTATCAATAATATAATCAACACAATTTCCGGATGGTTTGTTGTAATCGAATTGGCAATTTCTTTTAAAATAGTGGTCTTTCCGGCTTTTGGAGGCGCTACTATGATCCCTCTCTGTCCTTTGCCAATCGGTGCAATCAGGTCTACCAGCCGCATGGCAAAATTTTGCCGCGTCGTTTCCAGGTGAATTCTTTCATTGGGATAAATCGGGATCAAATTTTCAAAGGATTTCCTGCGCTTTGCAATTTCCGGATGATCCCCGTTTACACTTTTCACGTAAAGCAGTCCGTTGAATTTCTCACCGTCCCGCTCTGCCCGGCCGATCCCATATACATGGTCTCCGGTTTTCAGATTAAACCGTCTGATCTGCGACTGAGAAACATAAATGTCTCCCGGTCCGGTCAAATAGTTTTCCTTACGTAAAAAGCCATAGCCGTCCGCCATTACCTCCAGCACGCCGTCCACATAACATTCATTCTTTTTTGAAAGTTCTAACTCCCGTTTCAACCGCTCTTCGCGGGCTTCTTTTTCTTCCCTGTCCTCTTTTTTTTCTTCCTCTGCTTTGACAGGTTTGTCTTCCGGCGGCTGCTTTTCTTCTTTGGGGCTGGCTTTTCCCGTCTGCTGTTCTGTCGCCTGTTCGATTGCCTCTATCAGGTCCTTCTTTTTAAATTTAACAATATTTTTAATGCCGAGCACCTTTGCTATGTTCCGCAGGTCAGCTAATTTTTTGCTATTTAAATCTACCAATGTATCCATACCTCACATCCGTTTTCTATACTATCTATGATTGGTTTACAGCATATTTTTCTTATTGAGGAAAAAGGCGCATACCGCGGTAACCACTACGGCAATCGCTGCCACAATCCAAAAATTTGCCGTTGGCAGGTTGGCAACATTCATTCCCCAAAAGCTTGATATCATCGTTGGGATCGCCATCAAAATGGTGATGGATGTCAGAACTTTCATGACAATATTTAAATTATTCGATATCACAGACGCAAATGCGTCCATCGTTCCGCTCAAAATATTTGAATAAATATTTGACATTTCGATGGCCTGTTTGACTTCGATCAGCACGTCTTCCAGCAGGTCCTGGTCTTCATCATATAATTTAATAAATTTGCCGCGCAGTATCTTTTCCAGTGTAATTTCGTTTGCTTTTAATGAAGTGGAAAAGAAAACCAAGCTCTTTTCTAAATCAAGCAGCTGGATCAATTCCTTATTTTTCATTGACCGGTGCAGCTGCCGTTCCACAAAACTGCTGATTTTATCAATCTGTTTCAGATATTGCAGGTACCGCACCGCTATGCGGTATAGCAGCTGTAAAATAAATCTTGTCTTTAAATTCGGATCAATATTCCGAACGCTGCCCTCTGAAAATTCTTTGATGATGGACGATTCTTTTAAAGAGACGGTAATCAGACAGTCCCTCGTCGTTATAATACCCATCGGCAAAGTGGAATAAATAACGCCGTCCTTATCCTTTTGTGCCAGGGGCACGTCCACGATAATCAGCGTCTGATCGTCTTCGCTCTCTATACGGGAGGTTTCCTCCTCGTCCAGAGCCGCTTTTAAAAAGTCCATATCCGTCGATGACACGCTGTAAATTTCTTTGATATCATCCTCTGAAGGGTCAATCGAGTTGATCCAGCATCCAGGCTCATAATGCTCTATCTCCTGAAACTTTCCGTCGATTGTTTTATAAAACTTTACCATCGGTCTCACCCCTTCATTTTTCTCGTTTTATCCAGTTTATCACAAAATTGCCAGAAAAACAACCACTACTTTAGAATAAATGGATTTTTTACATTTCCTTTCCCTGATACTGGCTCTGACGGCCTGATATAAACAGCAGGCCGTACCGCATGGGCGGTATTGGCGTCCCGGTGCAATATCATGCCGTTCGGCTCGATTGTCCGCACCATGGAACTGCCGGACGTCAGCGGCACATTAAGCCAGGTAGTCTCACTGACCGGTAAATCGGCGCAGGCTATATCGGGCAAAAATATTTTATCCTCAACCCATTTAAAATACGAGCCGTCATAGGAGGACGCTGCTGTCGAGGGTACAAATTCCCAATAAAACGGGTGCTTTCCGCCGTCCCTGTCCTGATTATATTCATCGGCCAGTATCTCCTTTTGCGGGACAATTAAAATCATCTCTTGTTCCTCCGGTGTAAAACGGTTATAAAATTCTTCGTTCAACCATCGCCGCAAGGTTGATGTTTCCCACAAACTGCTGCCAAAACGGGATCTGGTATCAAACGGCAGCTCCCCCACGCTATCCTTTGCAATCAGCAGCACTTTATCTCCCTCTATTTTTTCCGTTTGCCACAGCATGCCGCCTAATTGTACCACCGCTCCCTCCTCTAATGTATCGTATGATTTGGGAAGGGTTATTTGCAAATTCAGCAGTGTAAAGAGCACAACGCATGCTAAACCGCCGAACAGAACCTGTTTCCAGGGTCTTTGGATCAGCCACAGGATAATAAACAGAAAACAGAGGTCAAAAAAATGAATAAAGGCAAAGGTATGTTTCGCTAAATCGGCTTCCCCGTTTCCCAGTACAGGAAGCACAAACGCGCCGATGGCAGAAAAAAGCAGAGCAATATAAAGCGGCGTATGTTTGTCCCGCCTGCGGATTATCATCATCACAAACAGCGCCAGTACTGCCGTAATCATCAGGAGGCTGTCCAGTTTCAACCCCCGCCGCAAATGTTCCCACAGAGAAAAACGGTTACAAAATGTCATACGCTCGTGTCCCTCTGTATAATTTGATAAATAGGGCGGCCGAATGTATGCTGTATTTTCAGCTGTTATGTTTAGTTTCTGCAAAAAACGTACCGGATGCGTCAAATAAAACCTTAAAACATCTACTTTAGATACCGTTTGATAAAAATCACGGTCGAACTGTTCTCCGTGAATATCGATATCGTATTCTGTCAGATAAGAATTGGTATTGGCTAAAACTGCATATTCTTCCGGTAAATGCAAGTCCTTTAAATCCTGCTCGGGAGTGGGGGAATTTTTTAAAATTCCATAAAAAACACTGTGATACGTCGTCACGTTGTTCATCCACTCGGGAACAAACGAAAACAGTGATACTATCACGACAGCTGACAGGGTAAACAGAACCGCCGCCTGTTTTCTTCTTTTCTGTTCCAAAAAGAAGGGTACTGCCCCCATCACAATTCCAATCGGGATGTTGGCATACTTTGCGCCCGAAAAGAGGATCAATACTATATAATATAAGATGATCCACCTGATTTTATTCGTATTTGGTAATTTAAGGCAGATTCCAACTGCCAAAAGCGCCAAAACAAATTGAAACCCTTCAGCATAGAATGAATTAAAATACAGGATGTAGCCCATATCGCAGAACAGGAATAAAAACAATACTGCTGCCGTCAGCTGGAACCATAGCTTTTTTTCCTTAAAATGGTCTAAAAATAAATAGTACGCAAAGGCAAGTAATAAAATATGCAGCAATGCCAAAAAGAACAGGTTATAATTTTCTCTGTCTTGATTTGTTAGGAGGTTCCATCCAAAATTCAGCAGCTTGGACGCGGTCACTAAAAAAAACTGGGGCGAAAAATAGCCCACTGATTCCGGGTCATACGTGACAAGCTTATAAAATGGATCCAAGTCCATTTTATATTCTGTCTGAAATACATACCGCCCGTCCTCCGGCGACACTGCTTCTATATAATTCGGTTTTGTCGTTCGTAAAAAGTCGCCGTTATCAGACAGGCCGACCGGCGAAGGGACATATAAAAACAGAATACAGAGCAGTATCAAAACACAGGGGAACACCCTAAAAATCCATTTCATAGAGCTCCTCCATTAAAATGATAGATATAATATACCATAAATTCGTTAGAATTTATGGTATTGCCCGATACGCAAAAAGAAAACGCA
>ERZ773194.3568-NODE-3568-length-13192-cov-4.757251_pt1 | contig 13192 bp, 13 predicted proteins | sample MGYA00511240_ERZ773194 | MGnify/ENA primary metagenome ERZ773194 (study PRJEB29015, sample SAMEA2737774) | human gut metagenome | biome: human gut; feature: human-associated habitat; material: faeces | place: China | collected 2012 ... | reverse complement strand
TAAAGCCGATTATAACCGATATTGTGGGACATTGGCAAAACAAACTCGGTGCGTTTATAAATATTGAGACCGCAAGCAGCGTCGATAAGCTGACCCCGCAGCTTAAAAGCCGCGATTTGCCGATTGCCGTCTTTCCCATCCGCGCCGACAGCAAAAGTCTTTCGGAATTCTCGGAGAAATTCGGCGTTTCCGCAAGCGGCAAAACCGCCGACGCCGTTCAATCCGAGCTGCTGCGTGGCACAAGCATTATTCCGCTGCTGTTCCAAAACACAACCATTGCATACTCGGACGCCCTGAGCGATGTCTACACCGTCCCCGGCGACGGATATATAGATTTTTCGTTTATAGTAAAAACAGAAAAATAAAGGGGATGTATATGGTGCGCCATATCAAAAAGCTTTGGCACAGTTTTCTCAAATATCCCATTCTCACAACCTTGCTGTTTTGCGGCGCAGCCGCCTTGGTTTTTGCTGTTATTTATGCGCTTGTTTGCGGCTCTAATGATTTTGACCTTGTCGTTTTGCTTTGTGTTTCAATTGTATTTCTGCCGTTTGTGCTCACCGCTGAAAATATTTTACTGCTTACAAACAAAAAACGGCTGACATATAAAAGTATCTTTATGAGCCTTTGGGAATTGCTCTCAATTGCTGCGGGAGTTTATTATACCGTTACACTTGCCCCCTTAAAAAATATACTTTTTAAGGATTGGTATGTTCAGCTTTACAACAATCAAAAGCATTCACCCGTATCGCCTGAGCATACACTCACACTTGCGGTTCTTTTCGCTGTTGCCGTTATCGGTCATATCTGCCTGAGATTTATCCCGCAGAATAAACGCCCGCCGCTTTTTTCGGCGCTCTGCATTTCTTCAATGTATATTGGCTGCGCGCTTTGCGTCTTGTGGTGTATTCAAATTTCCGGTTCTTCATTTTTCCTCTTTTTATTTCCTATAAACTATATTATACTTTCTTTCCGCGTAATAGCCTGCGAAGTGCTTTCTGCCGATAAAACGGCGGAAGAAGCGGAAGAGCAAACCAAAATGCCGCGTATCTCCGCCTTTTTGCATAATAAATCAAACCTGCCCGTAGCGGCGCTTCTGCTGCTTGTTCCGCTGCTCGGCGTTCTTACGGTAATTATGCTGCTTTTCGGTCAGGAACCCGACAGCGCAATAAAGCTTTGGACCGAAACAGCCGACTGGACAATGTCACAGAAAATTGCGCCCGAAAACCTGCCGAGAGACGGTCATTACCTATGCACCGTAGCAGCCGAGGGACATAAAAAGTTAGTAAAGCCCTTGAGAACAGGCAAAAGGCACGGTCACGAAATAACGGTAAATCGCCAGCTTTGCGTTGCAAACGCATTTGAGCAGCTGCTTTCCGAGCGTGCTCCGCACTTACACCGCGCGATTCGCAGCTTTTACGATAAAACAGGCTACCCGATAGCAAAGCATATTAAAACACCGCTTGCTGCCGACATAGTATATATAATAATGAAACCGCTTGAATGGCTCTTTTTATTGGTTCTTTACCTTTTTGATACAAAGCCCGAAAACCGAATTGCAACCCAATATCCGCACTCCGCACCACCAGAAATTTAACACAAGGGGGAAATGTCATGAAGGTCTGTGAAAAATGCGGTGCAATAAACAATAATGAGCGCTTTTTCTGCGCCGACTGCGGCGAAAAGCTGCCCGCGCCCGTTTCAAAGGCGTATGAAGCCGAAATAAACGGGCGTATATCCGATACGGGCGATAAGCTTATGCGCGAAAGCGACCCGCTTGCCGTAACGACCTTTGACCGAATAACGGGATTTGTATCCGTCGGCGGTCTGCTGCTCGCGGTTGTGCTGCTCTTTGTCGGCGCGCGTCTTCAAAGGTTTAATCCCGAGCTTATTTTGTATTCAATGCTTTTCTTTATTGTTGGAATTATCAGCTCATTTTTGCCCCGTTTGCTTTGGCTCTTTGAAAAAATACGATTGAGTTTCACAATTTCAGGCTCTGAAAACGCCGAGCCGAGCGACTGGTATCTTTTTTGGCGCAAGGCAGGAAACCTTCTACTTTGCGTTTTCGGCTTTTTGCTGCTTTTAATAGCCGTAATTGCGGAATAATCGGTATAATTATCCTCATAATATGTTATGGGTGATAATTATATGAAAAAATTAAACGCCGTCCTTGAGTTTATTATAGTGGGCGCAGTCGGAACGCTGTGGCACTTTGTGTACGATTGGACGGGCGATAATCACTTCATCGGCTTTTTCTTTCCCGTAAACGAAAGCACATGGGAGCATTTAAAGCTTATCTTCTTCCCCGCCCTTATCTATTCGGTCATTGAATATTATGTTATAAAAAACAAACCGCGGAATTATATTCCCGCGGCGGTTGCGGGCATTTTCGGCGGTATGCTTTCGATTGTTGTATTTTTCTACACCTATACCGGCATTATCGGCTATGATATACCGTTTTTAAACGTGCTTTCGTTCTTTATAGGCGTACTTGCAATGCTGATCATAAAGCGTGCAATTATTAAATGCGGCTGCCTGCAAAGCAAGGCTGCAATTTATATTTCGGCAATAATAGCGGGCGTGTTTATAGTGCTGTTTGTGCGCTGGAGCTATTACCCGCCGCATATCGGGCTTTTCAGTGAACCGACCCCGTGAAGGCACACTCTCCGCTCGGGCGAAAGAATTTAACAGCAGCCTTTTGCAAACCTACCGCCACGCCTGTATATTAGAAATTAGATATTAGATATTAGATATTAGACGGCAGATGCTAAAAGAATACCCCTCAGCCGCCTATCGGCGGCAGCTCCCCTCTGTTTGCTGTCGCAAAAGAAGGGAGCCTTTGGTCTGTACAAACCGTTGCTTCCTTTACACAGGGGGGGAGCATTTGTATTAATCAGCCGTTTCCTTCAAGAACTCCGAAATTCGCTCAAGCGCTTCCTTGATGTGCTCGGTCGAATAGCAGTAGGAAGCGCGCACAAAGCCCTCCCCGCTGTTTCCGAACGCGGTACCCGGAATGACTGCCACACGCTTTGAATAAAGCAGCCTTTCGCAAAATTCCTCGCTGCTCATACCCGTGGCTTTGATTGATGGGAAAGCATAGAAAGCCCCCCTCGGCTCGCGGCAGATAAGCCCCAGCTTATTAAAGCCGGATACTATAAGCCTGCGGCGCATATCGTATTCCCTAACCATGCGCTCAACATCCTCATCGCAGCTTTTAAGCGCCTCAATTGCAGCGTATTGCGAGGTGGTCGGTGCGCACATTATCGCAAACTGATGTATTTTTGTTATCTGCTTCATTATTTCGGCAGGCCCGCAGGCGTACCCCAAACGCCAGCCGGTCATTGAAAACGCCTTTGAAAATCCGTTTACGGTGACGGTTCTATCCCACATTCCGTCAATCGACGCGGGAGAAACATGCTTTTCGCCGCCGAAGGTAAGCTCCGAATATATTTCGTCCGAAAGCACCAAAATGTTTGTGCCTTTAAGTATTTCAGCAATTTTTTCAAGGTCGCTTTTTTCCATAATAGCTCCCGTGGGATTGCAGGGATACGGAAGAATAAGCAGCTTCGTGCGCTCGCTTATTGCGGCAGCAAGCTCCTCGGAGGTAACCTTGAAATCGTTCTCTGCCTTTGTTTCTATTATCACAGGCGTTCCGCCCGCAAGCCGTGTTATCGGTTCATAGCAAACAAAGCTCGGCTGCGGAATTATAACCTCGTCCCCCGGGGCTACCGCCGCGCGTATACATGCGTCGATTGCTTCGCTGCCGCCGACGGTTATAAGTATCTCACTTTCCGGCTTGTATGTAAGGGAATATTTACGGCTGACAAAATCCGCAACGGCGCTTCTAAGCTGTGCGATACCGCGGTTTGCCGTATACTTCGTATGCCCTTTTTCAAGCGAATTTATGCCTGCCTTTCGTATCTGCCACGGTGTTTGAAAATCAGGCTCGCCTACGCCAAGGGATATAACATCGTCCATTGTAGAGGCAATATCAAAAAATTTCCGTATTCCCGACGGCTTTATTTCCGCTACCGTGGGGTTAATAACGCGGGAGTAATCAATCATATCCAGAGCTGCCCCCTGTCGTCTTCCCTGTCATTTACAAGCTCAACATCCATTTCCTTGTATCTGCGCATAACAAAGTGGGTCGAGGTTTGCGTCACCGAATCGATGGTTGCAAGCTCACGGGCAACAAAGCGCGCTATATCCTGCAGCGTTTTGCCCTTGACCACAACATTCAGGTCATATCCGCCCGACATAAGGTATACAGACTCCACTTCATCATACTTCATAACCTTTTCCGCAACCTCTTCAAAGCCGAGTCCCGCCTTGGGAATAACATTCAGCTCAACAATTGCCGAAACAAAGGCACTGTCAAGCCGCTGCCAGTCGATTATCGCCTTGTAGCCCTTGATAAGTCCGTCCTTTTCAAGCTGCTTTATTTCGGAATTAACCGTTGTTTCTTCAGTTCCGAGCATTACGGCTATTTCCTCGGCGGTATATTTTGCGTTGCGCGCCAATAATTTAAGAATTTCGTATTTCATTATTTTTTCCTCCTTAAAAATTAAAAAGTCCCGGGCGCAAAACAATTGCGCCCGGGACGAATAAACCTTTATCCGTGTTACCACCCGGCTTCGGAGATACTTCTCCGCACTCTGCGGTACTTAAAAATACCTTTGCCGATAACGGCGGCTGCCGTCTGCCCTTTCGGGCGCCGCTCCGGGGCAGCTTCGTCAAATACCGCAAGCAGGGACTTTCAGCAAGCATCCCCTCTCTTATGAATGCGGACAAAGATTACTTATCCCCGTCATTGCGTTTCAGTAATATTATTTTACGCCAAAGCTCTCTTTTTGTCAAGCATTAAATGCTGAAAAGCAGCTCGCCGTAGCTCGGATACGGCCAACAATCCTTTGAAACTACCGCTTCCGCGCTGTCGGAATATTTGCGTATATCGTTCATAAGGCGAAGCACCGTATCATGATACATTCGTGAGCGTTCAAGCATGTTCGGAATTTTTTCCGCCGTCATAACCGCCATTTTAAGCTCGGAGGTCAGCTTGTATATCTCGCTGCCCGCAGCGGAAAGCCGCGCTATAATCTCGGTATCGGCAAGTTCGTCAAGTCTTATGCCCAAATTTCGCTTGTTTATAAGGGCAGAGCATAGCCTGTCGGTATATTCACTTATTGCGGGAATGACCTCGCGGTTCATCATTTCAATAAGCGTAAGCGCTTCAATGTGCAGAATTTTTGAATAATTTTCAAGCACTATATCAACGCGCGACTCAATCTCCGCACGGCTCAAAACCCCATGGCGTTCAAACAGCGCAATGTTCTCCTCCGTTTTAAGCAGCGGCAGTGCGTCCGGCGTGCTTTTAAGATTCATTAATCCGCGCTTTTCAGCCTCCCTTTGCCATTCATCCGAATATCCGTCGCCGTTGAAGATTATGCGTTTATGCGCCTTTACGGTTTCCTTTATTATATTTTTAACCTCGGCTTCGGTGTCCCCCGCCGTTTCGAGCCTGTCGGCAAAGACGGCAAAGGTGTCCGCCACCATGGTATTGAGCATTACATTCGTATCGGATATAGATGAGGCGGAGCCGAGCATTCTGAACTCGAATTTATTTCCCGTAAACGCAAAGGGCGAGGTGCGGTTGCGGTCGGTGTTATCCTTCCTTATAAAGGGAATTATATCCGCGCCCACGGTCATCTTTACCCTTTCGGCGTTATCATGATGCTGACCGCTCGCTATCGAATCGAGCAGCTCGGTAAGCTCGTCTCCCAAAAACATGGAAATGATTGCGGGCGGCGCTTCATTCGCTCCGAGTCTGTGATCGTTGCCGGCGGTCGCAACCGAAATGCGAAGCAAATCCTGGTGCATATCGACTGCGCGTATAACCGCCGCAAGAGTAAGCAGGAAAAGAGTGTTTTCACCGGGGTTTTTGCCCGGATTTAAGAAATTGATGCCGGTATCGGTTGAAAGCGACCAGTTATTGTGCTTGCCGCTGCCGTTAACTCCGTCAAACGGCTTTTCGTGCAGCAAACACACGAGACCGTGCTTCTGCGCAGTCTTTTTCATCATTTCCATTGTAAGCTGATTGTGGTCGGCGGCAATATTTGTGGTTGCGAATATCGGCGCTAATTCGTGCTGTGCGGGAGCGACCTCATTATGCTCGGTTTTTGCAAGCACACCCAATTTCCAAAGCTCATTATCAAGATCCCGCATAAAGGCAGCGACCCTCGGCTTCAAAACGCCGAAATAATGGTCGTCCATCTCCTGACCCTTCGGCGGCATTGCGCCTATGAGCGTTCTTCCGCAATAGATAAGGTCAGGGCGCTTATCATACATTTTTTTATCCACCAAAAAATATTCCTGCTCGGGGCCCACTGTGGTGTTCACGCGCTTCACACCTTTAAGCCCGAATATTTTTGCAATGCGCAGCGCCTGCTTGTTTATCGCGTCCATACTGCGAAGCAGCGGTGTCTTCTGATCAAGCGCTTCGCCGCAATAGGAGCAAAACGCCGTGGGAATGCAGAGTGTATTATCCTTTACAAAGGCGAAGGAGCTCGGATCCCATGCCGTATAGCCTCTTGCTTCAAAGGTGGCGCGAAGCCCGCCCGACGGGAAGGACGATGCGTCCGGCTCGCCCTTTATAAGCTCTTTGCCCGAAAACTCCATAATAATTCCGCCGTCTTCTGTGGGCGATATAAAGCTGTCATGCTTTTCGGCAGTTATGCCGGTGAGCGGCTGAAACCAATGAGTATAGTGCGTAGCGCCCTTTTCAATCGCCCAGTCCTTCATGGCGGAGGCTACGGTATCGGCTATGCTGCTGTCGATTCCCTTGCCCTCTTTGATTGCGCTTTTAAGCGCCTTATATGTATCCTTCGGCAGCCTCTCAAGCATTACCGAATCGTTAAATACATTGCTTGCAAAAATTTCATTAACCGTTTTCAAAGCTCTACCTCCGAGAAATTGTACCTTAATATTATAGCCGTAATAAGCGGCGTTGTCAATCGCAAGCATATATTCGTCTAATTTTAAAAGGTAAAAAGCGGTTTTCAGTTTATTATTCTTCCGTTTTCGCAAAGTCGGCTTATATAATTTCGCCATGCTAAGCAATCGGGTACGGTGAGATCCGTATCCGATTTATCAATAATATAATTAAACGCTTCATCCTCAAGACCGTTTTCCGCAACCGACCGCAGGATTGCGGGAATTATTCTGCGCAGCAGCTGCTCGCTGTCGGTGCTTCGGCTCAACATATCCGTCACCTGAACACCTGTGTATCTTGTCTGTTCTCCGTTTTCCTGCAGTGTTATTCCGCCCGCATAATCTATCAGCGCCGCCAAAACCGGCAGTTCTCCCCGAAGCTCAAAATCTCCCGAATATCCGAAGTCAGTCGGATCAAAACTCTCTGCCTGCGGAATTATGACATTCATCCGCTCATTTTCAAAATCAAGATAAACAAACGTCCTGTTTCCCGCTATATCAAAAAGCAAGCCCTTATTGTCTGGTAAAGAAAAGCTGTAGGGAATTTCAGAAGCCTGTCCCTCCGCAGGCTTCAGGCTGCGGTGAAGATAAAAATAACCTCCCACAACCAATGATAAGCAGCATAAAATACATACCGCCGTTATTTTAATATAAAAAACGCCTTGCTTTTTCAACCAAATCACCCATAATAATTTAATATAATTATTATCGCCCGAAACGCCCGATCATATACAGTGAGCGTATCGACTTTTTCGCCGCGCTCCCTACTCTTGCGGCGTCCAAAGAAAACGGTCGCCCGGAGCGCGAATTTTCTTTGACCGCGGCGCCATAACACCCTCCTTTTATTCCCCACAGGCGGCAGTCGGTTGTTATGCTCCGTGGGCACTCACCCCGGTGCCCTTGAAAAAACGAAAGCTGCGGCGTTTCCGCCGTAAAAATTAATTTTCAGGTTTATAGACAAACTGAGTAATATTCTTTTAATATAGATATCGCACGAGTCTCCAGCTTATGCACCGCCTGCCGGCTGATTGAAAGAATGTCGGCAATCTCACGGTCGGAGTAGCCGCAGAAGTATCTGTAGTCTATCACCGTACGCTGACGCTCCGAAAGCAGCATGAGCCCCTCCTTCAAAAAGAATTTACTATCGGGTTCATCGGTGCTGTCGGCGCATTCCTCGGTTATTTCATTGCTGATTCTCAATAAGCGGCTTTTGCGGCGCGAAAGCTCTATGTAACGATTGCGAATTGATACCGCAATGTATTTGTTAAGCTCTTCACTCTCATCAGGTGTGAATTTTCCGATATCGAGCGAATGCAAAAGCTCTGTGAAAAACAGAATCAGCTCCTCACTGCCGTCCTCTCCGATTTTTCTGCCGTAGAAATTTATAAGCCGAAGGAAAGCCTCATACAGCTCTTCAAAGCCCGAGGCGTTACCCTCCCTTATTTCCTTTACATATTTAATAATTTCCCGATTTTTCATACCTTTTTCCTCCCTTTTCTTTTAAGAAAGGAAAAAACGCACGATTTGTAAACATTTCATCCGATTTTTCCTTTCTGTGAAAGAATTGTACAAACAATCGGAAAATCATCGGATATTTCGGGAGTAAAAGGTAAAAAAATCAGAGTAAAACGCTTTTTTTATGCTTTATTGTAATAATTTTAGAAGTTCATTGACATTTTATAGTAAACGCGTTATAATATTTGTTATCGAATAATGTCGAAATAGAGAAGCGAAAGGACGAATTACAATGCGGATAGCAATATGTGACAAGGATAAGGGATGCGCCGAAAAGACAAAGAAAATGATTTACGATTATGCCAACGAACGCCGTTTGGATCTATTGGTGGAAATTTATGATTCAAGCGAAGCCTTACTTCGAAGCGTAAATGATTATCTGCTTATAATTCTGGACTATCATATAAACGGGCTCAACGGACTTGAAACCGCGAAGCACCTGCGAGCCAACAACTGCAGCAGCACGATTATTTTTTTGAGCTCATATACCGATTTTGTTTTCGAATCATTTATGGTAATGCCTTACAGATTTCTCCTGAAACCGCTTGATTACGGCGTTCTTTTCACGGTTCTTGACGATTTTTTTCTTAATAATATTGCCCGCAGGCCGTTATGGGTAAAGAACGGTGACGATATTTTCTGCATAAGAGCAAACGATATTTTTTATTTGGAGGCAGACAATAAAAACTGTCTTATAGGTCTTAAAAACGAAAGTCTCCGCTGCAGAAAAACAATGGCGCGGGTCTACGGTACTCTGCCGAAAAATCAGTTTTGCAAAATCAACAGAGCGTATGTAGTAAATTTCAATTACATTTCCGCTTACAACAGTGACATAATAAGACTTGCAAACGGCAAGAATCTGCATGTTAGCAGAAATTATTACAAAAGCTTTAAAAAAGAATACAAATTCTTTGCAAATCCGCAGGTTATTTAACTGTTGATTTTTTTGTAAAAAAAAGGTATTATATATATTAGACGATTAAATTAATGTCTACTGAATAATTGCATTAGCAAATGCAATTATATAAAATCGAGTTAAAATCTCGATTTTATGGGTCAAAACCTTTGTTTTGACCGTCAGTATCCATTGATTGTCGCCTGATTTTAAAAAGAATCAAAATGTGATTCTTTTTAAAGTGCAAGGTTTTTTCGCAAAATTGCGCAAAAACCTTGCACCTGAACAATTCAAAAGTTTACACCGACATGCTCGGGTTAAGGTACTTTTGAATTGTTCGGCAGGCATTAAATTAAACGGAGGAAGCTATGTTAGAGCTTGAAAACATTTCTTTCAGCGCCGATTCTGACGGCGGTGAAAAGGAGATTATCAAAAACATCAGTTTAAAAATCGATGAAAGCTTTGTTGTAATAACAGGGCCGAACGGCGGCGGCAAATCCACACTCGCTAAAATAATTGCGGGAATCGTAACCCCTACTTCCGGCAGAATACTTCTTGACGGCGAGGATATAACCGACCTGTCGGTCACCGAACGCGCAAGGCGCGGCATCAGCTTTGCATTTCAGCAGCCGGTACATTTTAAGGGACTTACCGTATATGACCTTATAGGTCTTGCCGCAGGTAAGCCTATCGGTATTAACGAGGCGTGCGAATATCTTTCGCAGGTAGGTCTTTGCGCAAGGGATTATATTAACCGCGAGGTCAATTCCTCACTTTCGGGCGGCGAGCTTAAAAGAATTGAAATTGCAACCGTGCTTGCCCGCTCTGCCAAGCTTACTATTTTTGACGAGCCCGAGGCGGGAATCGACCTGTGGAGCTTCGGCAACCTTATAAAGGTATTTGAAAAAATGCACGCAGAGCTCGGCGGCTCGGTAATGATAATTTCCCACCAGGAGCGCATTCTGAATATAGCCGACAGAATAATAGTTATAAGCGCGGGGTCTGTTAAGGCAGACGGTGTCAAGGCGGATGTGCTTCCCGCATTGCTCGGTACTCTTGATATGGGATGTCGTGTAACTGCCGGCAGCGATAAGGAGGACTGCATATGAACAACACAGAACTGCAATTGCTGCAGATAATCGCCGATATGGGCGACAGCACCGACGGTGCTTTCAATATCCGAGCGAACGGACAGCTTGCCAACCGCCGGGTCACGGAAAATATCGATATAAAAACAAAGACCGATAATCCCGGAATAGACATTATAATTAAACCGGGCACTGTGAACGAAAGCGTCCATATTCCGGTAATTATAAGCGAAACCGGTCTTACCGACCTTGTTTACAATGATTTTTATATCGGTGAAAATTCAGATGTCACCATAATTGCGGGCTGCGGTATTCATAACTGCGGCGAGAAGGAGTCGCGGCACGACGGCATACACACCTTTTACGTAGGCAAAAACGCCAAGGTAAAGTACATTGAAAAGCACTACGGCGAGGGCGACGGAAACGGCGAAAATGTTATGAACCCCACCACAATAGTAAATATTGAGGACGGCGGCTACATGGAAATGGAAACCGCGCAGATAAAGGGTATTGACTCAACAAAGCGCGTGACCCGCGCAACGCTTTCAAGCAATGCTACGCTGGTTATCCACGAGAAGATTATGACCCACGGCAGCCAGACAGCCGAAACCGATTTCTCGGTTGATCTAAACGGTGAGGACTCGGGCGCAAATGTTATCTCCCGCTCGGTTGCAAAGGGCAATTCGCGGCAGAAGTTTGTCTCCATGATAAACGGAAACAACCGCTGCAGCGGCCACACCGAGTGCGACGCTATTATTATGGAAAACGGAAAGGTAAGCGCCCTGCCCGAGCTTACCGCAAATCATATTGACGCTTCTTTGATTCACGAGGCGGCAATAGGCAAAATAGCGGGCGACCAGCTTATAAAGCTTATGACCCTCGGACTCACCGAGCAGGAAGCCGAAGAGCAGATTATAAACGGATTTTTAAAGTAAATTACCGCCGAATATTGCCCGAGTGCATAACGGTAATGAATTTTATATCCTCAAGCTTACAAACCGTTGTTTGGCAGCCCGCGCCTTTAAGCACAATATGGTCTGCTCCTACGGTTATAAGCTTGCCCGTTCTTTTATCGCTTTTTCCGCATATTACCGACTCAACCGTTACGGGCTTACCTATTTGCTTTTTCAGATATTCCCCTATTCCTGCGGCATTTTCATCTCTTTTATCGAAGTTTTTTAAGTATTCCCCATAGGCGTCGAGATCGCGTTCGCTTAAAATACCGCAAGGCATTTTTTCATTCATAAATATCACCCCCTCACATTATATGAGTCTACCGCATTTGCGGTACAGTAAGGAGAACAGCAGATATGACCACACCGCATATAAACGCCGAAAAGGGCGATTTTGCCGAAACCGTTTTAATGCCGGGCGATCCATACCGCGCGGAATTTATTGCAAAAAATTTCCTTGACGGCGCCCGTCTTGTAAACGATGTGCGTGCCGTCAGAGGATATACGGGCGCCTACAAGGGAAAGCCTGTTTCGGTTATGGCAAGCGGAATGGGTATGCCCTCTATCGGGATATATTCCTATGAGCTTTTTAACCTTTTCGGCGTGGAAAATATCATACGCATAGGCTCTGCGGGATCATATAACGAAAGCGTGAAAATAAGGGACATCGTTATAGCCGAGGGCGCCTGCACCGATTCAAATTACGCAGGTCAATTCGGTCTGCCGGGCACATTCGCACCTATAGCCGATTTCGGAATACTGCGCAAAACGGTTGAAACCGCCGAAAAAACAGGGCTTCGCTACCATGTGGGCAATATATTATCAAGCGACCGCTTTTACGGGGATAATTCCCTGCCCGCCGCTATGCGCCCGCCCGAGTGCTGGGCTAAAATGGGCGTTTTGTGCGTTGAAATGGAGGCAGCGGCGCTCTTTATGAACGCAGCGGCTGCCGGAAAGCATGCGGCGGCTGTTTTCACTATTTCCGATTCGCTGATAACGGGCGAAAAAACCACCGCCGAGGAGCGGCAAAACAGCTTTACCGACATGATGAAATTAGCACTTGAAACAACGCTTTTACTTTAAGATTTTTCACTGTAGGGTTTTAAAATGAGTTTGAAAGAAAATTTACTTGAATTGCTGCAAAAAAGCAGCGGAGAATTTTTATCGGGCGAAAGGGCGGCGGAAACGCTCGGCGTCAGCCGAACCGCCGTTTGGAAAGCCGTAACCTCCCTGAAAAACGAGGGCTATAATATAGAGTCGGTAACAAACAGGGGCTACAGGCTCTCTGCCGATACCGATGTTTTATCCGCCTATGGCATAAATAATTTTTTTGGCAAGCAGGCGAAAAATTACGATATTTCGGTGCTTGGCACCGTTACTTCAACAAACGCCCTTATAAAAACCGAGGCAGCGAAAAACGCGCCCGAGGGCAGAATTATAATTGCCGCCGAGCAAACTGCGGGCAGAGGCCGCTTCGGCAGAAGCTTTTTCTCTCCCACGGGCAGCGGGCTTTACATAAGCATACTTCTGCGCCCGACCCTGCCGGTAACGGCGGCGGTTTCGGTAACGGCGGCGGCTGCCGCGGCGGTTGCCGAAGCAATAGAAAAGGTTGCCGATCAAAAAGCCGAAATAAAATGGGTGAACGATATTCTTGTTAACGGAAAAAAGGTGTGCGGAATTTTAACCGAGGCTTCTCTCGATGTTGAAAGCGGCGCGCTTTCTTACGCGGTACTCGGCATAGGCGTAAATGTTTA
>ERZ773194.3556-NODE-3556-length-13232-cov-24.487469_pt1 | contig 13232 bp, 18 predicted proteins | sample MGYA00511240_ERZ773194 | MGnify/ENA primary metagenome ERZ773194 (study PRJEB29015, sample SAMEA2737774) | human gut metagenome | biome: human gut; feature: human-associated habitat; material: faeces | place: China | collected 2012 ... | reverse complement strand
ACTTGTGCTATAATATCATCTAGAAAGGAGATGTAAAACATGCTTAATCTGCTGTGGGTCCTTGGGGCCATGATTGATATTTTGAGAGGGGTGAACAACGATGATTTCGACGATTAGCAATTTTTGCACGGTTTATAGCAACATATGCACTATAGAATGTAGTATACTATAATTGTACCAAGGAAGAGACCACACCCAATGGACCCGACCGGGCCCATCCAGATCAGCCCCTTGGATGAAAGGAGATAAACAGCATGATTATTAAAGACGCACTGGGCCACACTGCTGAAGTCCATCTGTATGACAATAACACCGGCATGGATTTCGTCGAAGAGTACCTGAACGCAGGGTCACTTGACCGTGATGCTGATGGTGCCTACTTGGTGGAAGATGTCCCCTACATTGACGACTATGCCACCGAAGCATGTAACGGCAGCAACCCCGATTTTGAAGAGGCTTTGAATGCCGAATGGAGCTTTAAGGAGATGTGACAGATGAAAATGCGCAAGTTTATCGTTGAAATCCACCCGGATGGTCATGTGACGTGCTGCGAGTATGAGGATTCCGAGAACGCTATTAGAGTTGCTAATGATCGCTCGTGGCTGTCTGGGTACCGGCAAGCTCTTAGTCATTGCGCTGAACAAGTTGAATTGCTTAAAGGCAACAGTGCAGAGGTATGTTTAATGCGTTGGGGTGCTACCCTTGTACGAGATGGGGCCGAAAAGATGTACAGAAAATATGCACAAATTTTTCAGCATTAGTCGAAACGGCCCTCCGGGCCGTCTACCGGGACCGCCCGCCCGGTACTGATGATGACAGGGCCATATGAAAGGAGTTTTGTATTATGTCTGAATCAATGACCAAATCCGAAAACACTGGTACCGCTATGACGGTGGCTGATGTGATGAATACCGGTCTTGGGTACACCGACATGAATCTTACTGACCGCTCTGCAGCAGTTGCGTTTTATAACGCGACAAGCAACCCCGTCAACAAGCTGAAAGAGCACGTCAACGAGGTACTGTCCTTGGTGCATGTGTCCGTGGAATGCGTGGAGGTCAGCAAGGAGGATGCACCGGAGGACAAGGTGATCGCCCCGCGTATCGTCCTCATCACGGAGGACGGCCAGTCGTACGCGTGTGTGTCCGTCGGTGTTTACCAGTCGCTCAAACGCATGTTTACGCTGCTGGGCACCCCGGACACCTGGGCCGAACCTGTGAAGATCAAGCCCGTGCTGATCAGCACCAAGAAGGGTCAGGTCCTGTCCCTGTACCTGGTTTAATTTGACCGGTGGCCACAGCACTAAGTGCTGTGGCCTTTTTGTTAGGAGATCATCATGAAAAGCATTAACAGGTCCGTACTGCTGGAAAGTGAAGACCCTATAGAGGCCCTTGCAATGGCCATTGTATACAGCGGAGTGATCGAAAAGGACGTGAAGTTTTTTTGTTCCGACTGGGCCCGGTCCCTGTTTCAGTATCTTGGCATTGAAACAGATCCCCTAGACTGGTATCTGATGATATTGGAAAGAAAGGAACGTGAGAAGCATGGCCGTAGGTGCAGCCAAAGCAAGCGCAACACTTAAATATGACGCGGAACTATATACCCCGTATGCCCTAGAATCATGGCCTGACCGCGAGATGCGCAAGGAATACACGCGATTGCGTGACATTGCCCAGAAACGTATCAAGCGACTGTCAAAGGACCCCATCAGCAGCACGAGCGACATTTATAAAGAATTTGCCGGAGGCTTCCCTACCATCAAAGCAATGCGCGGAGATCGCAAAGCGCTTGAACAAGCCCTTGCCGATGTTGCGCGGTTTGTCCGCGCCAAGGGGTCCACTGTGGGCGGAGCCCGTGAGGAATTTGCCGAAAAAATGAAAGTCGGAGGCATCGACGTGTCCGAAGTCCCCGAAGATCAGTACACGGCCCTGTCAGAATGGTGGGATATCGTTAAAGCCTCCGGTGTGTACTATTATCCGTCAGATCAGCCAGTCATGTACTGGCGCGAAAAAGGCGGCTATAATGTCAGCATTGACGATTTTGTCAAGTGGCAGCAAGGTGAGGTCAGTTATGGCAAAGACTGGGACTATAGCGACGGCAGCAGCTCTGCCGACCTGCGCGGAGGTTTTGGTGGAGGCTTGTAATTACAATCCCGTGCCCTGGCTCATGGAGCACTTAGATTGCAAGCACACCAAGGGTAAAAAGCGCAAGACCAACAAAAAACGGCTGTACGTTAATATGCCGTGCGCGTTTGATATTGAGACCAGCCGAGTCTGCACCGATGCGGACGGCAACCCCCACACAATCATGTATATCTGGCAGTGTCAGCTTGGATTGGATGTCACTATTATAGGCAGGACCTGGGCCGAATGGCTGCATTTGACCGATACGATCAGCGACTACTTGCGGGCCAATAGTGGCCCACAAGGCAACTGGTATTTGTGCATGTATGTGCATAACCTGGCCCATGAGTTTCAGTACCTTTCCGGGGTCATGACTTTTGGCCCCGGTGAAGTGTTTGCCAGTAAGCCCCGGCGAGTTTTGAAATGCGACAACCGCGCAATAGAATACCGGTGCAGTATGCGACACAGCAATCTGTCCCTTGACGCATGGGGCAAGCAGCTGGGTGCTCCACATGCAAAATTAACAGGCACCCTTGACTACTCCAAAGTCCGGTACCCCTGGACCCCCTTGACATCTACAGAACTAGCGTACTGCATCAATGATGTGCGGTGCATTGTAGAGTGCTTGCTAATTGAGATGGAGCGCGACGGGGACGACCTGTATACTCTGCCATTAACACGAACCGGATACGTTCGGCGCATGGCGCGGCAGGCGATGTATAAATGGGGCATCAACCGCGTTAAACGCCTGCTGCCGTCCTGGGAACTGTACCAAATGTTGCGCGAAGCATTCCGGGGCGGTGACACCCATGCAAACCGGTATTATACTGGGCTGCATCTTGAGAACGTCGGGTCCGTCGATATGTCAAGCGCCTACCCCGCGGTGCAGTGCGAATGCTATTTCCCGATGTCGCCATTTCGGCAGGAGCCGGCCACCGTGCAGTGGCTTATGCAATGTATGCGGCACGGCAAAGCCTGCCTGATGCGCTTGCAGATCAAAGGATTACGGCAACGGTATAAGTGGTGGGGATTCCCCTACATACCGTTGGCAAAGGTCCGGCATTGTGAAGGGTACATAAACGACAACGGCCGCCTGCTGTCCGCAGATCATTTCGAGATCACCATAACAGATATTGATTTTAGAATTATTGCCAAGGAATACGACTGGGACGCCCTCAATGTGCTGGACTTATACACGTCCGATTATGGCAAGCTGCCAGCGCCCTTGACAGACTGCGTAAAAGAGAGCTACACCGGCAAAACGTCCCTAAAAGGTGTAGCCGGTCAAGATTTGTATTATGTCAAAGCCAAAGGCGACTTAAACAGTTATTACGGCATGACAGCACAAGATCCTCTGCAGCTGGATACACTTTTTGACGAGGACGACCCCGATGAGCTATGGAGCGAATGCACCGATGACCCCGAGGGCAGTTATAACGACCACTGCCCCCATCTGTTTTTGCCGTATCAGTGGGGCGTGTGGACCACGGCCCACACGCGCAAGCGCCTCAAGATCGCACAATGGGCGGCAGGCAAAAACGGCGTGTACTGTGATACTGACAGCGTAAAATACATGGGCGACATTGACTTGACGGAGTTTAACCGGGCCGTGAAGCAGCTGGCGAAAGATAATGGTGCTTGTGCGACAGACCCCAAAGGGCATACACACTATATGGGTGTGTATGAACAAGAACACAGTTATGCGGAGTTTATGACCTGGGGTGCCAAAAAATACGCCACCACCTACACCAAGGGCGGCAGGATTACAACCACAATAGCTGGAGTTAGCAAGCGCAAAGGCGGCCTTGAACTGGCCCTCTGGGGTGGGTTTGATGCCTTTAAGCCAGGCTTTACGTTTTGCCTGGCAGCTGGTAACCAGGTCATTTATAATGATCGCCCAAAGGTCCCAGATTTTGTAGTTGACGGCCACACGGTCCACATAACCCGCAACCTATGTATCTGTGACAATACCTATACTTTGGGTATCACCGACGAGTATGCCAAGATACTGGGGTATAAGATCATGGAGGTAGTTTGATGATTAAGCTTTATACAGACGAGGGCTGGCCCAACTTTTCAGAGGATGACGGCATTCTATCCACCGGTGCCCCCATCATTTTTATCTGGGGCGGGCGCGGCACCGGCAAAACGTATGGAGCCCTCAAGCACGTACACGAAAAAGAGGAAGAGTTTTTGTACTTGCGTCGCACGCCACAGCAGGCGGAATTGATCTGCTCATCGCCGCTTATGTGGCCATGGTCCCCCTTAAATAATGACCTGCAAACACATTATGCACCTTTCAAAATGTCCAAAATTGCGGGCATGTATGAGGTGGGCAACGCAGGGGCCTATACTGACACCGGGGTCCCTATTCGACCGGCGCAGATGTCGGGGGTACTTGGCAATGTTGTCACGATGGCCCGCACCCGTGGCTTTTCGAGCCCCAATACTGACATTATAATCCTGGATGAGTACCAAAAGGAGGAATCCGACTATTACCGGCGCGGTGAGGGTGTGGGCCTGGCGAACATATACGAAACGGTCAACCGTAACCGCGAATTGCAAGGGCAAAAACCCATCACGCTGTTGTGCATGTCGAATGCCGTGGGCATGGCAAACCCCTATTATATGCAATGGGATATCACCGACACGGTAGAAAAGATGATCGGCAAAAAAGAGCGCGTTAAGCTGTTAAAAGACAAGGGCATTCTGCTGATTGACTTGGTGGACAGTCCGATCGCCAAGGAAAAAGCAAATACGGCCCTGTACCGGTCCATGAGCGGAACAGACTTTTACCGGTCAGCAATCGAAAACCAGTACAGCGCGGAGGAAAAAAGCCTTGTGGCGTCCCGTCCCTTGCGCGAATATTACCCACTTGTGCAGATCGGGCGGTGCTGCATTTATGAGCACAAAAGCAAACCCGTCTATTATGTATGCCGGCACCGCTCCGGCGAAATGCCAATGTACGGCACCGGCGACTATGAGCGGAAACGATTCCGGGCCGCTTATGGGTATATCTGGCCCGCATATCTGCAGCGGCAAATTGAGTTTGAGCGGTATTCGGATGAAATATTTTTCCGGGAATACTGCAGCGCCACTTGACTTTATCCAACAATCGAATATAATAAAGATAATCCCCGGTGCCCAAAGGCAGCCTCCAGAAGGGGCGGGCAAGCGTCAGCCAGCGCAAGAACTGGGGATTTTATTTTATTCATATTTTTACGGAGGCGCACAAAATGGATGCTAACACTGTGATTCAGGCTATTTCTAACGTGGGTTTTCCCATCGCTGCATTTTTGCTGATGTGGTATCAGTGCAATACGGTCGTGCGGGAAAACACGGCTGCTATTACCGAAATGCGTGTTGCCCTGGACGACATCAAAAAAGGGTGATCGCCATGGGATGCTACATTATTTTTGTCCAGTCGATTACCAACGAGCGTGCATTTTTGCTGGCTGACCTGTGTACCCGTTTGGGTATCGGTTACTATAGTGACTGGGCCAACGATGCCCACACGCGGCAGTGTTGCGCCGTGGGTCCTGTCACCAAAGGCGACAAAGACCAGGTGGTTAAATGCCTGGCGCATGAAACTTATGTTGTAATGGAGGCGACCAAAGTTGAAAATCAGTGAGAAAGCGGCCCTTGCTATGGCGGGCTACACGAAAGCCGAAATTGAAGCCATGGACAAACCCACGCAGACGGCCCCCGCAGCTGTCCAGAATCCTGCTATCCCGCAGCAGGTCCCGCCCTTGGCGGCTCCGCCCGCCAAGCAGCTCGCACCGCAGCCCGCCCAGCCTGCGCCGCAGCCCGTCGGCCAGTATGACGGCCTTGAAGCTCTGCTGCAGCAGATTTTGCAGGGCCAGCAGTTCACCACCCAGGCAATGCAGACCATGACCCAGACCATGCAGGCCAATGCGCTGGGCCTTGGTATCCAGCAGCAGCCTGCAGCGGATGCCAGCACGGTAACGGCCCGGATTATTGACCCCACGTTTGGACAGGAGGTAAAATAATATGCCGCTTGGTATGAGTTTTGCGGACATTGCCGCAATTTTGACCGAGATCAACAAAATGGCGACCGGCCAGGAACCCACGTCGCCCATCGTGGACACCTCCAGCTTTGTTTCTGTCGCGCAGGCCACCTTGCTGACCGGTCCCGACAACTACACCAAGGCAATCAGCCAGGTGCTGGGCCGCACTATTTTTGCGGTCCGGCCCTATGACGCGCCGATGAAGCGCCTGCAGGTTACCAGCGACGACTGGGCCAACCATGTGCGCAAGATCAATTTCTGCGATTCCGACCCCGTGACGGATAAAGCCTGGGCCCTGGAAGATGGCCAGAGCGTCGACATGTACGAGGTACACAAACCCAAGGTCTTGCAAACCAACTATTACGGTCAAACCAACTATAGCCGCGTATACACCCAGGCCGACACCCAGATGCAGGCGGCATTTAAGGGCCCGGAAGAACTGGCCCAGTTCTGGTCCTCGTTTGTCCTCCATTTGTCAAACCAGATCGAGGCCGACCGGCGCAACCTTGCAAACAACCTGATGGCGAACCACCTTACCGGCATGACCGTCACCAGCCCAAAAAGCGTTATTTACCTGCTGGATGAGTACAACGCCCAGCAGGGTACCAAACTGACGGTTGCCGACGTGTACAAGGAGGCCAATTTCCCGGGCTTTGCAAAATACGCGTATGGACGTATTAACGATATTTCGCGGCTGATGAAGGAACGCACGATCAACTGGCACCAGAACTGGGAGATCGGCAGCAAAACTTACAGCATTATGCGTCATACCCCGTATGATCGCCAGCACCTGTACTTGTACAGCGGGACCCAGAGCCAGATTGATGCCCGCGTTATCCCGGAGGTATTCCACGATGACATGCTCCGGTACCGCGACGCGGAACAGGTCACGTTCTGGCAGGACATCAACGACCGGGAAACGATCGCCGCAACCCCTGTTGTTACCAGTACCGCAGGCGTGGCAACCAAAAATGCAGCCGTGCAGCTGACAAACGTGTTTGGCTGCCTGCTGGACTGGGATGCAATCGGCTACACCCCGAAGCTGTCCCGCGTCGTCCCCACGCCGATGAACGCCCGTGGCCTGTATACCAATTTCTGGTACCATTACGGCTGGAGCTGGTACGACGATTTTACCGAAAACGCCGTCCTGTTTTTGATGACGGCGGGCGACGTGACCGCGCCCAGCACGGGCCGCGCGGCCAAAGCCACCACCCTGAAAACCACCATGCACAAGGACGCAGACCCCTCCAAGTCCTGACCGGCACCGGCGGGCTTTGGCCCGCCGGTTATTTTATAAGGAGGTGTGCAGCATGCAGGCAGTATTCTACCAGATCAATAAGCGCTCAAACAGCACCAAGCTGCCCAGCGGCGGGCAAACGTTTGAGATCAACTTGAAAGCCCCGTGTACTATCATTGACCCTGAAATTAAGATTGCTACAGAGAGTAACCCCACCGGGTACAATTATTGCAATATCCCCATTTTTGGCCGGTATTACTGGATTAAAAACTGGACATATTCGGACGCGCGCTGGATTGCATCCTTGACCGTTGACACCCTGGCAAGTTACCGGGACCAGATCAGCAGTGCTACAGAGTATGTGGTGAGATCGTCCGCCAAGTATGACGGCACAATTTCAGACGGCCTTTATCCGGCGACGGCTACAGTGCAGAGTGTAACAGCCTCTTTTCAGGGAGGTTTTGCTGAAACAATCAGCGGCGGCTTTTTTGTTATCGGATTTATTGCCAAAGCCGCCAACTCTATTGGGGCTATTACATATGTAGTAATGACCCCGGGTAATGCCAAAAAACTATCTGCAAAATTGCTGACTGATGTATCATATCTTAGTATCGATAACTCCGAAATCAGCGATAATTTGACAAAAGTACTTTTTAACCCGTATCAGTATATCGTAAGTTGCAACTATTTCCCATTTGACAGCGCCGAACTTACAGCGCATTTACCGCTTGTTTCAAAGATAGATGTGGGGTGGTGGTCTGTGGATGTCCCCGGGTGGATTCTGGGAGAGGATAACAACAACTTCCAAAAATCGGTAAATGTGCATGTGCCGAAGCACCCCCAGGCGGCAGATCGTGGGGAGTATTGCAATGCAGCCCCTTACACGGACTACACTATTTTTCTGCAGCCCTTTGGAGTGATACCCCTTGATGCCTCAAAATTGTGGGGGGCAACAACATTATCTATACAATATATGACGGACCTTTTCACCGGTGACAGCATTTTGCGCATATTTACCAATGCCCGCCAGTTGGTACACGAGACGACCGCAAAACTAGGTGTGTCTGTGCAGCTCTCAAATATTAACTTTGGGATCCCCTCTGGCAGTGGGGGGTTACTCCAAACCGGTTTTGCTGCAGCGTTTGGGGGCCTCCAGGCGGCATTATCTGGCGGCACATTATCAGATGTCGGGAACGGTATTCTAAACGCGGCACAAGCAACAAATGCGGACGTTGCAAGCAAAGGCGCTACAGGGTCCACAATAGCCTTTGATTCTGCCCCCTATATGGTGGCCCGGTTCAAAATTCTTGTGGACGACAACAACGCAGATCATGGCCGGCCCCTGTGCCAGCGGGTGCAGCTGTCCACCATCCCTGGGTTTATCATGGTTGATGACCCCAGCATAGCCCTGGCAGCAACAGCCGCCGAGATCGACAGCGTTAAAAGTTTTATGCGCAACGGATTTTTTCTGGAATAGGAGGTGCCAAAACAATGGCAGTATATAAGCAATGTATTACAGGGGTATCACCAATTAGGGTATCGGCGGCATACCCCGCATACTCCGACGGCAGCTACCATGGCGGCATTGACACGGTGCATAAAGATCACAAAGCATATGCACCGATGGCCGGTACGGTCGTAACAGCCCATACATGGCAAGGCGGCACAACTGGCAACGATTCCTGGGGCAACTACATCGTAGTTAAGATGAGCGATAACAGCTATTGGCTTGCTGCTCATTTTGCCCGGCAGATTCACAAGGTCGGCGAAACAATCACCCGGGGCCAGTATATCGGCGAGCAGGGCCGGACGGGCAATGTAACCGGCATCCACACCCACTGGGAATACTGGGTAGGCGGCTATGGGACCGCGAACAGATCAGACCCCTCCGCTATTCTTGGAATTCCGAACCAGGTGGGAACTTGGGAAGTCGAATGGGATGCAAGCAATCCCCCCGGGCCGGGTCCTGGGCCGGGTCCGTGGCCTTCCGGCAAGCTGCCGGTGTGGCTGCTGTTTAAGATGGCAAAGGGGGGCAAGCTGTTATGACGGCACCCTACAGTTACGAGCAGATCAATGCCCATGTATCACCGGTGACACCGTCCGTCATGCACACTAAGGGCAACAACCTGTCATACTATTTCCGAAAATACCTGTTTTTGGAAGCCGTGTCTATGGTCCGGTGGACACTCCCCGACACCTGGCCCAGTAACCGCTTGCAATACCTGGTATTTGGTTCCGGCGGTGTGACGGTATTTAACACTGATCGGTACGGCCTGGTATATGATCGCATGGGGCTTACCGGTATCAATATCTTTTACAACCCGACACACTCCATTGTGGCAAATCCCTTTATTAAGGGCAGCCCGTATTTGCAGATCGGCAGGCAGTGCGAGATCATCAACCTGCAGCCTGACTACAGGGGCATGGTGGACATTGTAGCATATTACGGGGACATGATGGCCCTTGCCGCCCAGACCATCCAGAGTAATCTAATCAACAGCCGGCTTGCATATGTGTTTGCTGCCGGCAACAAGGCGGGCGCAGAATCTTTCAAAAAAATGTTTGACGAGATCATGCAGGGTAATCCCGCTGTTTTCGTCGATTCGTCTTTGCTTAAAGCCTCCAAGACCGGGGCCTCTGGGCAGTCCCCGTGGATGTACTTTTCCTCTGACCTCAAAGGCAATTTTATTACCAATGAGCTGCTGACCGCGTTAAAAACCATCAAGGCGCTTTTTGATACCGAAGTCGGTATCCCCAACACCAACACAAGCAAAAAAGAGCGCATGCTGACCGATGAGGTCAATTCCAACAACGTGGAGACGGCTGCAAAAGCGTCGCTGTGGCTGGACAGCTTGCAGCGCAGCTGCGAGCGGGTCCACAAGCTTTTTGGGATTGACAGATCGCAGCTGTGGGTTGATTGGAGATTCCCACCCGACACCGGCATGCAGGAGGTGACCAACAATGCACGCAACACTAAGCTTTGACGGGTTACTAGCAGGATACCCCCCACTATTCGATGACCTTAAAGTCCCTGACAGCGTATCAAAAGAAGCGGTATGTAACCAGCTGCTATTTGATACGTTGGAGCTGGAGGTACTTTATACCGATGGCCCCACCATGCAAAGGGCCTTGGGCGTGTTTTCGGAAACCATGCTGCCCAGCTGGACCCGGTATGCAAAAGCCCTGGGCCTTGACTATGACGTGTTGGCCTCCGATGATCGCACCAGGACCGTGGAGCACAAGGGGACCAACAGCGGCACCAACAGCAGCAAAAACGTGGTGGCAGGCAAAACCACCCGCACCCCTGACCTTACCACCATCGGCCAGAATAATGGCAGCGACAACACTACCAGGGATGTGACAGGCTTTGACAGCGGCACCATGGTGCCGGCCGAAAAGAGTACTACCACCCTTGGCACCGGTAACAAGATCACCAGCACCGGCACGGACACAACCACCAACGACCAGACAACTACCAATGACGGGACCACCAAAGCACAGGATAGGTACAAAGACACCGTGACCGAAAAGGGCCGGGCGGGCAAAGACCCGCAGGACCTGATTGCCAAAGAGCTGGCCCTGGCCGCCAAAAACGCGGTGAATAAGATCGTTGCAGATATTCAGGCAAACTTTTGCCTGCTGGTATATTAAGGAGATGATCGCAAATGAATGACATTTATCCGATTCACAAGGCACCCTACACCAATTTCCACGATCTTAATCTTGACTGGATTATTGACACGCTCAATGATTTCAATCGGAAACTTGCAAATTTTGTCAGCCTCAATACAATTAAGTATGCGGATCCCATTAAGTGGGACATCACCAGCCAGTACGCGCAAAACACCCTGGTTCTGGACCCGCAGGACGGCACTGCATATCTTTCCGTTCAGCCCGTCCCCGAGGGGGTGCAGATCACAAATACTGACTACTGGACCCCCGTATTCACGTTACAAAATTTTATTGACCCGCTTAAAAATGCTATCACGGCAGTGCCGCAGCAGGAAAACGGGCAGGCCGCTACTGAACAATTACCTGCTAATAGCGTGTTTTTTGTCGGTGATGTCCTTTGCACAAACCCCCAACCCATCCCGCAGACGTCGCTTGTGGTTATTGGCACAAACTGCATCGAAGTATCTGTGGTTGACCTTATTTCCCGACTGTTCAATACGCCCACGGCGTGGTACCGGGCCAGCGATACAAGTATTAACCTAGGATTCCCGCCCAGTGCGGCAAGCACCATATACGGCGGGGATGTACATGTGTACAGCCCCGAGGACCAAACCATCACCATTACAGGGAGGTAACTATTATGCCTGATGTAACTACTTTTAATCTGGGGGGCCAAGATATTACCGTAAAAGACCCCACTGCCCGCAGCAACGCGCAGAGCGCCAACACCGCAGCCAATGAGGCAACAAAAACGGCAAAAGAAGCGCTTAAAAAAACTCAAGAGATTGAGAAGCTTTCCCGCGTGACTGTAGAATATACCCCCGCGTCGGAAACCATTACAATTACAACCGCAACACACGCCACAGCTTCTTCTAAGTAAGGAGGTCAACAATGGCAGATTTCGACAAAATGAACATTGACGCGGTCCCCTACCATGTTAAGGACACCACCGCCAGACAGCAGATCGCCGACGAAATTACCGCCCGTGAGCATGCAGATACACAGCTGCAGCAGGCCATCACAGCAGAGCAGAACGCCCGCGAGCAGGCTATTACGGCAGAGCAGAACGCCCGCAAGCAGGCTATCACAGCAGAGCAGAACGCCCGCGAGCAGGCGGACAAAAAGCTCCAAAACGAGATTGACGGCCTGCATAGCATCGCCCGCCCGAAAAAGTACCTATTTGTCGGTGACAGCTATTCAATGGGAGAGGGGGCCGGTGTAAGTCCTGGTATGGGGTGGTCCCAAAAAGTGCCGCAAATTCTGGGCCTTGCAACGGGCGATTATTACAAAGCATGTCAAGGAGGGTATGGTTTTTCCAGAGTTGGCTACAAATTTGCCGATCTTGTAACGTCCGTATTACCCACAATCACGGCCCCGGCTGAAATCACCGATATTTATGTTTTCGGTGGGTACAATGATAACAACTACAGCGGCAACACAATCACGGCAGACATTGCGTCTTTTGCAGGGCTATGCAAAACAAATTTTCCTAATGCCATTGTGCATATTGGTATGATTGCATGGAGCCCGGACAGGCAAGCCAGAGCCAACATTGCCAATAACGTACTGCCCGCATATGCCGCATGTGGTGAGAGCAACTGTGCATACCTGCCGGGATGTGAGCAGATCATGCACAATTATACACTGTTTTCGTCCGACAACATTCACCCCAATGATGCAGGGTATCAGTTACTTGCGGGCGCTATTGTAAGCGCTATTAAAACGGGCACCTATGCCGCGCAATTTGCATACAACAGCATTGAGCTTGCACCCGCTGGCATTGCCACAAAATATTCATGGGGTGGATTTTCTGAGTGCATTTATGCAAATACCTGGACACTGGCAAAAGCAGACGACCAGCGACTAACCGTTACTTGTGCATCACAAACAATTAAGGGTGACACAAAGTATAGTATTGGTACGCTTTCGACAAAATACGGTCGCCCGTATGATATCGCTATGGCTTGCCAAACTATGACGACAGGGTATGTCGTGGGTGATGAAGGATTCCACAAGATCAACTGCCAAATGATGGTCAAAGGTACGGACCTCTCCATTCAAAACGTTACACTACCCGACACAGGTGCATATGTCAATTTGACAGGAGTGACGCAGATCGCCCTACAGATTCCAACGTTTACCATGTGTTCGTTGTTTGTGTAATAGCGTTTA
>ERZ773194.3553-NODE-3553-length-13240-cov-3.445051_pt1 | contig 13240 bp, 6 predicted proteins | sample MGYA00511240_ERZ773194 | MGnify/ENA primary metagenome ERZ773194 (study PRJEB29015, sample SAMEA2737774) | human gut metagenome | biome: human gut; feature: human-associated habitat; material: faeces | place: China | collected 2012 ... | reverse complement strand
GCTCCTGAGGCAGACCGACCGCACGGTGCTGGATATTGCCGGCCAGTTTGGGTATAATAACGGCAGCAAGTTCGACGAAAACGGCAATGCTGCTAATTGGTGGACGGAATCTGATTACGCAAAATTTCAGGAACTCTGCGGCGACGTTATCAAACATTATAATAATTATGAAGTGGCCCCTGGTATCTATAACCGCGGCGAGCAGACGCTGAGCGAAAACATTGCTGATTTAGGCGGTATGGCGTGCGCACTGGAAGCAATGAAAAAAATCGAAAACGCCGATTATGACGCATTCTTCCGCAACAATGCAAAAATCTGGGAAATGACTTCTTCCCGCCAATACCTCGAATACCTGAATCAGCTTGATGTTCATAGTCTGAACAAAGCCCGCGCGAACCGGACGATTACCAATTTCCAGGAATTTTATGATACCTATAAAATCACAGAAACTGACGGCATGTATACCAAGCCGGAAGATCGGGTAAAAATCTGGTAATATTAATAAATGAAAGAGCCGGCCCCATTGGCGCCGGCTCTTATTTTTTCTATTGTACTCTAACAGCTGCAATCAAAAAGCGGAAAAATTCTCCGCTTTCCATTTCTTATTCGTAAATTAATTCTGATATATCCGGATCACCCAGATTATCTTTGTTATACCATTTGGCGCCGGTATCAACATTATTAACGACTTCTTTTTTGTATGATTTATAGGCAAGCTCTACTGCTTTATATCCAATCTGGTAAGGGTCCTGCGTCACAGAGCCCAGGAACCATCCATTCTGAACAGCTGTTTTCTGTCCTTTTCCTGCATCAAATCCCACCACTAAAACATTTTTATATTTTCCGTTTGTCCGGTCCAGGTCGGAACCATCATTGGTTGCGGAAAGAACGCCTGTAACTGCATTTTCATTGGTAGCATACAACGCAATAATATGATTTGCTGCAAAAAGTTCCTGTGCACTTTTTTTCATATCAGATACAGCGGCGGATACCGGGACCTTTATCTGGACGGAAACCTTCGCGACATTCTTGGAAGGCTTGTTAAATTGTTCGTGTCCGGTTACTTCAACCGCACCCTTCATACCATCTAATGTTTCAATTTTCTTTACAATATTTTCAATAAAACCGCTGGTCCTCTTTTTAATAGAATCGCTGACCGCATCCTGCGAAAGGATTCCAATAACCACCGGATTCTTTTCTGTTCCTTTTGTCACCTCAGTGAGAAATTCTTCATTTTTAAACAATTCATCCGCTGCAAGTTCAGCTGCTTTAAAATTATCAGTTGAGGCATTTGCTGCTACCGAACCGGTTGGCGCATTTGGTACCCCTGAATCAAATCCAATGACCGGAATATTCTTATTTTTCGCTTCATTAAGCTGATCGGTCACAGCACTGGTATCCAATGCTGCAAGGCAAATTGCGACCGGCTGTCTCTCCAGCGCATTTTTCAGCATATCCACCTGAAGATTGATATCACTCTCTGATGGCGGGCCGTCAAAGGTTATATTTACATCAAAATCATTTGCAGCGTCATTTGCACCTCTTTTAACTACCTGCCAATACTGATGTTGAAATCCTTTGGATATCATTGCAATATATGGCTTTTCACTTTCATTGCTTTCAGTATTACTGTTACCGCAAGATAGGAACATTGTCATACAAAGACAAAGGGATAGTCCGCAAACGACTATTTTTTTAAATTTTTTCATAGCTGCCTCCATTTATATTATTCGCTTTTTGTTTCAATATACAGCAAGAAATACAGCCGCAATATATCGTGAAACAAGGCTGATACTAACAAATCTGCTGCTAAGCGCTTATACGTTCGGTACAGTTTATTGACACCAATCGTTTTCAGCATCTTTTCTATAGTTATACTTTTCTCAAATGGAATATTGATAGTATCTCACTCAAAAATAAATATTATTCTCTTTATTATTAGTTTGGCAGGATATGGAATAAATAAATGAAAGAAATTCTTCAACACCGAGCAACTAAGTAAAAGGGAAATGTCGGTGAAACATTGACTTTCCTGCTGAATAATGGTATCATAGGGAAATACATCTGCTATTTTTCAAAATTTTGTTAGGAGGGGACCGGATGGACAGCAGAGAACAACTGATGTTGAACGAACATCCGACTAAATTAATGCTTCGTTTTTCTATCCCGGCAATTATCGGGATGCTGATGAATGCAATTTATAATATCGTTGACCGGATATTTGTCGGACAGGGCGTTGGCTCGCAAGGGTTGACAGCAATTACGATTGGCTTCCCGATTATGTTGATTGTTTTAGCCTTTTCAATGCTGATAGCAATCGGTGCATGTGCCAATATCTCCATTTTTTTGGGTGAGGGCAGAAAGGATAAAGCAGAAGTTTACTTTTCAGCCTCCATCTGGCTGATTTTGATTGTCAGCGTTATTTTAACAGTTGTGTTGCTGCTCACTTTAAAACCGCTCCTAATTGCATTTGGCGGCGAAAACGTCATCGCAGAAAGCCTGGACTATTATAATATCATGGTTGGGTTCATGATCTTTAACAATATCGGCTTTGTTTTAAACTCTATCATGCGTGGTGAGGGTAGCCCAAAACACGCAATGATATCCATGATTGTGGGTGCTGTTGCAAATATCATTCTTGACTATATCTTTATTTATCCACTCAAGATGGGAATCAAGGGCGCAGCTATCGCAACCGTCATTTCACAAATTCTAAGTTTGTTATGGTGTATATGGTTCTTTCTCTTTGGCAAGAGTAATTTGAAATTTGAAGTACATAAACTTTCCTGGAATATCGTCATCAGTATTATTAAAATAGGCTCCGCCGCTTTTTTGATTCAGCTTGCATCCAGTCTTGTCAACTTATTCTTTGTGACAGGCGCAAAAAAATACGGCGACCTCGCGCCCGGTATTTCGGGAGATATCGCCATTGCCGGAATCGGCCTGGTCAATTCCATTTCTCAGCTGTTTTTTATGCCGGTTTTCGGTATCAACCAGGGGCTTCAGCCGATCATCGGTTTCAACTATGGGGCCAGGCAGTATAAGCGCGTCAAACAGATCTTTTTGCGCGGCGTTATTTTTTCGACCATTATTATGACCAGCGGTTTCCTGCTTGCCATGCGCGCACCGGAAATCATTTTAAGGCTATTTACAAGCGAAAACGACACCGTCCTTTTAAACTATTCGATACATGCTATCCGGATGATGTTCTTTGTATTCCCCTTCCTCGGATTCCAGATTGTCAGCGCAAACTATTTCCAGTCGGTAGGAAAACCAATGCTGTCTTCCTTCCTTAGTTTGTCCCGGCAGGTTATATTCCTGATACCTCTGCTGATCATCCTGCCAATCTATATGGGCCTGGACGGCGTAACGACTGCCCCGCCGATTGCAGACTTTATGGCAACAATTATCACTTTGATTATGGTTATCCGGGAAATGAAAAACCTAAATAAAAAACATGAACAAGAAATCGCAATATAACAAAAAGTACTGCCATATGGCAGTACTTTTATTTACCTATACGTTATTAAAGTAAAAAATAATATAAGATACTCCTGCTAAAACCATCATACCACTGATAATACAATCAGCCCAAATAACGTGCTTTTTATTTCCGATGCAAAGTGCCGTAATCCGAAACACAACTTGAAGCACGAGAAAAGCTGCCAGCATCAGAAAAAACGGATTTGCCGCTACCTCTGCATGAACCCCATTCGTCCAGATATCGTTCATATATCTGGTCATACCGCAAAACGGACAGGGCTGACTCGTCATTGCAAGATACGGGCAAAAGGTGATACCCGGAATCAAATGATTCAGCCAACCCGTCAAAAAGGGCAGAGTTATCACATAAAGGCAAAGCGATAACATCGTGATATGGAAAGCTTTGTAACGGTGCATCTTAGAAGCTGTTCAGCTGGGAGGCCGCACCGGCTGCGGCAAATATAAACCACCAGCATAAAATTACAATAATTGCAACAGCGCACAGAATAACGCCGGCAAGCGCCATTCCTTTCGGCTGCTGTGTTTTTCCCTTCTGCACCAGATCAATGATACCAAGAACCAAACCTACTATTGCCGGAATCAAAGCCCATGTCCCGCAAAACGGAATAAATCCAAAAACTGCCGAAACAATACCGATTACCATAGAAGCAATACCCATCATTATGACTCCCTTCAAATTTTTAAATTTATAGCAAATCCTTTTCGGATCTACTACCTTTCATTATGTATCTACCCTATACTTATTGAGTAGTATATCAGAACATACGCATTTTGTAAATTATTTTTTTCGAATCTACAAAAAAAGACAGGGAATATTTCTCTGTCCTTCAATATTTATTTTTTTGGAATGATTTCAATCCAATATCCATCAGGATCGCTGATAAAATAAATACCCATATCAAAATTTTCAAAACAGATACAGTCCATATCCCTATGCTTTTGCCGGGCAGCTTCAAAATCGTCCGCGGTAAATGCTATGTGATATTCCAAATCTCCGAGATCGTAGGGTTCTGTTCTGTCCTTCAGCCAGGTTAATTCCAACTGGAAATCACTTTTGCCGTCGCCTAAAAAAACGATTTTGAAGCCCTTTTCATCGTTCTTCACTTCCCTGACGACCGAAAGCCCCAAGGCTTCCTGATAAAATTTCAGACTTTTTTGCAGGTCAAATACATTAAAATTAAAATGATTGAATCGAAACATGATGATACCTCCTTTTTATAGTATACCATAAAATCTTAAAAAAACAATATAAACAACAAAGGAGCCTGCATCTGCAGGCTCCTTTGCCAAGAGGAATTTATAAGGAAAATAAAGTTATTTGCGCAGTAACCTTGCAATGACAGCTGCAGCCTGTGCACGGGTAGCGTTTGATTTTGGTGAAAACTGCTTCTCTCCAGTCCCATTCATAAGCCCTGCTGAAACTGCTTGATTGACATATTCTGCGGCCCAGCCGGAAATATCGGAACTGTCATCAAATAAAACGGCAATTGCATTGATACTGTTTTCTGTATAGATTTGATAGGCTTCCACCATAACCTTCGCCATTTCCTCACGTGTGATAACGTCATTCGGCCGGAACAGCCCATCGGCGCCTGACATGATACCGCTTTGTACAATTGCTGCAATTTCGCCTGCGTACCATTCTTCACCGCTGACATCGGAAAAACCGCCTGTATAACCCTGCTCGGAAAGTCCGATTGCCCTGCAAATCAGAGCTGCAAACTCAGCCCTGGTGATCTGATCTTCCGGCGCAAAGAGTTCTTCGGTTCTGCCCTTAATGATTTTCTTTTCTGACAGTTCTGTTATATCTTTCTCAGCCCAATGTCCGGAAATGTCAATAAACTTTGATTTTTCGCCGTCACTGCCGCCCGGCAGAACGACTCCCGGCCAGTAGCTTCCACCGCTGCCGCTGTTATTATTGTTATTATTCGGATTATCATTGATGTTGTCATCGCCGCCGTCATCTTTTTTCTCCTGATATACGGCATATGCCGCGTCAAAGTTTCTGGTCCATATAACCAGTCCGCGGTCTAATTTCGCTTCGCCGCCGGCTGTTATAAGCTTATTTGCGCCAGCTAAAGTATCATCCGAAAGCACAGCCTTGATATCATGCACTTCGCTGTTTTCCACAATACCCGCTTTCGCGTCGTTCTCTCTGGAAAAGCTGATCCGTACTGCACCTTTGATATCATTCTCTGCTATATTCAGTGTGGACAGGTCTAATCCGAAAATCGCGTTCGTAGCGGAAACTGTTCGATCAGCAGGTATTTTTAACGTAATACTGCCACCGGTCTCTCCGCCTATTTCTAACCCTTTATTGAATTGCAGACTGATCTCTTTTTCTCCGCTTTTCAGGTTCAGTGTGATATTTGTACGAAGCTTTGCACCAGATGGAATGACGACTGATTTTCCTATCTTTTCAGGGAAGGTCAGGATAACATCTTTGGTCAAATCTGCCGGAATAATGATATCTCCGTCATTTGCCCCGACGGTACTAACCGTTACAACGCTTGCCCGATAAGTGCGGATTGCTGCTTCTAAAGTCGTTACAGCTTCATTGACAGCCTCTTGATTAGCACTGTCGCTGTCCGCTGTTTGTTGCGCAGTTTGAATTGCATTTTGCAGCGTTTGTCTGGACGCCGCCGTAAATTGGCCAAATGCATTTCCGGGTTGGGTCGTATTGAGTTCGTTCTGAGCTAATGCGATTTTTTCAATTAATGCCGTTTTATCACCGAGGGCTGTTGTTTTAATATGCTCAACTGCAGCGTCAATTTTAGCTTTGGCTTCATTAACCTGCTGCTGGGTTGCAGCTGGGTTGTTGATAACAAGAACTGTTTCGTCCAGCGCTGCCTGCAATTTTTCAATTTCGGCCTTTGGATAAAACTGGGTCTTATTATTGTATCCGTCTATAATGGCTTTTGCCTCATATGCGCTGAGATTAAGCGCTTCTTTATCTACTTCAGCCGGTTTATTGTCAGCCTCGGTATAATGACGGATATATTCTACTTCGGTAGCCGTTCCGTCGATTGCATCAGATACCTCACCAGCCCAATCAGTAATAGCTACAGAGAACCAAATCGGAGCTGGCTTGTGCGACATCGTATTTTTAAGCCTCCAAATCTCTTCGCCGTCAAGATAATAAACTAAATAGTCTTCCTGCCAATCCAGGCCAAAGGTATGGAAATCCTTAGAAAAGTCAATATCATTAAATTTGAATTTCTTACCGGTTGCAGTAGACTTGCCATCGAGCATATAGTGAGTATTTAAGTTTACTCCGCTTGGATAATGCCCCTCGTTGATATCAATTTCATGGGCGCCGTTTCCCTGTGTATAACCGCCGTAGGACATAATCCAGAAGCTTTGGTTGAGACCAGGTGCTGGAGCGTATTTATAGGAAGCCTCATAATAACCGTAGAAAAATTCCTGATTGCCGGTGATGGAACCTGATGTCCAATCCTGCCCATTTCTATGCTCTTTTTTATTAAGCATGTAAAGCTTGCCGTCCGTAACCTTCATGTTTTCCGGATAACGTCCGCCCAAGATATGGTTCTGCGGTCCGTTTTGAGGAGTCCAAATCGTCCTGAAGTGTTCATCCCATCCGTCTGCTGCCTCATAATCAAATTCATCTGCAAATTCGGTCTGCCACTTAATATAAACAGGCGCCGAACGGACCGGTTCTCCAACCTTCGGAGCACTGATTGAGACTGGCGTCACTTCGCAGAGGATGTATTTAAACTGCTGATCCGCTGTAGGAGTGTAAGATGAACCTGTAGCTCCCGGAATAGCTGTAAATTCACTTACTGCACTGTCGGCTATGTACCATTGGAAGGTTGTTTCTCCCTCAGGCTGTTTGAGCGCATGATAATAAGTATATTTTACTTCTGCCGGCGAGCCTGTTGCAATCATAGTCGAAATTTTGACGTCCCGGGCAGCCGGTTTAATAGTAGATTGTACGATTGGACCGAACACTGCCGAGACAGCCGCTGTTCCCTCATCTGACTCTTGTGTGCTTACGGGCGTAATTTCAAGAATATAGTATTTTCCGGCGTCATTTTCGCCGGTCTGGTATACAATTTCACCGTCCTGCCGGCAAGCGCCGCTTTTTACTTCTTTTATTTTATTGCCGCTGGCGTCTGCTTCAAAGAACGTATATTTACTTTCTGCTTCCGGATCCAGATTTTTGTCTGAATACTGATATGTGCCTGTTAATGAAGCTCCCGCAATTTTTTCTCCGCTTATCGTTACATTGGAAACTTCCGGTGCATATTCTTTATCAGGAATTGCCGCAGTTGGTTCACTGAACACATATCCAGCAGCCGATACTCCATCCGCATTCGAGACTTTAACGCCAAAACGGATATATTTTCCAACATCAGCTTCTCTCAAAGTATATTCCTTTTCCGTTCCGACATCTTCAGGAGACTGAAAATCTACGGAACTGCCGGACTGCCAGAGATACTCTGATTGTCCTTCCGCAACAGCAAAATAGTCTACATAAGAATAATCGCCAGATAAAACACGTCCCGGTGCAAGACCGCCTTTAACCGTTACATCATCTGCAAACGGTTTTGCGTCAGCTGCCTGCACCATCTCAAATTTCACCGCGTCAGCACGCAGATATCCCTCACCGGAAGCGATCACCTTCACATTATGGCCGCTATTAGGCATAATGGTATATTTGCCCAGTTCAAGCCATGTTCCGGCTTGCCGGTTAGAAAGATCTAAAGTAGATGCTGCAACACCGCCCTGATGAGTGATTTCAACCTGCAGAGCTTTATCTCCGGCAGAATAGGGAATATAATAAAAAATGTTGTATTCCCCCGGTTTGATAACAGACGGTTCAAATTTCGCCCATTGTCCCTTAACATTGGTCCATCGATGCGTTTTCGCATAATTGGTTTCGGTATAGGTATTATCCCCCCATTTGCCGCTTCCGTCATCGCTGTCCGAATAGCCCGCTTCCAAATTGTCAATAATCAGAGTATCGTTTACCATAGTGACAGGTCCTAAAACATCCGATTCTACCGCCTGACCTGTAACGCCATCTGCATTTTTAGGAGTAATACGGATTTTCAAGCGTTTTCCGATATCCGCATATCCCAAAATATAACTCTCGTTCGCGATTTTGCTTGCATCAGTAATTCCAGAGCGAACTACTTCCCAATCAGCTCCGTCTTCATCCAGGCTCCGCAGCCACTCAAACGTACTGTCTCCTTCCACTGCGCCGGAATCGTCCCGGAATCCATAGGACGCAGTAATCGCTTTAGAAGCTACCGTTTCTCCTGTCAGCGCAAGGGCAATTACCCTGGGACCGTTATATTCCGCAGAGTCCGTCGGACCAAAAACGGCCGAGGCTACAGGGAGGCCAACGTTGTTCGCCTGGCTGTCAGATTTCGGTGTAATTTCAAATTTAAAATATTTTTGAGCGTCCGTCGTTTTGAGGACATATTCCGCGCCTTGAGCGGCAGTTGTCGTACCGCTTGCAACGACCTTCCAGTCGTCTGCGTCTGCACTGTCGGCGCTATAAAATCGATAGGACGATTCCTTTTCGTCATGTCCCTGCGGATCGCTAAAGGAATAAGAAGCTGACAGCTTTTCACCCGTCGCTTTTCCTCCGGTCAGCGTAACGTCCGATGCAACCGGATATTTGGACGGGTCGTCCGGCTCCTCGACCAGTTTAACGAATTTGATAGCCGTTGCCCGCGCATATCCGCTGCCTACCTGGTTAACGGATACGCTGGAATCCTCAGTTAAATTAAAAATATCTCCTAACTGAACCCATCCAACAGGACTTTTCGGATCGAAATTAGTATTTTTTCCGTCTACTGTAATACTCTGATTTGTGTTTGTGTTACATTGGTAATAATATAGTTTATATTCTCCCGCTCCCATATCGGCAGGAAGAGAGAAGGTGGCCGCTATCCCTGTAGCTTTTTCGGTGTTGTATTTGCTGAACGGCGCGTTTTCTCCATCGTGCGCCTTCAGACTGGTATGTACCGTCCATGTCCCTGTTTCGGAGTAATTTTCACTATCCGATACATCGACAACCGCTTCTGTTCTTTCAGCCGGTGAAGATGTCGGAGAAGGACTTGGCTCTGGGGTATCTCCCCCCGTCACCTTTTCAAACTTCAATGAATCCGCCCGGATATTCTTTCCTATAGCAGGAATCAACTGAATTACTGCCTTGTCCGTAAATTCGAACGTTCCCAGTTCGATCCATCCGGTCGGCTCCTGTAAGTTCTTGCGTACTGTCTCCGTACCGTTTTTATCTGTAATTTCGAAAGCTGCATTGGGATCTTCATTTGCTCCGCCCAGCACGTTTAAAAATGATACTTTATACGTTCCGGCTTGAGCTAACGGAATGTCCGCCGTCAAGGTTTTTCCGTTATTTCCCTGCACGGTATAATACTTAGCCGCGGTAGAAGTAACGCCCGCCGCGCGCGAACTTGAGGTATAAATCTTGTTATTCGCATTTTCCGAGGAGTAACCTTCGTCCACCAATGGGTGGCTCCCTGTTAATTTGTCTTCATTTCCGTAGAATGTAAAGACAAAGTCGCCCTCAGCGCCATACGCTGCCGGAAAAGCCGGTATCAGAGATAACAGTATCATGACTATCAGCGTCAAGGCAATGCATTCATTTCCCTTTTTCTTCATAACTCATTTCCTCCCCTTAATAATAAAAATAATAAAACCAAGTGTTTCGGTATTTGTATTTTATCATAATAAAATAACAATATGTACAGGTAATTTTGTCAATTTTTTACCGACCTCAAAAAAACAGGCAAAAAAAATCCCCCGATACAAATCGAGGGCTGCCTGTACGCAACAGGCCAGTTGGATGATTGTGAGTTGGAGGAACGTATTTGGAAGCTTGTCCCAAACCGCTTCGACGCGGACCCGATTCCTCCATAAGGAAAAAAGGGGGTTGCATAATATATGATTGCTCATATATCGATTATTAGTGTAGCATAGTGCACACTATTTGTTCAACGGAAAAAAAACGTTAAAATACGACAAAACAGAAAATATATCCTCTCTGCATTTTATTGCATCAATAAAATAATAAGAACCGCCAATTGTTAAAAATAATAAGCTTAGTGAAACTGCAACGAAAGGAATGGAAAAACCAATAAAATTTATTGAAGTTTTTTTCAAAAACTATTGAAATTAAATTGGAATGGTCTTATAATAAACCCCGAATGAAAAATAGAAGGCGAATCAGCTGGCCGAAACAATACGCTTGGCAAACAAGGGAGGTGTCATATTTTTTAAAACGTTTTGTTTTAAAAAATAAGAAAAGGGCAAAGGCCTAAACGGTCACAAAAAATTGGCAAAGCCAGGCACACAATAGGTGCCTTGAAAGGTGGTTCTTTTAACATGAACAAAGAAAAGAAAAAGACCAAAAATGCCAAGGAATGGACACAGGACGATAAAATTTTTGCACAGGGGCCTATCAAAACCTTGTTATGGCTGTATAAGGGATATACCAAAGACTTGATTATCGCAATGATTTATTATTTGATTAAATCATCTCCGCTCTGGATCATCCCGCTGCTTACCGCCGGCATTATAAACGTGGTAACCGCTCCGGATACGCACAGTCTCAATGAGATATGGGTTTACGCAATCATTGCGGCTGTCGTCATCGCGCAGAATATACCGGTCCATTACCTGTTCGCACGGAAAATATCCGTAGCTATCCGGCATGTGGAAGCGCATCTCCGTTCGACTTTGATCCGCAAACTGCAGCAAATCTCCATGACTTCTCATAAGGAGATGAATACCGGACGCATTCAGTCCAAAGTATTGCGTGATGTGGAAAGTATTGAGATGTTATCTAATCAGTTGCTGCTAAATGTCATCCCACAAGTAGCAACAACGTTAATATCCTTCTCTATCGTAATAGGAAAAAGTTTAATCGTAGCCGCTTTCTTTGTTGTGACGATTCCGATCGTTGTTACATTGGTACGGTTCTTCAAAGCAAATATTCGTAACACCAACCAAAATTTCCGTCGCTCTTTGGAATCTATGACTTCAAAGGTTAATGAAATGGTGGAAATGATACCAGTCACAAAAGCACATGGGTTGGAAGATGTAGAAATTAAAAAAATGGATCATGTACTCAACAATGTACAGCACCGTGGCTATAAGCTGGATATCACAAACGCGCTGTTCGGGGCGTCGAGCTGGGTCTCGTTTCAGTCAATCAGTATAGCCTGTCTGATTTTTACGGCAATTCTGGCCTATTATAAAATGATACAGGTCGGCGACGTGGTCATGTATCAAAACTATTTTACACAAATTATCGGGAGCGTAAATACCTTTATTGCAATCTATCCCGCTGTAGCAAAAGGGCTTGAATCTGTCCGCTCTATCGGAGAGATCATAAACAACGACGATATCGAGGATAACAGCGGCAAAATGAAGCTGACAGATTTAAAAGGGAAATATGACTTTGAAGAGGTATCTTTTGCATATAGAGGTACCGAGAAGCATGTTTTGGACCATTTCAGCTTTGAAGTCAATCCCGGAGAATGCGTTGCATTTGTCGGGGAATCAGGCGCCGGTAAGTCAACAATCCTGAATATCGTTATCGGCTTTTTAAAGCCGGTGGGCGGTAAAGTACTTGTTGACGGATATGACCTCAATGATATCGACTTTACCAGCTACCGGAACCAGCTTGCAGTCGTAACCCAGAAAACAGTGCTGTTCAGCGGTTCTATTAAAGATAATATTACATATGGACTGGACTCTATCCCGGATGAAAAGGTCATGGAGGTAGTTCGGTTATGTAACCTCTCCGAATTAGTAGAATCCCTGCCGGGCGGTATCCATCATATGATAGGCGAAAGCGGCAACAAGCTGTCCGAGGGGCAGAAACAGCGCCTCGCAATTGCGCGTGCCATGATACGCGACCCGAAGGTCATCGTATTGGACGAAGCGACTTCCGCTCTTGATAATATATCGGAAGCGTATGTACAGCAGGCGCTCAACAACCTGTTCAGCGGCCGCACCACCTTCATGGTGGCGCATAGGCTGTCCACTATTAAAAACGCAGATAAAATTGCCTTTATCAAAGACGGCAAATGTGTAGAATGCGGCACTTATGATGAACTCATGGCACTGCATGGTGAATTTTACAATTTACAGCACGCAACAATTCAAGCATAAAAGAACAATCCAAAAAGCAGAAGAAATTCTTCTGCTTTTTTTGACGAGATTTTTCACAAAGTACAAATTTGTCATATTTTTGTAAAAAACTATTGTGAATTGTCAATGGTTGTGATATAATTACCAATGCATGGTTAAATCAGGACAAAAGAGTCCGTTTTGATTCATGTTGAATTATCTCTTTATTACAAACGCATTACAATCTGATAAAGGTAATATACAACAAAGAAAAGTATCGGGGGTAACCGCTGATGGATCGTAAGATTCTGATCGTAGACGATGAAAAAGCAATCGTAGACATTTTAAAATTTAATCTGGAGAAGGAAGGGTTCCAGACGGTTGAGGCTTATGACGGAGAAGAAGGGTACCGAAAAGTATTTCTGGAGAATCCGGATTTGATATTACTCGATCTCATGCTTCCCAAAATGGATGGGTTTGAGGTATGTAAAAAAATTCGCGAAAGGCTTTCGACGCCGATTATCATGCTGACAGCCAAGGGCGAGACCTACGACAAGGTGCTGGGTCTGGAGCTGGGCGCCGACGACTACATCGTCAAGCCCTTTGA
>ERZ773194.3550-NODE-3550-length-13247-cov-4.196407_pt1 | contig 13247 bp, 10 predicted proteins | sample MGYA00511240_ERZ773194 | MGnify/ENA primary metagenome ERZ773194 (study PRJEB29015, sample SAMEA2737774) | human gut metagenome | biome: human gut; feature: human-associated habitat; material: faeces | place: China | collected 2012 ... | reverse complement strand
AGAAACGGAGAAAACTCGTCTTTTACGGATCAGGACGAGCTCACTGAAAATTCAACTTAACGTCAAGAATGCCGACAGGTATCAAGATGCGGTTGTGATGCTGCAGTACATGGACAGGGAGAGTCGCTTTGAGGGACTGGATGAACCGCATTCTCGGTTCAAACTCCGTCTGCAGGAGGAATTCCCCAAGATGCGCAAGTTCTGGGGCCTCTACACAGGAACATGGAACGGGCGGACTTGAGATCGCACCCCATGGTGGAAGCGATCAACCCATCCGACGGCTCATTGCTTCGCGCAGATGCTCCGCCAACGCCCCGTCGGTGCAGTACACGTAGCAGCCCTTCATCCCGCGAGTCATCAGAACCCTGTAGGTGTTCTTGATGATGCGGTCGGCGAGAGCCCCCTGCTCCTCCTCGGAACGATCCTTCTTCAGACCCTTGACGGACTGGTCGGTCCGGGCGCGCTTCGTCACATCGGTGATCACCATCCCCGTCCCCGGATCGTACCTCATATCCGGGCCGATGATGACCCCGACGTAATCGAACTCCAGACCCTGGCAGGTGTGGATGCATCCCGCCTCCTCCACCGAACCGGCGTCAATCGCCCAGGTCTCCGTGGATCCGAGATTCCAGCTCATCTCGAACCCGTGTTCCGGGATCGCGATGTCATGAACGTTCGGATCGTTCTTGCCCGCCTTGATCCAATTTCAGCAGTATCCCGCCACGATCCTGGAGCGGTTGTTCGCCGCGTTGCGGGCCTCTATCTCGGCCCTCATCTCGTTGGGATCGTCGAATACGCGGAGATCGTAATCGAACGACGGATCGAGGTCGAACGATGCGGTCTCCCTGATCTGCAGGACATCGTCGATCCACTCGAGATACCCGTCTGAACCGGAGCATCTGAACTGGGAGTCCAGCTCCATCTCCGTCACCTCGGATCCGAACTGCGACGCGTACCTGCGGATCTCCTCCACGGTCCCGATGTCCTTCACAGTCACCCTCTGGTCCTCGTCTATGAAGAACACGGAGAGACGGGAGGACCTTATGAGCTCCATGACCTGGTTCTCTCCCAGGTTGGAATAGAGTCCGCTCTTCTCGTTGAGCCTGTGCGCCTCGTCGGCGAGGATCACATCGAACGCGTTCTCCGGTGCGCAGGTGAATCCCCCGGAACCCCTGAAGAGGGCATCCACGCGGCTGCGCTTCATGCTGCCCTTCAGCTTGCAGTTGTAGATGCTGCGGGGCGCCTGGTTCTTGGTCACGTACACCGCCGACGTCACCTCGGAGATGAGATCCGCCAGGAGATTGACCGCCAGCACCGTCTTCCCGGTCCCCGGTCCCCCTCTGACGACGATGGTCCTCTTCCTCCCGCCCCTTACCGCCTTCCTGGCGGAATCCATGATCCCTTCGAACACGATCTTCTGCGAATCGATCATAACGAACTCGCGGTTCCCCTTCATCATCGACGAGAGCACGTCCTGGAGGGATTTGGAGGGTCTGAGCCTCCCCCTGTCGATCATGAATATCGTCTCGAGATCGTCCCCCTTCTTCAGGATGTCCTCCAGGAACCGTTTCAGCCTGAGGCCGTCGTGCTTGGCGAACACTGGCGCCGCCCGGATGTAGATGTCGTACATCGGATCGAGCAAGGGCTCCGGATCCCGTTCGATGTAGTTGTGGAGATACGCGCAGGGTTTCAGTAGGACGCCGTTCTCCTGCACATCCGCGTTGAAATCGCTGATCGCCGTCGCATATGACCAGGCCTGATACGACGGATGCGTGACCTCGTGGTCGCCTCCGTTGATGTACGTCCTGACGACGCCGTCCTTGCCGGGAACGGAATCGGCATGCTCCCACTGCTTCAGCTCCACTATGACCGCGGAGTTCCTCCCCTCCGCGTCGTATCCCGATACGATGAGGTCCACACGCTTCGAGGTGTACGGGATGTTGTACTCGATCGCCACGCCCGCGTTCCCGGGCACGGAGGAGCTCCCCAGTATGTTCCCCATGTACGTCAGGGAGTTCTTCCAGGCACGGATCTCGGACTGGGACGTGCGTCTTCCGAATCTCTCCGATACAGCGGATGCCACCTTCTCCTCCAGGACGCCTTCGCAAAGGTCGTCCATGAAGCCGTCCTTGGTCCGACTGTATATGATCATGCGTCATCCATCCCCTTGTCGCTTATAAGGGTTGCAGAACCCTTCGGAGGGATGGGATCGATTCCTCAAGGCCCCTATCGGGATGACCAGTATGCCGTCGTCGCGTCTGTATGCGTAGCGATCCGTTCCTGTGATGACGGCCATGAATGCAGGCTCCCCCATCTTGTCGGTATCTATCCTTCTGAGCACCTTCTTCAGGGTCTCGGCGCCTTCGTTTATCAGAGTCGTACCGCCGAGCTTCACCTCCATGAGGGCGTATCTCCCGTCCCGAAGATGGATGACGGCGTCGCATTCGTTGTTCATGTTGTCTCTGTAATGGTATACATCTCCGTCCAACGATTCGGTGTACACCCTGAGATCCCTGATGACCAGGGCTTCGAAGAAGAACCCGAACGTGTTCAGATCCCTGATGAGATCCTGCGGACCTATTCTGAGCGAGGCGGCAGCCAGGGACGGATCGACGAAATATCTCGTATCGGAGGTCCTCATAGCAGTCTTCGAACGTAGATTCGGATTCCACGCGTTCATATCCTCCACTACATGCAGCTTCCTGAGCGCCTTGAGGTAGTCCGATACCGTCTCCTCGGATACCCGGATTCCGTCACTGGAGGATATCTCCTCCGATATGGATGCCTGCGATATCTGACTCCCCTGATTCCTGGCGTATGAACGAAGCAGCATACGCACCTTCTGCGGATCCCTCCTGACATTGTCGACACGGGACATATCCATTCTGATCACGGCATCTATGTAGTCGAATGCCTGGTCTAACGCCACATCCTCATCCATATCGACTGATTCCGGCCATCCTCCCCTGCATACGAGAAAAGCCAACCGGTCGATGTCCAGATCGGAGCATCCCGATACACGATCCGATTCGAATAATGCGTCCAGACTCACATCCCCTGTGGAATCGCCGGATTCGAAAAGGGTCATCGGGCGCATGACCATCCATCCGAACCTTCCCGTGCCGGAATGGATCACCTCGGAGGTGTCGGCTGGCACGGAGGAACCTGTGAGGATGAACTGGCCCCGACCCTTGTGATGATCGACATGATGCCTTACGGCATCCCACAGCTTAGGTGCAACCTGCCATTCATCGAGGAGCCTCGGCTGTTCCCCATCGAGCAGCTTCTCCGGATCGATTTCCGAGAGGACCCTGTTCGCATCCACGGTACCGGGGTCGTCCACCACGAGGATACTATGGGCAAACTGTTCCGCGGTGGTGGTCTTACCACACCATTTGGGGCCTTCTATCAGCACTGCCCCCTTGGCTCTGAGTTTCCTTCTCAACGCGGAATCCAAGATACGTGGTCTGTATGAGAAACCCTCATCCTCCATATCTTCTGGATAGGATACAGAATATAAGCATACTCCGATACTTGTAAACTTTTCATTCCGATACTTGTAAACTTTTCATTCCGATACTTGTAAACGAGATACAACCGCATGGCTCGATTTCGCCGACATACAGGTAGACACAGCACGGAAGCCAGATATGCAGAACCGATATCGTACCGCCATATCGCGCACTGAAAAGAGGATCGGACGATTGTTCCGGACTCTGAGCCCAGGAGGCGTGGAAGCGAACGGCAGGCACGGGAAGGAGGTCCGTTCATCCGGGCTTCGAAACATCCTCCAGGGAATGAAGAGCGACATCCTCGGATCCGGCCGCCCTTACGGCCTCCTCGGTGTATCCCGAACGTGAGAAAACCATCAGATCCTTAGGAAGCGCGCTTTTTACCAATCCAGCCCGCCTGACGAGGGTCTCGATCGCATCCCTCCCCACAGGTTCCGAACGGTACTTGCATTCGCACAGCACCATGCGGCCCTTGCACAATGCGGCGATATCGATATCCTCCTTCGTGCGGCGGGAGCCGTCGGTCCCCCACCATGTCCCTACCTCGCGACAGGTCCTTCCGACGTATTCGGAACATGCATCCTCGAACACATGCCTCATGTATGCATCCATATCCCCCATGATCTCGTCGTAAGCCTCCTCGTAGCGGTCCTTACTGACCTCGACGTTGTTCGGATAGATGAATCTGAAATACGAACGGAGATAGTGGTCCTTTATCCTATAGACGGTACGCTTGGATTTCGGATCGTCGATCGGCCTGATCCTCTCGACTATCTCCAGAAGGATTAGATCCTTCAGAAGAACCGATATGCGGGAAGTCTCCAACCCTGCATCGATCGCCATCTCTCCCACTCTGTTATGCCCTTTGGCTATGGACGATATCACATCGAGATAAGCGACAGGCGATTCGAACTCCTCGGCGAAAAGAAGCGTCGCCTCCTTGTTGAGCACCGCATAGGGGTTGATCAGATTGTCTATGATGTTGTCCTTCAGGCTCTTCCCGTCATCGAAGAAGCTGAGGTACCAGGGAATCCCCCCTACCAATCCGTATACGATCAAACGCTCCTGATCGGAGTAGCTCGGAAGGAAATGCCCGATCTCCGCGAACGGGAAGGGGCTGAGCCTCATCTGACCTGTACGTCTGCCGTAGAGCGGACTCTCCACACCCAGGACCTGGTTCTTCATGACGCTCATGGATGAACCCGAAAGGATGATGAACACCTCCGAATCCAGATGGCTCTCGATGAAGTTGTTGAGTATGCCCGTGACGGATTCGTCGCTCCCGACCAGATACGGATATTCGTCTATGACGAAGATGTATCTCTCCCCTCCGAACCGGGAGTGCATGACCTCCAGGATGTTCTCGAACTCCATAACCGGGGCGTTCTTCACCCCCAGCACTATCGACGACAGAAGGCGCATGTTGGTGTTGTAGGAGCCCTTCACGGCTGTGAATTTGATCGCCGTCTTGTCTTTGATGAACTCATCGATGAGGGCTGTCTTCCCCACCCTGCGACGACCGTAAACCGGTATGAACTGGAATCCCTTGGTACGATACCTCCGGTTCAACTCCTCCAACTCATCATCGCGACCGTAGAACATGATATGTCATGCATATGGCGGCATATAATCTTAGCAATTTGCTATTCATCGAAATAGTACTTTGTGAGATAGCATATTGCGTCGAAAGAGACATCGAGGAAACATCAGCTTCCTCACGCAATAGTGTACTGATGCGAAGTGTTGATTGAATTCTAATGCGTATTTAAGCACTACAGTTCAATTCAAATCAGATCCTTGTCCGTCATGAAATCGATGATGTTGATGTGCAGGACCCCCCGATCGTCGAACCATCTGTTCCCGACATCCGCACGGACCACGATCTTCCTGAACGAATCGCCAGTGTACCTGAACTGATCGGTCTCCGAATGCAGCTTCTCCTGATCCGGAATGGCGAAGGCCGATTGGATATACACCTTCTCATCGTACCTGTTCGCTACGAAATCGATCTCCTTGGGAATGCGCACGGATTTCCCGTCCGGCTTCCTGGAGTTCACGGTCACCACACCCACGTCGACAGAGTATCCCCTCACCCTGAGCTCGTTGTAGATCGCGTTCTCCATCAGGTGGGTCATCTCCTGCTGCCTGAAATTCAAACGAGCGTTGCGCAGGCCGAGGTCCTCGCAGTAGTACTTCTGAGGATACGAGAAGTATCTCCTCCCTTTCACATCGTAACGCTGCGATTCGGAGAACAGGAACGCGTCCTTGAGATAATCCAGATATGTTCTGACGGTGCCTTCGCTCACATTCTTGAAATGCGAGGCGATCTGCTTGGGATTGGTGAGGGAGCCGATGTTGGAGCTGATGAAATCTATCAATCCCTCCAGAACCTCGGGATGCTCGATCGCATGCCTCTCCCGGATATCCTTCAGATAGGTCTCCGCGAACAGGTTCTTCAGATAGTCCGCCTTCTCCTTGTCGGATGATATGGAAAGGATGCGAGGCATGCCCCCGAACGTGAGATAATCATTGTACGCCGACATCCTGTCTCCGCCTCTGGCGGCCAGATACTCGGAGAAAGACAGGGGATGCAGACGTATCTCATCGCCGCGATCGCGGAACTGCGTCAGAACGTCGGAGCTGAGCATATGGGAATTGCTGCCTGTGACGTAGATATCCAGATATCCTGTGTTGAGGAGACTGTTCAACGGCTCGTAGAAGGTTATGTCTTCTCCACCCTCCAGATACGGGTTCTTGATCCTCGGGACCATCTGGATCTCGTCGATGAACACATATCTCCTCCTCCCATCGGAAGTCAGAGACCTCACATGCTCGTACAATGCGACGGGATTCCTCAGAGAGACGGCTTCCATCTCCTCGAGCTTGATCTCGATGATATCCCTGGGATCCACGCCCTCCGACAGCAGACGGTTCTTGAAGATGGTGAAGAGCAGGTACGACTTCCCGCATCTCCTGATGCCCGTCACGACCTTGATCATGCCGTTCCATCTGCGGGAGCACAGCTTCTCGAGATACAGGTCCCTCTTGATCTCCATATGTATCGGAAGATGCTTAACGGAGATAAAATTGTATTGGATGCTTTTGCATAAATACGCATTACAATTCAATCACTCTGATTCACCCATTCCTACACCATTCGAGGATCGATGACGAATCAATGAAATAGAGGATGGGATACCGGAAGAGCGGTCAACATGTCCGACAATCCATTCGACGTGCCCTTGGTGATCGATACGCCGGAGGCGGGTGCCAACTTGGCCAAAGCCATAGAGCACTACGAGAAGTACGGCCCATACATCCCCGAGAACGTCCAGGGGGTCACCCGCGATTCCGAGATCATGGATAAGATCATGGGCGTCAAACGCTGAAACATCAACAGAGGAACAGCACTTCCCAGATGCCGACAGCGACGGTGCCTTCCCGTATCCTGATAACCTGCAGTAGGATGCGATTCCACTCGGCTTCGAACTCGAGTCCGAAACATTCAGGGATCTTCTTATGCTGAACGTCATAATATTCAGAATTTATTGGATATATCCAACATATTCTGAATATATCTCTCCATAAAATCAGAGATCGTTCCGAAACACGCCGTTTCTAGAAGACCGATCGACTTAGGAATCCATGTCTACGCCGATCAGATGATGATATTCGCCGGCCCCTCCGATTCCCAATACCTATTTGTATTCAGAATTTATTGGATTTGTCCAATATAATCGGAATGATACCATGGAGATCGGAAGGGATGCCTACTTGGAGCGCCTGAAGAGACTGCGTTTCAAAGGCGGCGTGAAGATAATCACCGGAATCAGACGCGGAGGAAAGACATACCTTCTGTTCAACATCTTCCAGGACTATCTTCTGGAGTCTGGCGTTCCGAGGGATCACATAATCCCCATAGCACTCGATTCGATCGAGAACAAGCACCTCCGCGATGCTGAAGCCCTTTACAGAGAGGTCGTATCCCGCATCGTCGACGCCGACGGATACTATGTGATGATCGACGAGATCCAATTGGCAGAGGATTTCGTCGATTTCGTCAACGGACTGGCCAACCGGAAGAACGTGGACCTCTACATAACCGGAAGCAATTCCAGATTCCTCTCATCCGACATAGTCACCGAGTTCAGAGGTCGCGGGACGGAGATCAATGTCCGTCCTCTCTCGTTCTCGGAATACATTCAGACCACGGACAAGGACGAGCGCAGCGCCTGGCGCGATTTCCTGACATACGGAGGGCTTCCTGGAACGGTGGATCTGGAGGATGAGGACAAGGTGGCCTATCTGGAGGATCTCGTCAGGGTCGTGTATCTCAGAGACATCGTCGAAAGGAAGAATGCCAGGCTGCCGGATGTCCTGGATGCCGTATGCGATGTCCTCTCCTCGGGGATAGGGTCGCTGACCAACCCCCACCGCATCACCAACATCATGAGGGACCGCAGGATGGAGGTGGACGGCAACACCGTTTCGGAATACATCTCGTACCTCGAGGACTCGTTCCTCTTCGAGAGATCGAAGAGGTTCGATCTGAAGGGCAACGGCTACATCGATACGCCCTCCAAATACTATTCCGTGGATCTGGGCCTGAGGAATGCGAAACTCGGGTTCAGACAGAACGAATACAGCCACCTCATGGAGAACGCCATCTACAACGAGCTCAGAGGAAGGGGCTACAAGGTGGACGTAGGCGTGATAGGGATAAGGGAATACATCGCAGGAAAGAGGGAGTACAGGCAGTTGGAGATAGACTTCATCGCCAACAAGGGAAGCGAACGGATCTACATCCAATCCGCATACAGGATGGATGAACCCGATAAGAGGGAGCAGGAACTCAGACCGTTCCTGAAGATGAACGACGGGTTCAGGAAGCTGGTCCTGGTCGGCGATGATGTTCCGACCCATGTGAATGAGAAAGGGGTGATCATCATGAATGTCGTGGATTTCATGAAGGATCCCGATAGCCTGAGGACGGTTCCGCGACTGCGATACGGACCTGTCGGCAGGTTTTCGCCTCCTGATAATGGAGGAACCATGACGGGATCCGAGATCCGACGATGTGTGATTGCATGTACGAGCATTACGACCTGTCATTCGATTTCACGTCCGATACCCCCAGATACTGGGATCGTTTCTGGGAGAACAGGAACGGACTCGGCGTTGGATCGGCGGATCCGGATATGAGCAGCCCTATGCTGAAGGAGTATCACAAGAGGGCATGGTGCAAGGAACTCCCCAACGGCCAGCTGTTCGAGCTCGAGGACGACCCCCGCGGCTATCTCAGATGGAACTGGATGAGGTTCGGCAGCGACTCCATCACCACCGGTTTCAGGTATGAGAGGAACAGAACCCTGTTGGAACAGGTCGAAGCCGGAATGGATGATTACCGCCGGTTCGTGGAGGACTACATACATTCAACCTACACCATGGGCGGGATGATCGTATTCCCTCGTCACCGCAACAGCATCAACCAGACCAGGGGCGTCAACAGATACATATGCGACAGATGGACCTTACGCTCGAATGCATAAGAAGATACTATTCCGGTGAGGAGAGCCCCCTATCGCGGTGTCTCGAACAGGACAATGAGTTCTTCGACCTCTTCGTTGACTTCAAGGGGTATGTCGATTTCTTCCGTCTCGAGGACTGCGTATCGAAGGACCGCTCCGAGGTCGAGCTGTGGCTCGATACGGAGCTGTTCATCCGGGATCCGTTGCCTAGGACGGTCGACGGATACATCTCGTGGATCAAGTCGCAGATCGCATTCGTCGATAACAGGGCCGCTTCGATGCGTCGGTGCTGCAGTGACCTGCGATCGACGTATCCTGTACCTTATGAGATCCAGGATCGCCTTGGACGGGAACCTCTCCAGAACGGGATCCGAGATCGTCGGAACGGATTCGTATCCCTCGGACACCTCCATCGGCCTCCTCGATCTGGCGGATTCGACGGCACGGTCCAGCTTCGCCCTGTGCTCGGCGTAGATCCTGAACAGGACGTCCCCCTTGGAGACGGGATCGCCCGGCCTGTGGACTATCTCTATCCCTGCTCCTGCATCGGACGGCGCCCCTGCGGCCTTGGCTATCGCCACGAGGCTTGGATTGTCTATGAACCTGAGGGTCCCGGTGCGCTTGGCGTGGACGTCCTTGACGAACGTCCCCGGGACCAGATCCTCGGAGACGATATCGGGATCGCCGTTCTGAACGGCGACGATCTCCCTGAACTTGGCGAACGCGGTCCCGGAGGCCAGTATCTCCTTGGCGCGACGGGGTCCGTCGTCGATGCCTGCCATCTCCAGGAGGATCCCCGCGAGCTCGCAGGCCTTGTCGGCTGCGAAGCGGTCGGAATCCGCGTTCTCGAGTATCCTGATGCATGAGCGCGCCTCCAGGATGGGACCTATCGAGCAGCTCACAGGCTGGGATCCGAAGGTCGCAGCGCATTCGACGTGCATCCCCAGGATGGCGCCCAAGGCCGTGAAATCATCGGCGATGCGACGTGCGGACTCCATATCGGGCACCTTCGTGCCCTGGCCCACGGGGATGTCCAACAGCAGATGGGTGGTTCCGATGGCGATCTTCTTGCTCATGATGGAGGCCATCATCGTCGGGCGGGGATCGATGCCCAGGGGCCTCTCGGCTTCGATGATGCTCCTTCCGACGGGTGCGAAGTCCTCGTTCCCGCAGGCGAAGACCCCTCCGGCCTCGGAGACGGCGTTCTTCAGCTCGTCGGTGTCCATCTCCACGTCGCAGAACGTGGACACGTAATCGGCGGTGCCGCAGGCGCTGCTGACCGCCCTCGATGACATCTTCGGAATGACTAGACCCTCGGAAGCGACTATGGATACGACGACAGGGGTGATGCTGTTGCCCGGAACCCCTCCCAGGCTGTGGAAGTCGAACACCGGCGACACCCCCAGCTCCGCGGTCCTCCCCGTGGATGCCATGGCCCTGGCCAGGTCGGCGACCTCCGACAGATCGGAGTTCATGGTGGTGAAAGCGGAAACGAAGGTCAGTATCTCCTTCTGGGTGATCGAGCCCTCGGAGATGTCGTGGACTATCGACATCATCTCGGACGCGGTGAGCCTGGAGCCCTCGATCTTCCTCCTTATGGACCGGATGGACTCCGGCGGAGGGGAGTAGACGACGGCGATCCGATCCCCGTCTGAGACGGACAGCCTCTCCATCAGACGGCTCCCGAGACCGACGGATCCCTTGGATCCGGGGGAATCGGATACGACGACGGAGGAGATCGCGGTCCCGACTCCGGTCATCATCACCCTGTCGGTGACCGATACGCCCATCTCCAGGCAGTCGTCCGAGTTCAGGATGACAGCGGGTTCGGAATGGGTCAGAGCCGCGGTGCGGACCGTCAGCATCATCGGGATGCACCGCCCTCGATCGCAGGGATGTCGAATGTCCAGAATAGCGAGCTGGTCCCGGTGCGGATGGATCCCGTTCTCATCAGATGTCTCCCCTGTCGTCACGATGTCTCGCGACAGGGATGGAAGCCTCGCCTGCGACACATATACGTTTCGATTCTTTGCACATGACACGGACTTCGTGGACAGCTACTCGGATCGCTGAATCCGTCTTGTTCACAGACTGTGTGTTAGAACACACCGACCAAGGATTTTATCAATCAGAGGACATCATCCCAACGAAAAGAGATGGACATAGAGAACCTCGATATGGAATGGAAGGAATCCTGGGCGGATAAGTATCTCAAGACGATCGCCGCCTTCTACAACACCAAGGGCGGCCGCATGATCATCGGTCGCAAGGACAACGGCGAATATGTCGGTGTCTGGGATGTCAAGGGGACCACCAAGACCATATCGGATACCATCCGCAACAAATTCCATTTCATCTCCGAGACCCGTGCCGAGAATATCGATGGCAAGGATTGCATCATCATCGACGTTCCCGAAGGGGATACGATCGTGGATTATGACGGAAGATTCTACTTCCGTGTCGGCAACACCACTCAGCAATTGGAGGGCATCCCCCTCAAGAGAATTCTCCTGGATGAGATGGGTATCCAGTGGTTGGACCAGCCTTGCAAAGTCGAACCCGAAGACATCTCCGAGGATGCGTTCAGATTCTTCATGAAGAAAGGGAAGGAGGCGAAGCGCATACCCGATGATGTTCCGGAGGATGACATGATGCTCGCCCTGAGGACCATGGGCCTTTTCCGCGATGATGAACTGTCGCTCACGGCGGCTCTGCTCTTCACCAAGAACCCGGACAAATACGAATACGGCGCATTCCTGAAGATAGGCCTCTTCGACAGCAATGATTGCCTCATGAGGGATGATATGCTGGATCGCATCCCCCTTGTTCTGTTGCCGGATGAATGCATGCGCGTCCTCAACGACAAATACATCCAGCCCACCTACAGATACGATACGGGTACCGCATTCAGAGAGTTGAATTATCTCTATCCGGTTGATGCTATCAGAGAACTTGTTGTGAATGCCATAGTCCACAAGGATTACAGCATGCGGCAAGAGGTTGCTATATACGTCTACGAAGACAAGCTCATGGTTTATTCCTCAGGCCTCCTTCCGGAAGGGGTTACTCTGGAGAACCTCATGGAATCCCATCCATCGGTCAAACGCAACAAGAGACTGGCCGAGGCATTCTATGCCATGAAATACATCGAAGGATGGGGCCAAGGGATAAAGAAGGTCCTGTCCGCGTGCAAGGAGAACGGCAACCCGGAGCCGGAGTTCTCATACATGTCGAACGGGTTGCTCGTGACGCTCCGCCCTAAGGCATATCGTGATATTGAACCCGATAATGTCAAAATTCTTCTCGATTCGACTGATCATGTTGTACTATCTATAATGGCCGCCAATCCTTTCATTTCTATTACGGGAATCTCCTCCGAGTCTAATCTTTCAATCAAAACTGTTAGGTATCATATTGACAAACTGCGTAAAAACAACATAATATCAAGAGAAGGCGGTAAAAGAGGGGGAAAATGGATTATCAACATCGGACCATTGCAACGAGATCTGACGATGTTTATTCGTCCCCTTTCATGCCCCTTTCATGCCCCTTTCATGCCCCTTTCAAGAGATCTATCCGTTCCAAGGCTGGTAAGTCTTTCATATCGACAAACTGAGCTTGCCCTTCTTTGAACCGAAAGGCAGACGAAGGATGCGAGCATCTTCACATTCCGCCCATCTTGAAAAGGCCCAAGCCCTTCGGGATCTTGATGCGGAAGTCATAGTCGTTGTCGGGGCGGTTGTCAACGCAGGCCCTAGAGCCGAAGAGGCACACCCCGAGTGTGCCATACTCGGCGGCGATGGCTCCGAGTATCTGGCAGAGTTCTTCGAATATGTACTCCTTCACTTCGCCCATGATTATGGGGCGGGGTTTGCGCTGTTTATACGACTTGACTTCCACACGTCGAAAATGGCCTGCTGATGGCCTATTCCTTTCGTGGATTTTCAAGACGATCCGGGTACGATCGTACTCGGATTCTTCAATGGATCGAACGCCCTGCTCCTACCTCTGAATGCCATATTCGAAGGGGTCATGAGATTCTGAATGAGGCCTTCGGGCCTCTGTTTCATGGGACGACTATTGATATAAGAGCAGGACAAGTATCAGGTAAGGGTGAGATCAAGATGGCTACCGAATCATTCTACGAGACAAATCGAGTAGGGTCCGATGGCTTAAGCCATCGGTTGCCCTCTCACACCACCGTACG
>ERZ773194.3546-NODE-3546-length-13262-cov-3.198910_pt1 | contig 13262 bp, 11 predicted proteins | sample MGYA00511240_ERZ773194 | MGnify/ENA primary metagenome ERZ773194 (study PRJEB29015, sample SAMEA2737774) | human gut metagenome | biome: human gut; feature: human-associated habitat; material: faeces | place: China | collected 2012 ... | reverse complement strand
CATATCGTCACCGTCGCTGCCGAGGTTGGCCAAAGTTTCACACTTGGCGAGAACCTCCGCGGGCGGATTGAGAATCGGATTATCTGTCAGATCCAAAATCTCCTTGTTCGGGATTCCATAGGTCAGATACTCAAAATTGACGCGTGCGATCTCGCCGTCAAGCATAAAATTGAGCCATGCCTCCGCGCCCGCCTTGTTGTTTACCGCGCGCGGGATCGCCCAGCAGTCTGTCCAGACCTCGGTACCTTCCTCCGGCACCACAAAGTCCAGCTTATCGTTTTCATCCTGCGCGTAGATCACATCGCCGGAGGTGATGACCGCCAGCGTCGCCGAATCCCCGATCATCAGGTCTCTCGCATTGTCATTGGCATAGCTGTATACCAGTGGTTTCTGCGCGATCAGAAGATCTGTGATCTCCGCCAATTCGTTCTCATCCAGCGTGTTCATCGAATAGCCGAGAAGCTTCGCCGCCACCATGTCGCACTCGCGGATCGCATTCGGCATGATGATTTCTCCGGCGTACTCCTCTGACCACAGCTGTGACCAGCTCGTGATCGGCCCATGGATCATCTCCGTATTGTAGATAATCCCGTAAGTACCCCAGGTGTGCGGCACACTGTATCGCATACCCGGATCGAAATCCTCAATGAAAGCCTTGACATTGTCTGTGAGATTTTTGATATTCGGCACATGGTCGAAATCGATCTCCGCCAGCAAGCCCTCCTTGCGCATCTTGTCGATCATATAGTCCGATGCGCAGACCACATCATATTCAGCGGTACTGTTTTTAATGACCGGATACATTTCCTCATTGGTGTCGAAATAGTCCACGATCAGCTCATAGCCGCTCTCCGCTTCGAAGCGGTCAATCAAATCCGGATCGATATAGTCACCAAACATGTAGATATAGAGTTTTCCCTGGTTCTGCGCGCCAACCAGAGAACCTGCGTACTGATTCAATCCCAGCACCGCGATCAGCAGCGCGAGCACAAACGCGCCAGCCGCCCGCGTCGAAAGTCCTTTTCGCGCGGAGGCGTAATAGTCCTCCCGCCGCTTACCCGCCGACATCAGATTGACCACAATCAAAACCAGCAGCACCACGACGAAAATCAGCGTTGACAGCGCGTACAGCGTCGGCCGCACACCGACCTTGACTTGGCTGTAAATCAGTGTGGACAACGTATTGATGCCTGCGCCGCGTGTAAAATGCGTAATCACGAAGTCATCAACCGACATCGTAAACGAAAGCAAAAATCCGGATATGATTCCAGGCATGATATCCGGCAGCACGATCTTAAAAAAAGCGTAGGCCGGCGTCGCGCCAAGATCCAGCGCCGCTTCATAGGCGTGATTTTCCAGTTGTTTGAACTTCGGCATCACCGATAAGATCACATAAGGAATGCAAAAAGTGATGTGCGCGAACAGCACCGTCCCGTAACTCAGGCTGATCCCGAACAGCAGGAAACTCATCATGATCGAGATGCCGGTCACGATGTCGGCGTTCAAAAGCGGGATATTGTTCAGTCCCATAAAGAACGAGCGTTTTTTTTCGTTCATGGCGTTCAGTCCCACACAGGCCAGCACACCAACAATCGTTGCCGCCACCGAGGCCCAAAGCGCGATTGTCAGCGTATTGCCGAGCGCCTCCATGATTTCCTGATTACGAAACATCTCCGCGTACCATTTCATTGAAAACCCCTGCCACGCGTTCATGCTCTTGCCCGCGTTGAAGGAAAGCACCATCAGCGTACCGATCGGCAGGTACAAAAAGAGCAGGATCAGGGCCAGATACAGCCCGCCAAAAAGCTTTTTCATATCATATTGCCCTCCCCGTTTCTGTCAAATTTTTCAATCAGTGCCATGCTGATCACGATGAAAATCATCATAATCAAAGAAAGTCCCGAGCCGAGGTTCCAGTTGGCGCTGGCGGTAAATTCCTGCTCGATGATGTTGCCGATCAGATTGACCTTGCCGCCGCCGAGCATATTGGAAATCGCGAAGGTCGTCAGAGACGGCACGAAAACCATCGTCACACCGCTGACGATGCCCGGCACGCTGAGTGGAATGATGATCTTCGCAAATACCGTCCTCTTTTCCGCGCCCAGATCGTAAGCCGCCTCGATCAGATTTTTGTCGATTCTGACGATCGCGTTGTAGATCGGCAGAACCATAAACGGCAGATAATCGTAGACCATTCCCAGCACCACCGCCGCCGAGGTGTTGATGATCGCCAGCCGCGGCAGCCCGATTGCCGCCAAGAAGCTGTTGATGATACCGTTTTTTTCAAGCAGGACCTGCCATGCCATTGTGCGGAGCAAAAAATTCATCCACATCGGCAGAATAAACACAAAGATCATGAAGCCTTTCTTTCCAAGCTTGGTTCCCTTCAGAATCATCCCAAGGGGAAAGGCCAACAGCAGGCAGATCACTGTGCTGACAAAGGCCAGCAGAAGAGAAAGCCCGAGTGCCTTCATATGCTGGCCGGTCGCCATCGCGGCGACATTCGCCCAAGAAAAAGCTCCGCTGCGATCGGTAAAACCGTAATAGGCGATAACGCAGGCGGGAATCAGCGTGCCGCAGATCAAAAAGGCGATGAACGGCGCCGAAAAAAGTTTTTTTGTCATGGTATGTTTTCCTCCTACTCCTGCCTATTCAAAATCTTCCAATACGATTGCCTGCTCATCCTCGGACTGCGGCTTATGCATAATCTGAATATTTTCCGGCAATACATCGATTGACACCTGCGTGCCGACCGGATAGCTGACCGTATTCTGCGCCAGCCACTCGAAGCCGCCCGCCTCAATGCACATCTCATAATGCACCCCGATAAAGACGTTGGAAGTCACAACGCCGTCCATGACGCCGCTGCCTGGCTTGGCGATGATAATATCCTCCGGACGAATGACGACGTCCACCGGTTTTTTGCGTCCGAAGCCTTCATCGATACATGGGAAAATCTTTTCGCAGATCTTCACCACGCGATCCTCCAGCATCACGCCGTCAAGGATGTTGCTGTCTCCGATGAAGTCCGCCACGAAGGCGTTCTCCGGTTCGTTGTAGATTTCCTCCGGTGTTCCCATCTGCTGAATGTAGCCTTGATTCATGACGACCACCTTATCGGACATGGTGAGCGCCTCCTCCTGATCATGGGTGACATAAAGGAAGGTAATCCCAAGTTCGTTCTTGAGTCTGATCAATTCGTACTGCATCTCCTGCCGCAGTTTGAGATCCAGCGCCCCAAGCGGCTCGTCGAGCAAAAGCACACGCGGCTCGTTGACGATCGCTCTGGCAATGGCGACACGCTGCTGCTGCCCGCCGGAAAGCGAGTCCACCGAACGCTTTTCGTAGCCGCTGAGATTGACCAGCTTCAACGCGTACTTAATCTTGTCATTGATATAATCCTGACTCTTTTTACTAATCTTGAGTCCGAAGGCGATATTGTCGGCGATATTCATATGCGGAAACAAGGCGTACTTTTGGAATACCGTATTGATCTGCCGTTTGTTCGGGGCCAGATGCGTGATGTCCTGGCCCTGAAACAGCACCTTACCGGTATCCGGCGTTTCAAAGCCGCCCAAAATTCTGAGTGTCGTTGTCTTGCCGCAGCCGGACGGACCGAGCAGCGTGATAAACTCGTTTTCTTTGATCTTGAGGTCAAACTCGTCGAGCACCAGCTCTCCGTCGTAAGATTTTGAAATATTCTGCAATTCGATCAATGCCATGCGTCCTGTTAGAAACTCGGCGGGGTGCTGACCCACAGAATTTCCGCTCCTTTCTTCGATATGATATAGTGTTCCTTATCCGCGGTGTAATAAAACGCTTCTCCGGCACGCGCGCGATACTGCTCACGACCGAGCACGATCGTGATCTCGCCTTTGAGGACATAGCCGAATTCCTCACCCTCGTGCGGATTGTCCGGGTAAGTTGCCCCGCCGGGTCGGATCTGCATGCGGATCGGCTCCATCCTGTTCTTCTGCGCGTTAGGGATGATCCACTGCGTGAAAGTCCGCAGCTCCGCATCCTCCTTCTCAAAATAGTCTTCTTCACCGAAGACGATCTGCGGCGGCTGCGGTACCTCCGCGAAAAACTCGCTCAGCGTCATACCCAGACATTGCAGAATATCTTCGAGGGTCGAGATTGACGGCGAGGTTACATCGTTTTCGAGCTGTGAGATAAACCCCTTGGAAAGCTCGCTGCGGTCCGCCAGTTCCTCCTGCGTCAAACTGTTTTTCATCCGCAGTTCCTTGATTTTACTTCCGATTTCCATGAAACACTCCTTCCGTAACGCCGCGCGGCGCGTGCGCAAAACGCCGCGTGGGGCTTTTGTTTTCCCTTCGCAGCATTCTGTGTTTTCGGTCTTTGAAATATTAAACTTTAAGTTTAGAAATACTAAACACTCTATGAAAAAATTATATCGAAAAACAGCGAAAAGTCAAGACTTTTCAAAGAAAAAGTGCTACAATAATCTTGGCACTGCGAGTTGAAGCCCTAGCCCGCTGATTGACGAGCCATAAGGCGATGGCAGAAGCGAGGCAGGTCTCACGCCAAAAAGTGCAGCGCTTTAGCGCGTGGCACTTTAAGGGACGAGTCGTAAGACGAGAGCAGCACCGCTCAGCGTCCGGGCCAATATTTATATCTGTTTTTTGTTATCCCTTTGAGAGAAAACAGGCAAATCACATACCACACAGAAAGGCAGCTTAGAATCACATGGGTTTGATTGTAGAAAAAATCGTATCTATATTTTTAATCATGGCGGTCGGCTTCGTCGCGAACCGTACCGGCGTTCTTCCGCGCGAGGGGAACAAATTTCTGACCAACTTACTGATCAAGGTCATCGCGCCCTGTATGATCTTCTCATCGATTACTTCCAAAGAATTGACCGATGATACCTTCGCGGCGACTCTCTATACGCTGCTCGGCGCCGCGCTCTTTTCAGTTTGTGCGGCAGTACTGGGCTGGGTGCTTTGCAAGTATCTGCTTCGCGTTTCTCCGCTGGAGGACGTCGGCGTTTATGCCTTTGTCTTTGCCTCGCTCAACAGTGGATTCATGGGCTTTCCGATCACACTGGCCCTCTTCGGTCAGGATATTCTGTACTTCATGGTCGTGCACAATATCACGCTGACGCTCTATTTGTATACATTAGGCCCGATCATCCTGTCGATGGGTTCGCAGGGTCCGCAGAAAAAGAGCGCGTTCGACCTCCGCTCGGTGCTCGCTTCCCTCTTGAATATCAATACGATCGTTGCGTTCGTCAGCATCATCATGCTGTTTGCCGGTCTGCATCTGCCTGCGCTGTTCTTTGAGTCGATCGAGACCATCGGCGACGCGACCGTTCCGATTTCCATGCTGCTCGTTGGCGTGCAGCTCGGAGAGAGCAATCCGCTCAAGATCATAAAGAACGGCAAACTCGTCGCGATTTCTGTCCTCAAGATGCTCCTGCTTCCGGTTTTGACCTTTCTGGCAGTCAACTGGCTGCCGATCCTGCCGGAGGTAAAATTGTGCATGACGTTTGCGGCAGTCTTTCCGGGCGCGGTAGCAGCCGTTCCGGTCGTTGCTATCGAAGGCAAAAACTCACTGACCTGCGCCGAAATGGTAGCCTTTACGACTTTCTTGTCCGTCGCGACCGTACCGTTATTCGCAGCATTCTTGATGCACTGGTACGGTTTCTGAGACCGCTGTGCAGTGCGCCGCCGAGCGCATCCAAAAAATCACCCCGGTCCATTCCACATGAATCGGGGTGATTTTTATTTAAGGATGCACGCGAATGAAAATTACTAAGACCTAACGGCGTTTTCTTTTCTCTCCTGATAGGCTTGTCATAAATAGGACCCATCCGTAAAAGTTTCCCATTGCCGTGCTCTTCGGATCATATATTTTGCCGGAAGCACAGACTGTAATTTGTAGTTTTGCTTTTTGCATCAAAAAAACAGAACAGCGTCATTCCCGCTTGCGCAGGTCATGCCGCTGTTCTGTCAACGATTTGGGTATATGTAATCATTGAGGAGTAGAAAACATCTTTGTCTGTGCCGCCGTGCGTATCTCCTAGTCTCTCAGCAATGCAGCCAATTCTTCGACACGAATACCTTTCATGCATTCGTCGATGTGAATTTTTTGTAAATTGTCTTCTAAATGTTCATCTAACGGAAGCCCTTGCAGGGTTTCCTCCAATTCAGCAATATCCCCATTGCCGAAGAAGTCGCCAAAGAGTTTGATCTCCTTGATACGTCCCTTTTCGACATTCATATGTGCAGTCACGATACCGCCGTCGAATTTTTCTTCCTTGCGGATGGTATATTCCGGCGAAAAACCGTAGTTCCATTCCCACGTTGCATATTTGGTATCCCTGAGTTTTTGGATCTCAGCGATGTCATGCTCCGTCAGACCATAGGCTTCCATTTCATTGCCTGCCGCAACCTGCATCTTAATCGCAGTCTTAAAGACTTCCATTGGAATCGGCTCCGCGAGATTCGCATTGATGGTCGTGACACGACTTCTGACGGATTTGGTGCTCTTGGATTCCAGCCTGACCGGTTTGACACGCAGCGCCTCGGCTACATACGCGAGATTCGAATCCAGCATGATGCAGCCATGGTGCATGATCCGGTTCTGTTTCACATACTGTGAATTGCCGGAAAATTTTTTACCGTCGATGGTCACATCGTTGCGTCCCGAAAACGCGGCGTCCAGTCCAAACAGCTTGAGTGCGTTCGTGACCGGCAGTACGAAATACTGAAAGTTGAAATCAAAATCATCATTCTTATCCACAATGATCGTGTAGTTCAGATTGCCCTTGTCATGGTAGACGGCACCGCCGCCCGACAGACGGCGCGCGACCGAGATGCCATGCGTTTTGACATAGTCTGCATTGATTTCTTCTATGGTATTCTGATATTTGCCAATGACGATGGTATTGTAGTTCTGCCACAGGATCAGCCAGTCCTCACACCGGTCCAGCTTTTCAAATACATATTCTTCAAGTGCCAGATTATAATAAGGATCAGTCCATGGGGATTCTATAAATTTCATATCAGTTTCCTTATGTTTCGCTTATTTCCGATCGATTTGAATCAATTAGTATAAGTTTACGAAAATCTGTCTGAGTTCTTCATAGGAGAGCGGCACGTAGCTCTTGCTCAGAAGTCTCTGCTGGTTGTCAACGGTGGACTTCGTGAAGGTCTCGATCTGCTCTTCTGTCATGCCATATTCTCTCAGCGGCTTCTTGTTGAGCAGCTTGTTGAGAACTTTGTCAAGCTCGTCATAAACAACTGCCTCATCACAGCCCAGAATGTCTGCATAAACCTTGTTCAGGGAAGCGATCTTGCCCTCCGGCTCTCTCTTCATGTAGGTTTTGAAGACTTCTGTGAAGAACTGATAGTTGGATTCGCCATGTGGTACGTGGAATGCACCGCCGATGGAATAGGACAGTGCGTGTACTGCGCCGCAGCCTGCGTTGCCGAATGCGATGCCGGCATAGTTGGAAGCCAGACAGAAGTCCCTTTAAAGAGTGTAAGTTTAGAAAATAAGTTCTAAACTTACACTCTTTATTTTACGCTCTCTGACAAGCCCTATTTTTTTCTAAAACTTACACATTTTACTTGGCAAACCCGACGTTTTACCGTTTTATTTTGCTAAAACTAAAAACTTCCCTTGTCCGACCACGTGCCAAACAAGGGAAGTTTCCGCATATCCTCTTATAAATTTTCAATCTCGGCAAGCGTAAGCCCTGTGATTTTTGCAATGACGTCCGAGGCGATGTGTTCCTTCTGCATGCCTTTCGCAATGTCCAGCGCCGCCTTGCGTTCACCGGATTTTTCGCCTTTGGTGAAACCAGACTTCTCTCCTTTGCTGAAACCGGATTTCTCGCCTTTGCTGAAGCCATCTTTTTGTCCGGCGTCGTAGCCGTCCAGTCTCGAGATCTCGAGGTCTTCTTCGCGTGTCAATTCTTTGAATAACATCTCAATCAACTCCGTTCCGTAATGCTCCATAAATTCTGTGAGGACGCCTTCCTTTTTGCACTGTTCCATGATCTTTACCATCACAGCGCCTGTCAGCTGGTCGATATGTCCGTAGCTGCGCACGATCTCCACAAAGCGGCTGTACTGCCTGAGCGTCTCACATTTTTTCAATATCTCTGCGTTCTTCCCTGTATTAATATTATACACCTTGACGATGAGTTGTAAAGCATCTTCTTCGCTCTCTTCCTTGTCGCCGAGGTAAGCATCTGACAGACGCAGCTCCTGATACTCCGGGATATCCTCCGGTCCGTTATATAGGACGATAAAGGCCGGTCTTGGGATGCGCAGTGTTTTTTCGCGGTAGAGCTGTTTGGTGTCGATCATGCGTTTTAGTACAGTTGACATGTACAGCAGGTCGCGCAGCGGCAGGTTGCCGTTGATGCTCGATTGGTGTTCCACGAGTACAACGAATCGCTTGTCCAGTACAAAGGAAACGTCGTTTTTGAGCGTGCGAAACAGGACGTCCTTGATGGTCACGATGTCGATGGCAGTATTTTCGTCATAATCAGTGTCAAAAATGGCGTTATACAGCTCGATGAGCTTCCCTTTTTCGTGAAAGACGGTGACGAAAACGGTATCCTTGTAGTTTCGTTCCAGTACTGTTCTTCCTTGCTGTTGAAAGTTTAATTCTGCTGTTTCTGATTTTTTCATTGTGTTTCCGGCTCCTTCTCTTGACACGCAGATGGCATGGCTTCTGCAGATTCCCCTTTGCCACGCGCGTGTTCACGTATTGGTGGTTCATGTCTCTTATAAGCTTGTGTGGGTGGATTCGCTTGGGTGGATTCGCGGCGAAGTACCGCGCCGTGATTCCTGCTTGTGAGGTGGTTTCAATGTAGCAGAAAAGCAAGATGAATTCAACTATTTTTTCCAAATATGCCGTATTTTGATATTTAATTGTAAGATTTTGAACTTGAATTGCAAGTGACCTTTTTTCACTTGCGCTGCAAGGCACTTGTGTGTTACACTGTGCGCAGCATGAGTTTTGCGGCAAGTTACCGATGAGGCTGCGCAAATCGTGTGCAGCCTCACCGTGCAGTATAGGTTTCGCAACAAACACAGGCGGCGCGTATGCCGCAGAGCAGAAAGGAATGGATCATATGAACAATTTTAATCTCTTCACCCCAACAAAAGTCGTCTTTGGGAAAGATACCGAGAGCCAGACCGGTGCGCTCGTCAAGGCGTTCGGCGGTCAGAAAGTGCTGCTGCATTACGGCAGCGGCAGCGTGGTACGTTCCGGGCTTTTGGACAAAATCAAGGCATCGCTGCAGGCAGAGGGCATCGCCTTTACAGAATTGGGCGGCGCAGTGCCGAACCCGCGTCTGGCCCTGGTATATGAGGGCGTCGCCTTAGGGCAAAAAGAAGGTGTGGACTTCGTGCTTGCTGTCGGCGGCGGCAGCGCCATCGACTCCGCGAAAGCGATCGCCTATGGACTCGCCGAACCGGAGCAGGATGTCTGGGATCTGTATGAGCACACGCGCACCGCGAAAGCCTGCCTGCCGATTGGCGTTGTCCTGACCTTATCCGCAACAGGCAGTGAGATGAGCGATTCCTCCGTCATCACCAAAGAGGAAGAAAACAAGAAGCGCGGCTACAATTCTGATCTTTGCAGACCTCGTTTTGCGGTGATGAATCCGGCGCTGACTATGACCCTGCCGGATTACCAAACGGCGTGCGGCTGTACCGATATCATGATGCATACGATGGAACGCTACTTTACGAACGGCGGCCATATGGAAATCACCGATGGCATCGCGGAAGCCTTGCTCCGTACCGTTATGAAAAATGCGCTGGTTCTGCGCGATGATCCGCGGAATTACGAAGCAAGAGCCGAAGTGATGTGGGCAGGCAGCCTTTCTCACAATGGGCTTACCGGTTGCGGCATTCAGGCCTCCGATTTCGCTTCTCACGCACTGGAGCACGAGATCGGCGGCGTTTATGATGTCGCCCACGGCGCGGGACTTGCTGCCATCTGGGGCAGTTGGGCGCGCTATGTCTGTGATAGCTGCAAGGATCGTTTCTATCGGTTCGCGGTCAATGTCATGGAAGTCACACCGTCCGATGACATCGATACAGTCATCCGCACAGGCATCGAAAAGCTGGAGGCGTTTTTCCGCTCCATCCACATGCCGACCTCACTGAAAGAACTCGGCATCGCGCCGTCCGATGCGATCCTGCGCGAAATGGCACACAATTGTGCCATCGCCAGCGGCGGCAAAAAAGGCAGCGCCAAGGTGCTCTACGAAGAGGACATGTATCAGATCTACAAGGCTGCAAACGAGCGATAAACACGCACGGTCATATAGGATCCGAGAAAAAACTGCGGAGCGTTCCGGCATCTCAAGCCGGATCACCCCGCAGTTTCGCGTTTCTTGTATTTTTGAGGCTGCACGCCTGACCTCATCGCACAGCGCGTTCATGCTGCCGTCTGTTTCACCCGTTCTCTCCCGTTTCATCGGATTTTCTCTCCGCTGCAGGCAGCAGCAGACGAAACGCCCGCGGCACCACCTCGAATTCGATGCGGCCGGCATCGACAATCTCGCCGTCCGTACACAGGCGCATCGCGCCTTGCCGCGGTGTGATGACCGCGCGCCGGCACTGCTTTGCAAAAATAATCTTTTCGATACCCGGGATCTGCATATGGGTCCCCTTGGAATAGGCAGGGAACTTCGACAAAAACTCCATACGGCTGACATTGTAAATGATATTTACGTCCATCAAGCCGTCATCCAGCCGCGCGACCGGCGCGCTCTTAACCCCGCCGCCGCAAAAAGAACCGTTCGCGAGCGCTGTCAGCAGGACCGGCCCGTCCTCACAAATTTCGCCGTCCAGTTCCACGCGAAGATCCGCGCCCTTTTTTTTGATTAAAATACAAAGCACCGCCATCAGATACGCCATACTTCCCGCGAGCAACGGATAGGTTTTGAGCTTCGCTGTCAGATCTACCACGTTACAATCAAAGCCGATATTAAACATATTCGCGCAGTACCGCGTCTGCACGCGCCCGTCCAGCATTCCGCTGTAGCGTATCGCGTCGCAGGCCATCACCGTTCCGGTCAACTGTGCCTCGATATCCAAAAAATCTCCCGCCTCAGGAAAATTTCTGCAAAAATCATTTCCCGTACCGATTGGCACGACTCCAATCGCCACATGATCGTGACGCATCGCGCCGTTCAATACCTCATTCAGCGTCCCGTCACCACCACAAGCGATGATGCGCGTTTCCTCGCCGCGCGCCTCAGCCTCCCGTGCGAGCTGCGCCGCCAGAACCTCGCCGTCCCCGACGGCTCTCGTGCTGTATACTTCAACTGCGACACCTGTCTTTTTTGACGCCGCCTCGATCTCTTTGATAAACTTTTCTCTGCCCCGTCCCTTACCCGCTTTGGGATTTACGATGAACACTGTCCTCATAGTTCCTCCGTCTGCTCCAAAATCCGTTCTACGCCCGCCGCGCAAGACAGCTTCCGTCCTGCTGCGAGAATGTACCTTACTATTTTAGAGGGTTTGCGAGGATAAATCAATCATTGCCCTGCGCGTCCTTCAATTTCTTAGCACTTTCTTAGCACATTTGCCTCGGATAGAGCTGCCGCGCGGATTTTTTTCTCGCTTTTTTCCTATGGAGAGCCTCCTATCTTATCTGACGATCTCCGCCGAAGATTTCGCCAAAGGGAAAATTTTCACTGGTAATCCTGTCTGCTTTCGGGTATACTCTTTCTTAGAGGAATCATTTCTTAGGAAAATATGTCAGGAGGTCAAAATGGATCCAAGAATCAAAGAGTTGTCCGCTCTGCTCACAGGTTATTCCTGCGCGCTCAAGCCGGGCGAAAAGGTATTGATAGATTACGAAGGCGAATGCAGCAAACCGCTGGTACGGCAGCTGATCAAGGATGCCTACAAGTTGGGTGCTCGTCCTTATGTCAACCACCGCGACAGCCAAGTGCTGCGCGAAATGCTGCTGGGCGCGGATGAGGAGCAGATCACGTATTTGAACGATTATCAATTATATCAAATGAAAGGCATGGATGCCTACATTGCTGTACGAGGCAGCGACAATACATCGGAATTAAGCGATATTCCTATCGAAACCTTAAATATGTATGAACGACTGACCGCACCGACGCTGGACTGGCGTGTCAACCGCACCAAGTGGGTCGTGCTGCGCTATCCGAATCCTTCGATGGCACAGCTCGCGAGCAAGTCGCAGGAAGCCTTCGAGGACTTTTTCTTCAATGTCTGCACGCTCGACTACAACAAGATGAGCCGTGCCATGGATCCGCTGGTCGATTTGATGCAGCGCACGGACAAGGTGCGTCTGGTCGGTCCGGACACCGATCTGACCTTCTCCATCAAGGGCATTCCGGCAGTCAAATGCGACGGGCGCTGCAACATTCCGGACGGCGAAGTCTACACCGCTCCAGTCAAAGAATCGATGAACGGCGTGATCGCCTACAATACCTTCAGCGAGGAACAGGGCTTCACCTACGAAAACATCCGCTTCGAGGTCAAGGATGGCAAAATCATCAAGGCAACCGCCAACGACACCGCACGCATCAATACGCTGCTGGATACCGATGAGGGCGCGCGCTATTTCGGCGAATTTGCCATCGGTGTCAATCCTTATGTGCTGCACCCGATGAAGGACACGCTGTTCGACGAAAAAATCTGCGGCAGCTTCCACCTGACGCCGGGTATGGCATACGAGGACGCATTCAACGGCAACAAGTCCGCGGTTCACTGGGATTTGGTTATGATTCAGCGTCCGGAATACGGCGGCGGCGAAATTTGGTTTGATGATGTACTGATTCGCAAGGATGGCTTGTTCGTTATCGACGAACTCAAAGACTTGAATCCGGAAAATCTGAAATAAGCAGGGTATGCGAGAAACAGCTAGACAATAAGATGTATGCACGGTGATATCGGTCGGCGCGGGGCAAAGAATGCTCCCTGCCGACCGTTTCGTCCGTACGACGCTTTTGTCGGCGCTTTGCCAAAAATTTTTCGTGCATACTTGAATTTTACAAAAAGATATGGTATTATGGATAAGGATTTGCGCCGCAAGGTGCTTTTGTCGTCATGCCGGAAATATCGCTGAGCAATATTTCCTACATAATCGGATATGGAAGCGTATCGAAGTGGTCATAACGAGCCGCACTCGAAATCATGTGATTAGTCCCCAAAAGTGAATATTTATACATGGAAGCGTATCGAAGTGGTTGTAACGAGCTGCACTCGAAATGCAGTTGTCCGCAA
>ERZ773194.3545-NODE-3545-length-13264-cov-3.406617_pt1 | contig 13264 bp, 10 predicted proteins | sample MGYA00511240_ERZ773194 | MGnify/ENA primary metagenome ERZ773194 (study PRJEB29015, sample SAMEA2737774) | human gut metagenome | biome: human gut; feature: human-associated habitat; material: faeces | place: China | collected 2012 ... | reverse complement strand
CGGCTTCCTCTTCCCGCCGGGGGACGCGGACGCTTTGGCGGGGCATCTCGTCACCCTGGCCCAGGACGCCGGCCTGCGCAAGGCCATGGGCGGCAAGGGCGGCAGGAAAGGCGGCGGCGACGGACGCGGCGAAGCGTCACCGGACGGTGCCAAACCCGGTGCCGGCCGCGGCCTGGCCGGACTGCTTTCCGGGCTCGGCCGAAACGGCGGAAAGCCGCAGGGAGCGAACGGCGGCGGCAGGCACGCCAAACCGCTGGACGGCAATCCCACGGGCGGCGAACCACAGAACACCGGCGACAAGCCGCAGGGAGCGAACCGCAAGGGCAGCGACGGCAAACCGCAGGGAGCGAACGGCAATGGTGCGGGGAGTCCGGTTCCCCCGGCACCCGATGGCGCATCCCCTGACCCGTCAGGCGGCAACAGGCCGCAGGGGGCGAACGGCGATGCCGGCGAGGGTGCCCCGGACGGTGCCGACCGCTCGACCACTCGCAAGGGCAAGACATTCTGACGCATACGTTTTGTTAAGGAGATTCGGATAATCATGGCGTCGAACACGACATACGGGGATTGGATGCGGCCGATGCCGGGAGGCATCCGCAACATCGGCATCCCGCTGACGATAGCGGGCATGGGCGTATTGACCTGCACGCTGCTGGTCAGCATGGCGAGCGTGGTCGCGGCCATCGCGATCCTCGTGGTCGGCATGGGCGTCATCCTCGTGTTGGCCATCCGCGACCGCGAGCACCGCAACATGGTGGACCGCGCCGTGGAGAAACGCACGTGGATGGCCGCGCAGCGTACCGGCGCAAACCTGTACCGTTCCGGCCTGCTCGCGCCGATCGACGGCGGCAAGGCCATGCTGCCGGGCATCCTCTCACGGGTGGGCCTGACCTCCGCCCTGGACGGGCTGGGCGGCGAGTTCTGCCTGGTCAGGCACGCGCACACCGGCGAATACTCGCTGCTCCTGTCATGCCAGCCGCAGGGCGCGAGCCTCGCCGACGACGACGTGGAGGACTCGTACGTGGCCTCGTGGGCCGGGCTCATGGAATCGCTCGCCTCCGAGACCGGCGTCACCCAACTGGCCGTGACCGTGGACACGGCACCCGATTCCGGCGTGCGTTTCCGCCGCACGCTGAGCAAACGCATCGTCAAGGACGCTCCCGAGCTGGCCGCGCGCGCCATGGCGCAGATCATGGACCAGTACGCAGCCGGCGGCGCTTCCAACGACGTGACGCTCACCTTGACTTTCCGCTACACCGACCGTGACGGCAGATACCTGGAGGCCGGGGAGGCCGCGCGTCGCATAAGCCTGCTGCTGCCCTCGATCCGCGAGCAGATAGCGCAGGCGGGAGGCGGTGCCGCGAGGGCCCTGGGCATGGAGGAGATCACTCGCATGGTCCGCGTCGCCTACGATCCGGCCGCGCAGGAGACCATCGAGGAATCCGACGAGCCCCCGTACATCGCATGGGAGGATTGCGGACCCGTCTCCCACGAGGCCGGGTGGAGCCATTACGCGCATGATTCCGGGCTGAGCCGCACATGGGAGATGGTGGACCCGCCGCAAAGCAACGTGACCGCCGACACGCTCACCCGACTGCTCAGCCCATTGGCGGACTGCGACCGCAAGCGAGTGACCGTGCTCTACCGGATGCTGCCGCCCGACAAGACGATGTTCATGGCCGAGCAGAACAGGCAGAAGGCCGCGAACCAGGTCAGCCAGGAGAAACGGGCCACGGTGAGGTCCATGAGCCAGATAGGCAAGGCCAACCGACAGGCCGTCGAAACGAACCAGGGCGCGGTCATGGTGTTCTTCGGGATGCTCGTCACCGTCACCGTGTCCAGGGGCGAACAGGAAAGCCAACGGCTCGAAGCCGCGTCACGCGCCGTGGAACAGGCCGCAGGCGGCGCGAAGATCGACCTGCGCCCCTGCTACGGGGCACAGGACACGGGATTCGCCGCAAGCCTGCCCCTTGGATTGAACGTCAGATCATACACTCCAGCCGGCCCCCTCGGCCGGCTCCTGTCCTGAACGGAGGACACGTGATGCCGATGCCATGGAAGCCGTCGAAACGAAAAGGAACCATGCCAAGCGCCACGGCCACGGACCCCGTGGCTCGCATGGAATCAATGCTGCTCACACCGTTGAAGGCCAAACCGGACGAGCCCGTGCCCCCGGTGCCGTGGCGTGGAAGAAGATCGCGCGGCGGCGGCTACGCGGCCCTGATGCCCACGATAGACGAGTTCTTCGGCACGTCGAACCAGGTGTGCGGCGGATTCTGGCCGTTCGGCACCGACATGGCCCTGCCGGCCGAGGGGGTGCCGGTCGGGCGAAGCCTGATGACGGGTGCCGGCGTGTGCTGCGACCCGATCAGCTGGTTCAAGGCCGGCATCATCAAACAGCCCTCTATGTTCCTGCTCGGCCTGCCGGCCATCGGCAAGAGCACGTTCGTGCGCCGCGAGGTGCTGGGACTGAGCGCCCTGGGCATGAACGCGATCATCCCCGGCGATCTGAAGCCCGACTACGCCTCACTGGTCAACATGCTCGGCGGCCAGGTCATCCGGCTGGGAGCGGGCATCGGCGTGGTCAACCCCCTGGACCCCGGCGACCTCCATTATGCGCTGCAACGCTTGGAGGGCAAGGCGCGCAAGGACCTCACGGACTACTACAACGACACGCGCGCCGCGCTCATGGAGGTGCTGCTGACGATCATGCGCACCGGCCGCGAGAACGACACCGATGCCGGTGCCAGGGGCGTGACCGCACGCGAATCCGATATCCTTTCCGTCGCCGTGCGCGTGCTCCACGACCGGCATGGCGGCGACCCGCAGCCTCCCGTCATCGCGGACCTGCGAGACCTGCTGAGGGAAGGGCCCGACGAGGTGCGCACGGCGGCGGTCTGGGACGACCCGGAAAACGACGAGCTCTACAGGGCGCAGGTTCGCGGCCTTCTGGCCGACCTGCACGGGTTCTCGAACCGCATGACGAAGTTCGGCCGTCTGTTCGGCGACCAGACCACCGCGCGCATCGACCTGTCCAGGCCCGTGGACTTCGACATCAGCGCCCTGGCCCAGTCGGGCGACGACGTGGTCGCCGCCGTGCTGGCGACCACGTGGACGAGCGCGTTCGCCGCGAAGAACGCCGCCGACGTGCTCGCCGAGGAGGGATTACAGCCCCGGCGCAACCACGTGATCATCATGGACGAGATGCACCGCGCTTTGCGCGCCAGCCCCCTCATGGTCGAAAAGCTCGACCTGCTCACCCGTCTGAACAGGCAGTGGGGCGTAGGCCAGATCATGATCACGCACACGTTCAAGGACCTCATGTGCATGGAGACCCCGGCGCAGAACACCAAGGCTCGCGGCTTCGTGGAACGCAGCGAGATCAAGGTGCTGGGCGCTTTGAGCCGCATCGAGGTGGACCGCTACCTGCGCGGCGAATGCGGACTGCCCGTATCCCGGCGCGAGGAGGACATGCTGGAGGATTGGGCCACCCCGGTCAACTTCGGTTCCGATGCCTCGCACAAGGGTCTGGGCCGTTTCCTGATCAAATTGGGAGGACTGCCCGGAATCCCCATCAACGTGGAGATGTGCCCGCTCGAAAAAAGCGGGTTCAACGATACGAACCTCAAATGGCACGCCTAGAAGGGAACCCTGCGATGACAGACCACCTCGCCACCGGCATGAAACGCATGATCCGCGCCGTGGCACGCTCCGCATCCCTCTCCGACCGGCTCGGCGAGCGATCCCGGCTGCTGCGGCTGACGGGCAACCGCAGCACTCTCGACTTCCGCCCCGCCGAGCACGGCGCATCCTCATGGGACTTCGAAATGTCGATAACCCCCACCGATCCCAAGCCGTACGGCAATGCGGAAACCCGTGAACCCGTATGGCGTGAGACGGTCGATTCCGCCACCTATGGCGAATCGAGGGCGCGGGTCGCGCACGCCGTCGAAACGTTCAGAATATACGACAACACCGGCATCCTGCCGGAAACGGAAAACCGGTGAAAGGACCACGATGAACGACGCCGCACTGCTCGACTCGCTGCACGCCGCGCTGCGCAATCCCGACCTCGCATGGTACACGGAATTCCATGCCGGCGAATCCATCGTCGCCGGCTACCTCGATTCCCTGACGGACCCGTATGACGGCGATGCCATACAGGTTCCCGAGGGCTGGTTCCGCTACTCGGTCGTCACCCGTGAAGGCGACCACGCCCTTCCATGGATGGAGCACTGGAACGAATACGAGTATTCGATCACCCATCACATCGATTGGAACGGCAAAGGATATACGCCATACGACCTGTACTGCACACAGGACCTCACCGGCATGATCGCCGACGGCTCGCTGGCCTCGATCCGGGAGGACGCGCGAACCATATTCAAGGACCGGTCCCTGACGGACGACTACCTTTTCGCCAACTCCATCTGGCCCGAACCGGAACTCCTCGGCCTCGTGGACGACCTGACCGGCCGCACGGGACGAAACCTGGGGTTAAGGGTCAAAAAGTGTGTCCGGAATCGCGGATTTTCACGGATTGACCTGTAGGTTTCCGGAAAGTATATGCTCCGGAAGCATATATCTAGCCCCCGACGGGAAATCCTCGGTGTGGCAGCCGTGATGTGCTATGCGCGGCGTGGTGTGGTGTCGCAATGTCGAAGAACCAACCACGCTGCCACTGCGGCGGTGAAATGAAACGCAACGGCACCACCAGCAAAGGCACCACCAGATGGCGCTGCAAACAATGCGGCGCCTCCAGCGTCAAACGTCGAAACGACATCACCAACGCGGCAGTGTTCACCCAGTTCATCGAGCATTGCACCACCGCAATATCACTCGACGACCTAGCCAAACGAAACGGTGTTAGCCGCGCCACCATGAAGCGGCGCTTCAAGTGGTGCTGGCTCGTTGATGTGCCTGACCCCACCGCCGGCCACCACAAGCGGATCTACGACCAGGTATTTCTCGATGGCACCTACACCGCCGGTGGCTGCCTGATCGTCGCGGCGACCATCGACCACGTGATCGCCTGGCACTGGTGCAAACACGAAACCACCCGCGACTACCAACTGCTGCTTGAACGCATCGAAGCCCCACTCATCGCCGTCATCGACGGCGGCCAAGGCGCATACAGCGCAATCAAAAAGTGCTGGCCGACTACGAAAATTCAACGCTGCCTCGTCCACGCCCAACGCGTGGTCCGCCGCTACACCACCACCAACCCACGCACCGATGCCGGGCGCACCATCTACCGACTTGCGCTGAAACTGACCCGGATCACCACACTGGATGAAGCCGCCGCGTGGGGTGTGCAACTGCACGAGTTTTCAACGATCTACCGGGAATGGATGAACGAGAAAACCATGATCAAAGACCCCAAAACAGGTGCATGGACCCGCGTGTGGACCCACCACAACGTGCGCAAGGCCTACAACAGCCTCAACCATCTTTGGCGGTCCGAGATGCTGTTTGTCTACCTCAACCCGCCAGCAGGAGTCCTTGCGCCCGAGCGGATCAAATCCACCACCAACAGCTTAGAAGGCGGCATCAACGCCCAGCTCAAACTGCTCGCCAGAACCCACCGCGGCAGATCAGGCGAACGACAACGCCGCATGCTGGATTGGTGGCTCTACTTAAAAACGGAACTGCCTGACGATCCAGTACGAATCGCCAGGCAGTCCGACTGGGGCCAGGGCCAACTCGCCAAAGTATCCACCCTGACCCAAACCGAGAACCAAGCCGACCACGAAACAGGACGCCCAGCCCTCTACGACAACGCTATCGACACCGACTACACCCACTCAATCGGCATTCAAAAAGGCCAAATCTAACCCCCGCGACACGCCGAGCCAGACACACATTTTGACCCTTAACCCGAAACCTGTAAGAACCCTGTAGACGCCATGCCCCACCCCGCCATGGCCTTGGACTGATGATCGGGGTCATGGCGGGAACAGCGGGTTGCCGCCGAGGATTGTCAAGGAGCCGAACATGCCTTTGGAGAACACCGATGCCGAAGAGCGGATCACACGGGAGACGATGATCGGATGGATCGAGCATTGGGGCGAATCGTATGACGACGTGCGACCCGATGACGGTGCCATGCGGCTGGCGAACCGCATCATCGAATACAACGCGGCGACTGAAACCATCGAGGCGTTGCAGAACCCCGATGCCGTGTACGACGAACTGGCATCCATCCTCCAGCCGGTGCTCTCCTCGATGGACGGCACCTATTTCGCGGGCTCCGAATGGTTCGCCGGCGAAGTGGACCGCATGGAAGCGGACCGCATCAACGGGGAGCGGCCGGAGGAAACGGACGGCCTGGCCTCCGAAGAACCCCGCATCCCGTTCATCGTGGAGAGCGAGGCCACAGCCGCCGATACGGACGAACCGCCGTTGGACGAGCTGATCACCGCAGCCACGCACGAATATCTGGACTCAGGCATGACCTACGACGGATTCTCGGAACATGTGCGCACCACCTGGCGCAACGCGGCAGCCTACGACTGGTCGAAGCTCATGGCCGAACCACGCTCCACGGGCGAATGGTCGTCCGACGCGAACCGGCTCGCCGTATTGGGCGTGACGATGCAGTTCGCGCCCGAATCAACGTGCATGATGATCGCCAGCGACATACTGGCCGAGAACGCTCCCCTATCCCTTCCGGCATTGCGCGAACGCATCAATACGCCGGACGGCATGGTGAACACCGACCTGCTGTTTTCCCGGCTGATCGACAACGGCACCACGCCCGATCCGGCGCGCATCGACATGGCGATGGGGATCCTCGGCCCGTTGGAGGCCAACGCGCCGACGGACGCCTGCTACCGGATCATCGGCCTGAAGGCCATGCTCAACCTCGCCATGGGCGACGGCGAGAAGGCGCGGGAACTCGCCGAACAGGCCATCGGCTACGACGCCTCGGACCGGTTCGCGTCAAGCGTGCTCGACCGTCTGCCGGAAACCGATCCCGCCATGGAGGCGGCGAACGTGTGGGAGAACGGCGGGCATTTGGGGCGCTGACGTAGACGCCGTGCCCCGCGATGCCACCGGTCCGGCCGGATGATGGGAGTCGCCGCCGCCATTGAAGGCGCTGGTATTCCCCGAATGAAAGGACCATCATCATGCCACAGTCAATGCAAGTGGTTCGCGGTCTCCTCGCCGCGAACCCCGATTACTGGCCGGCGAAAACCAACGCGGACGGCACCACGAGCTCGGCGTACCTGCGCGCCACCGTGTATGAGGACCGCCCGCGAGTCCGTCAGAAGGACGGCAGCTATACGGACAATCCGCTCGGCCCGGTGAGAACCACCGTGAAATTCTGGGGCCAGGCTGCCGAGCTCCTGCACGGCATGGATTTCCGCCAGGGTGACGCCGTGGTGGCGACCGGCCGCATGGGCGATCCCGACGCCTTCATCAGCCAGAAGGACGGCAAGGCATACGCACGCCCGGTCGTGATCGGCGATTCCATGCAGATCGATTCCATCGTGTCCCAGCGCATCCAGCTCGCCCGCGAACGCAAACGCCAGAACAAGGAACAGGCCGGTGCCGTGGCCGATGCCGGGCGAACGGATCCATGGACGGACCAGGTTGACGCCTCGCGCGGCGAATACGTTGGCGACGGCGTTCCCCGCACTTTCAACGGCGAGCCCTTCGAACCGCTGTCGGGCTATCCGACACCGGGCGCGGCTCCCGCTCCGGCGGACCCTGCGGCACCGGATTTCCTTTCCACCCCATCCGATTTCACGACGGGCAACGCCCGCTAGCCATGACGCAAGCCCTGGCGCATCGACGGCGGGACCGCTTCCATCGGTTCCGCCGTCATGCTTGAAAGGAGAAATGAATCTTGGCCGACGTCGATCCGAAACTGCAATCGAACCGAGTGAAGGATCTGGGCGGCACGGTCCGTCCCAGCCGCAAGATCGAACTGGCGATCATCATCGCGGTGTCCCTGATCCTCACGACGTTCGCCCTCGTGTGCTCCCATGCGGGGCATCCCTTCCAGATCTTCGCGCTCATGTACCTGGTCTCCGGCCAATGGTCGCTGACCGCAGGCCAGTGGGCGCTGGCCGTGGCCGTGCTCGTCGTACTGGCCGTGGCGTGCGGCGTGGGCGCGTGGCTGATCGCCAGCAAGGCCGTGCCGTGGGCAACCGGCGCCAAGGCACGCACCCGCGTGGACGTGTACGCGCCTGCCATGGGCCATGGCGAGGCCGTGGAGAAGGTGACGCGCCAGCGCGCCGAGGCCATGGCGTCAAGGCTCATAGAAGCGGACCACTGGCGCAAGGGCATGTCGCCGGGATATCCGCTGGGGCTCAACATCGTGGACAACACGTCGATGTACACCAGCTGGGAGGACATGGCTATCGTTCTGGCGGGCCCGCGTTCCGGCAAGTCCCTGTGCTACGCGATCCCGGCCGTGCTCTCGGCTCCGGGCCCGTGCCTGGCGACCTCGAACAAGGGCGATATCCTCGACGTGACCGCCCCGATCCGCAGGCTCGACCATCCGAACGGCGAAATATGGACGTTCGACCCCGAACGCATCGCGGACCCGAACCGGAAGAGCGCACCGTGGGTGTGGGACCTGATCGCCTCGGTGCAGTCCATCGCCGACGCGAAACGCATCGCCGACTGCTGGCGTTACGCCTCGGGCCAGCCGCAGACCGGCGGCGACGACTTCTTCCCCGGCACCGCCGCCCAGCAGCTCGCCGACTACCTGTTCGCCGCGCATCTGGGAGGCCGATCCGTGTCCGACGTGTTTCGATGGTGTTCCAACGAGCGCGACACGTCGCCGGCCGACATCCTGAGCGAATACCCGCGCTACGCGGGCATCGCCTCGCGCGTGTCCAGCGTGATCGCGCTGACGCCGGAAACCCGAAGCGGCGTGTTCGGCAGCCTTCAGACCATGGTCGCGTTCCTCGCGGACCCCGAGATCATCGACTGGATCGACCCGCACCGGGACGCGGAAGGAAACATCGACGAGCGGCGCGGCCTGTTCGACCCCTACGAGTTCGCCACGAGCGAGGACACCCTGTACCTGCTTTCCGCACAGGGCCGGCCCTCGACCGCGTTGACCGCGAGCCTGACGGCGGTGGTGGCGTTCACCGCGTTCCAACGCGCCCAAAGCGAGTTCACCGGCAACAACCGCCGTCTGCCGGTCCCGTTGTGCTGCGTGCTGGACGAGGCCGCGAACATCTGCCGCTGGCCCGAACTGGCCGACGTGTACTCGTATTTCGGCTCGGCGGGCATACCGATCATGACGATCTGGCAGAACCCGGACCAGGGCAGGGCCGCGTTCGGCGAGACCAACTTCGGCTCGCTGTTCAACAACGCGAACATCACCATCTACCTTGGCGGCATCAAGGACGCGAAATTCCTCGGCGAGATCAGCCAACTGGTGGGCCAGAGGGAGATCGTGCGAGGCAGCGTCAACATCGACGGCAACGGCCGGCGCAGCGTGAACAACTCGATCCAGAAGGAAAACATCCTCGACGTTTCCGACCTGACCGAATGGCCCGTCGGCCGCGCGCTGCTGCTCGCCTCCCAATCCCGGGCGCAGATCGTCAAGACCCTGCCATGGACGGGCAACAGGCAATGGGCCGACGCCCTGGCGCAGGCCAAGGCGAAAGCCCGAGAAGAGCAGAGAAAGGCCGCATAATGAGCGAACACACCTCGAACACCACGTCCGGCCCTGATGGGGAGGAATGGGAGCGCGCGGTCGGTGCCGCCAGGACCCTGCTGTCATCGGACTGCGGATGGCTGGAACTGTTCACCCGCGCCATCCTGGAGGAGAAGGGCGTGCCCTACGGCAAGGGACTGCCCAACCCCGAAGCGCCGCACATCCCCGAGGACAAGGAGATCGAAGAGGAAACCATGCCGGGCCAAGGCGAGCCGACGCCGACCGCCCCCGAGGTGCCGGCAGGCCGGCACGCGGCGGGACCCATCCGATCCGGGATTCCGGCCGATGCCGGGGAAACCGGCAACGGCTACGAGAACCCGCCGGAAGACGCAACGGACCGTGACGACACCCCTCCAAAGGACGATGCGGAGGAATCCGACACCCGTATACCGCCCGCGCAGGAGGGGAAGACGGATCTCGGCCGAGACGAATCCGGCGACCTCGATCCCGCGCGGGCAAGGGACGTGTCCGGCCAGTTCGGCGCGCGAATGCGGCGCAGCGAGACCTACTATCCGAACCTCGCCGCGTTCGTGGAAAGGTTCGTGGCCAACGTGTTCTGCTACCACCAGAGCGCATCCGTGAACATGCAATGGGTGAGCGACTGGTGGCGCTATCCGGCGCTCGTCTTCCCGCTCGACGCCATGTGGCGCGCCTACGAGAACTCGCGCAAGGCACCCGGCCAGATGATGATCTTCTACATCCAGGCGGCGTCGATGCTCGACCGCGTTTTCGACAAGGACCGTGGCATCGTCGCCAGCCTCGACTGCAAGCAGCAGCTCACCAGGAAGGGCGAACCGCTGCCCTGCGAACGCCCGAACCGTGCATGGCGCGAACCGATCCTGGAAAAGATGTCGGTCCCCGCCGCGAACGACAAGACCAGCAAGGGCGACAAGGAAAACACCATCACAACAACAAGGAGGAGAAACAATGGCTCAAACTGATCCCGAGGACGGCTTCGACCAGATCATGGTCCAGAGCTGGAACAGCGTCGCCCAGCAGCTGCGCACCCTGCACAACGAGCTGAGCGGCGACCGCGCGCGCCGCAGGGAACGCGCCGAACGCGCCGTCCAGAACGAACGCTACGAGCAGACCAGACGGCAGCAGCAATCCATCCGCCTCGAACAATGGGAGATGGACAACAGGGAACGCCTCAACAAGGGGTTCGAGTCCACCCTGAACGCGACCGTGCTTGCCGACGGCGACGGCTGGAGGAAGATGCGCGACTCGTCCCTCTTGCAAGGATGGATGGTCGCCGACCAACTGGAGGGCAACGACCCCGGCTACCGCAGGCAGATCATCGAGGCGAAGGCCCGGCTGAAGGACGAATGGTCGAAACGCCACCCGGAAACGCACATCGACGCCGCAGCCGACCAATTGACCAACCACGTGAACATCACCTACACCGACCAGTCGCCCGCGTTGCAGGCCACCCTGAACGCCTTCAACACGGCCGGCGTGCCCGTGGACCTGCAACGAGTGGAGGACGCGCAGGCGTTCCAGGCCGCGCACGGCGACGACGCCACGTTCTTCGTGGACTCGCGGCTCACCGGCCAATGGACGGGCTACGACCACGACAGGATCGTCGAAGCCGTGATGTGCGCGCCGGTCAACGGCGTGGACGACGCCGCCTCCCGAATCAGCTTCCTCAAGGACCAGGGCCTGCCGGAATCCTCGCACGCGGACAACAAGGCCACAGGAGACGAGCCCAGCACCATAAGCGAGGTCGAACGCACCGAGAACGCGGACGCCGCACCAATCGTCGAAACCCCCACACCCGTGCGGGAGCATACGAAGCCCGCCGCCGATGAACGCAAACCGGCATCCGAACCCGAGACCACGGGAGGCGGCGACCTGACGACCGGGGAGCCCGACGGATACGAGGAAATGCCACTCGACCTGAACGAACCCGAGGAATGGAACGGGCCCGACCCGTTCGGCGAATACAGCCCCGCCACGGAATCCTCCATGAACCCCACGGACCAGCCGATACCCGACCAGGCCAACGTCTCGACGCCGCAGATCCTGCAACCCGAGACCAACGGCAACGCACGCTGACGCCGACGCCGGCGCACCCCTTGCCATGAGGTTCGTGGGGTGCGCCGGCATCGGATGGCCGTATCATGGTGTCAACGGCTTTCGGAACCGGAAAGGACGAGCATGGCACACGTGACGTTGGATCTGTCGAAATATGATGCCCTGACCGCCTACAAGGGTCTTCCCGACGAGAAGGAGGAGAACCCGGCGCGGTTCTTCCCCGACACCTCGTCGGTCCGCCGTTGCGTGCGCGAACGCATGTCCGTCATGGGTCTCGACGCCGCCGAACTCGCCAGGAGAGCCGGGGTCCCCCTCTCAAGCGCCGAAGAGCTCGTGGAGACCGGTCTGACCTCCATCCGCTACGTGTACAGGATGTTCGACCTGCTGCACATCCGCACCGAAACGCTGCCGTCCGCCTACGCGGGGAGACTGCTGTGAGGGAACTGCACGCCTGGGAGAACGGGCATCATGTGGGCGTGTTCTCGGAAGACGACGAGGAGCGCATATCGTTCGCGTACGACGCGAACGAGGGTCTGCCGATCAGTCTGAGCCTGCCCAGAACCGGCGGATGGAGAGACCAGGCACCGCGTAACTTCCTGGACAATCTATTGCCCGACAATCCGAACGTCCGCCAGGCCATGCGTGAGCACCTGAATGCCTCCTCGGCCGGCGTCTTCGATCTGCTGGACCGGGTTGACGCCACCGGCGGACTGGTGTTCTCCCTCTCCCCGGAACCTCCAATCCCATCGCCGACGCTTCGTCTGATCTCCGATTCCCAGATAGCCAACGAAATCGACCGCATCGAGCGGACCAGGAACTACTGGTGGGACGAGGACAGCCACTGCCGGTTCTCCTTGGGAGGGGCGCAGGGCAAGTTCACACTGTCCCGCGTGGACGGCAAGTGGTATTGGCCGGATATGATGCTGCCCTCCACCCACATCGTCAAACCGAAGCCCCATGACCTTCCCGAGGCGACCAAGGTGGAACTGGCGACGATGCGATTGTCGGAACTGTGCGGCATCGACACACCGGCACGCGGCGAGATCACGGCGCAGCGCAAGACGGCCTATATCGTGGAACGGTTCGACCGTCGCCTGGAGGAAGGCCGAATCGTCCGACTGCGGCAAGAGGACTTCCTGCAAGCGTTGGGATTGCCGACCCGCGACAAATACGATCCGTCGGCCGACGACTGCCTGGATCTCCTGCAACGCATCGACGCGTCGGGTTCCCTGTCCTACCGGTGGCTCGAAAGGCTGGCCTTCAACACGTCGTCCGCCAACAGCGACGCACATGCGAAGAACTATTCCCTGATCCTCGATCCCGCATCGGGGATACGCCTGTCTCCCCAGTATGATGCGGTCGCCACCAGGTATTGGCCCGAGTTCAATTGGGAACTCACCATGCCGTTGAACGAGGATCACGCCTTCGCGGAGCACACCACGCCCCAGGATTGGGAGGATCTGGCGACACGTCACGGTCTCGATGGTTCGAGGGTGGCGGATATGGCCCGGCGTATGGCGGGGGAGGGCCTCGCCGGCATATCCGAAT
>ERZ773194.3544-NODE-3544-length-13267-cov-1.927944_pt1 | contig 13267 bp, 13 predicted proteins | sample MGYA00511240_ERZ773194 | MGnify/ENA primary metagenome ERZ773194 (study PRJEB29015, sample SAMEA2737774) | human gut metagenome | biome: human gut; feature: human-associated habitat; material: faeces | place: China | collected 2012 ... | reverse complement strand
TGATCTCTGCCATTGCTGCGTTGCGGGTTTCGATACCGTTCTGGGTGATCTTATCCGCGGTTACACCGTTGATAACGCCCAGCAGCAGTGCACAGATGAACGTGATGAGGCCCAGTACGACGACAAGCTGTACGATGCCGCCTTCCTTTTTGCTGTTATCCATGATTTACTGCGCCTCCTTCTTAGCCTTGTCAAGCTGATAGCCGAACTTGCGCGGATGGGTCTTCTTGTCGATTGCCCAAACCAGCGTGTTCATGATCAGAATGGAGTAGGATACGCCCTCCGGCAGACCGCCGAAGTAGCGGATGAATACCGTCAGCAGACCGCAGCCAACGCCGAAGATGACCTTTCCCCACGCGGTGTTAGGAGTGGTCGCGTAGTCGGTCGCCATGAAGATCGCGCCGATGAACAGACCGCCGGAAAGGATCTCAGCGACAGGATCCTGACCCAGAACGAGGGAGAACAGGAAAACCGTAGCGATGAAGACTACCGGGGTGTGCCATGTGATAACTCCGCGGATAACGAGGTAGATACCGCCGACGAGGAGCGCCAGAGCGCAGGTCTCACCGAGGGCGCCGCCGCACTTGCCGAGGAACAGGTCAAGGTATGTAGGCAGGGTTCCTTCCTGACCGCTGAGGACTCCAAGAGGAGTTGCGCCGGAAACCACATCAGCATTCTGTGGAAATACTGCTGCGGTCATGGTGCCGCTGAAGGACAGCAGCAGGAAAATTCGTGCGGTGATCGCCGGGTTTGCAAAGTTCTGACCGATTCCGCCGAACAGGCACTTTACAACGACAATAGCGAATATTGCGCCGAGAGCGGAATAGTCGCGGGGAGATTCAGCGCGAGAAGGAGACCGGTAACGGCGGAAGAAAGGTCGCCGATGGTCTGCTCCTTCTTGCAGATGAGGTTGAATACTAATTCGGAAAGCACCGCCGCAGCCATGCAGGTGAGTATAACCATCAGGCTGCTGAATCCGAACAGGATAACCGACGCAACAGCGGCGGGAAGCAGCGCGATGAGTACGTCAAGCATGATGGAGCGTGTTGTGCGGGGCGTAAATATATGCGGAGAAGAAGTAACAGTTAACTTGCTCATTTCTTTCCCTCCTGAGGTTTATAGTTTCTTAGCATAGCCTTAGACAGCTTGTTTCTCTGAACGAGGGGCTGTCCTGTAGGACAGACGAAGGAACAGCAGCCGCACTCCATGCAGAGGTTTACCTTGAGCTTCTTCAGCTCCTCGCAGTCGCCGTCCCTGTAAGCCTTTGAAATTGCCACGGGGTTGAGGTGCAGCGGGCAGTGGGAAACGCAGTTTCCGCAGCGTATGCAGGCGGTCTGCTTCTTGGGCTGGGCGTCCTTTTCGTTGAGCGCGATTATCGCGTTTGTGTTCTTGAGGATAGGGCAGTTGGCGTCAGGAACGGCAATTCCCATCATGGGACCGCCGTAGAGGATCTTTCCGGGCTCTTCCTTGAAGCCGCCTGCAAAGTCGATCAGATCCTGAATAGAGGTGCCGATAGGAACTATAACGTTCTTGGGTTCCTTGATGGCGCTGCCGTCTACGGTAACGCACTTTTCAACAAGCGGCATACCTGTCTTGCAGTACCTTGCAAGGCACGCCAGTGTAGTGCAGTTCAGAACGACTGCTCCGGCGTCCAGCGGGAGCTTACCCTCGGGAACTACCGCGCCGGTGGTGTGGTAAATCAGCACCTTTTCACCGCCCTGGGGATATATGCTCGGAAGCGGCTTTACAGTAAGGCAGGGATCCGCCGCTGCAAGTTCGTTCATCTTTGCGATGCACTCGGGCTTGTTCTTTTCGATGCCGATGATGATGTTCTTGACCTTGAGGAACTTTTCCAGGAGCGCAAAGCCCTCCTTCATGAGATCCGCCTGGTCGAGCATGGTTCTGGTGTCGCTGGTGATATACGGTTCGCACTCCGCGCCGTTGATAACAACAGCCTTTATGCGCGAAAGATCGTCGATTTTCAGCTTGACCGCAGTGGGGAATCCCGCGCCGCCAAGACCTACCAGACCGCTGTCCTTTACAGCGTTGATGAAGTCCTCGTAGGTTTCCAGCTTGGGCGGCTTGACCGCCTCGGACACCTTCATCTCGCCGTCGGATTCGATCGTGATCGCATTCACGTTGTTGCCGGAGCTTACGAGAATGGTGTCGATTTTCTTTACTGTACCGGAAACGCTGGCGTGAACAGGCGCGCTTACAAAACCGCCTGCAGTCGCGATAACATCGCCGATATCAACATGATCTCCCACCTTTACAGCGGGAACGGCAGGCGCACCAATATGCATCACAACGGGTATTGTGACGGATTTCGGTGCAGGCATTCTTACTGCCGCCATCTGCGCGGTGTTCTTCCTGTGCGGAACATGCGCGCCTTTGAGCTTGATTAGTGGCATTTGACCTAACCTCACATTCGCATTATTATTGAATAGTTGTGCCCCTTTGCACATGAGAAGGGCATACCATATTCAGTATATATCAAGATGGGTGCTTTGTCAACACCTCTCTCCATATTATACTATTTTACATGAAAATTTTCTAAGCAATTCTGACATTTCCATTGCTTAAAAGTCAGTCGATTATCAGCTTCGCGAATCCCTCCGTGCAGTCGTAGCTTCCGTCCGGAAGAACCCATATCGCGTCGACGCCTTCAAGATTTTCCAGAAGAGCTTTGCCATCTGGAATCGTCATGTTGAACAGCGCGGTGGAAAGCGCGTCTGCTTTACCGCTGTCATTGCAGAGAATCGTCACCGAGTCAAAATAATTGAGCGGCATAAGCGTGTCCGGGTCGATTATATGGTGATAGCGCACGCCGTCGACCTCGTAATAGCGCTGGTAGTTTCCGCTGGTTACAAGAGCCATTCCGTTGAGCTTCAGCCGCACGATATACGGCTGCTCGGATTCCGTGTCGGGGTTCTGTATTCCAGCAGCCCAGTCGGAGCCGTCGCTCTTTGTTCCGATGGTGCGTACGTTTCCGCCGACATTAAGGCTGTAACCGCTGGTGACGCCTTCGCTGGCAAGAAGCTCTGCAGCTCTTTCCACGGCGTAGCCCTTTGCCGCTGCTCCGAGGTCGAGGGACATCTCCGGGTCGCTGAGGTAAACAGTTCCGGCAGCCCTGTCGATTATCAGATCGTCGATGCTGCAGTGCTCCGAAGCGCTGACAAGATCCTCCACAGGCGGAAGTTCAGCGGATTCCGGGTCGTCTATGCCCTGTTCGCGGTACTTGTGCCAGATTGACAGAACGCTTCCCATTGCAATGTTGCACTTTCCATTTGTCACGGTGTACATTTCCTTTGAGAACTCAAGCAGATTGATCAGCTTTTCGTCGACTTTTACCGGCTCTATGCCGGCGCTGCGGTTTATCGTGCGGACATTGTTTACGCCTTCGTAACTATGATATATGTCGGTGAGCTGGTGATATTCCTCGAACAGAGAATATACTTTCTCGCAGTTCCGCGAAAAAGTTTCCTCGTCCTCCTCGTATCCGACTATCTGGGTAACAGTGTCGAAGAACTCAAGGTAGGCTTTTGAATACCGCACCTTTTCCTTTTGCATGCTGCAAGCGGAGAGATTAATGGCAGCAGCGATCACAAGAAAGGCTCCTACAGCCTTCTTGACCATACTTCTGTACATTGAAGAACTCCTATTCAAGCCAAAAAGATGAGAGGCGTACAGCCTCTCATCTTCTTGCGTCGTATCAGAACTGTCAGTTTAACCGAATTATCAGCCTACCAGGCCCATTGCCTTAACAACAGTCTGGATCATGCCGCCTACGCTCATGGTGCAGCCAGCCTTGAGGGTCTCATCGGTGGTTACAACGTGACCGTTATCGGTGGTCTCGGTGGGGATAGCGGAGATCTCAGCGCTGGTCTTGCCAGTTACGAAGGTCTCGAATGCCTGATTCTGCTCGAACCACTCAGCGGAGATAGCGGAAGCGCTTCTCATGCCGTACTCGTCCTTCTTCTCTCTCTTGGTCTTGATCTCAGCAGTAGGATCGGAAGTGATCTCGCCTGCTTCGTCAAATGTTACCTTGGGCTGAACCTCGTCGTAGCATACTGCTGCGAGCTTGCCCTCGCCGTCAACTGCTACTGCTGCGAAAGAAGTGTACATTGCAGCGGTGCCGTCCTCGCCGTCAGCTGCGGAAGCTGTTGCAGAATCAACGGAGGTGGAAGTTGTAAGTGCGAGCTTAGCGTCGCCGGTGAAATCAGCAGCACTGTCATCGCTGCAAGCCTTTACGGTAGCGTCGATCAGAGCGCTGATGCTCATTGTGCAGCCAGCCTTAAGAGTTTCGTCGGTTGTAACGACATGACCGTTATCAGTGGTCTCAACAGGGATAGCAGCTACTTCGTCAGCGGTCTTGCCAACTACATAAGCCTCGAAAGCCTCAGCCTGCTCGTACCACTCCTTGCCGATAGCGGAAGCGGGTTTCATGCCGTATTCCTCGAGCTTCTCCTTCTTGGACTTGAAAGTCATGGAAGCAGCGTCCTCGGGAACCTCGCCGTCTGTTACGTCCATCTTGTTCTGTGCAACATCGATAGCGCAGGAAACGATCTTGCCGTCAGCGTCGAGAATGACTGCTGCTACGGTTGCGTCAACCTGTGCGTTGCCTGCTGCAGAAGAAGCGGTAGAGGTTACAACGCCCATACCGAGCTTGTAAGCTGCTGCGTTGTCAGAGCCGCCCTCGCTGTTTGCGCTGGAACCGCTCTCGCTGCTGTTGCCGTTGGAGCAGCCTGCAAGGCTTACTACCATGGCGGCCGCCATCATAGATGCAAAAATCTTCTTCATAAATTCTTCCTCCTGAAATACATTTACAGCCATGTGCTGTATTACACTCTTTTTACCAGAGTGATTAGGCGCTTAGGCTAACGTACATTTTACTATAAAAATTCATTCAGGTCAAGATGTTTCATGAGTGTAACTTGAATATTTGTAGCATAAGTCCAATTATTCGACAAACGAGTTGCCAAAAATGTGCAAAATCAACAATGCTAATGCAATGTTTTTCATGAAAACGTCAACTGTTCACTTTGTAATATTGATATAGATACATTAAATTAGTGTAGAGTGTTTGCGTGTGCGTAAAAGGAATGTTTTAACCAGATAGTACATGCTTTGACAACTGTTGAGCGAAGATCAGACATTTATTCTTACGGCTGACGTGAACGCAGAAGGTGCTGCCCATCAGCACTCATATCAGAGATTATGCCGGCATCGGGCGGCTATGACGTTATCCTGATGGAAGTCCAGATGCCGAAAAAACGTACCTGAAGCCGCAAGGACTGTTCGCAGCGGAGCAAATTCTCTTGGTAAAGACGATACCGTTTCTGCTATGACGGCGAATTCATTCTCGGACGACATGACGACATTCAGAACAGATCCAGCATGCTGTCAAGATATATTTTTTCCCTGACATTTATATGATACTCCGGCTTAGTCATGTAATAGAGCAAAAATTCCAGAACAATTGCGCTGCCGAGACTTCGCCCTTCTATTTTGAAATTAGAGAAACCCATAGGCAGGTAGATGTCTTGAATATCGTTTGTGCCGATAAAACCGGGATTTCTCATTGCCTTAGAAAACAGATATCCTTCCGCTGCGCCGGGAGATTTGCAGTGATGATCCGGGCAGTTTTCCCCGAGATTCCTGCGGCTGACATTTTCGTAGCAGAGCTTCCTGTCTCTGCAATAGAACCAGCAGCATCTGATGCAAGTACATGTGGAGATTTTACTGATGTTGCTACATAAAGTTGTCTTACTTGATTGGTACTAAATGTTGCCATTTTAAGTTAGTATTAAATTATACAATGTTTTATTGATTACTAGAGGACCATAAAGCTTTAGCTAATTGGACTGCTCTATTAAGTATTATTCTATGTGATGGAAGACTTAATTTACATTCTGTTACATCTGTAATACCATTTATAGATACTCCATATTTAGTAAGGTCCTCTAATATTATAGGAGAAGGCTTGGATATATACCTTACATAATAAGATTTAATATTATATTTGGATATAATCTCTGACTTACTATCCTTCATAAGTCTTAATACCCTATTACTGCCTGCTCCTCTGAATGGGTTTCTGCTAATAGAGTAAAACTCATCCTGAGTTATAGGTTTAACTATTACAGTGCTACCATCTTTGCATCCTAAATTACTATCATCAAAAGTAACAGATTCATAGGTTATAAACCATAAATCACTTGGCAATTGATATAGTGTTGAATGTTCTGTTATTCCACTAGCCTCTATACCAGAGGTTATATTTATCTCTTTCACTAGAGCATTAAGATAACTAGTAACTTCTTCAGTATCTTCAAATGAGCCTCCATTATATCTGCCAGTATAAATATCCATTATAAGAGACTCTTGGGCTTGAGTAAGGAATATACTTTTCTCATACTCATTTAAACCTGGAGCCTTATTACTCATTATATTATCATATAGAATGTCAAACTCAATAGAAAATTCCTGTGTTGTCATTATCCTTTTACTTTAGCTTGTAGTGAGAAAAGTACTTCCTGATGCTTAGGAGAATTTAGGTATTTAGCTGCTACATTCAATGTAGGCTCTTCATTAGCCTCACAAAGCGGGGTATTATCTTTTCTCAAATATAAATAATTTCCTCTGTTAGAAATCAGACCTGCTTCTATAGCTTTTTTAATGAGAACTTTTGTAGAGAGCAAAGGGTCAGTAATAACCTTTAAGAATATCTTACTGTCAGCCTGTATTAAGCTGTTAATCCTAGTCTGCAAGAACTCAAGTTTAGCAGTCTGTGATGTAGGTCTACCATCAATGGTCTCAACAATAACTCTTAATGTATCAACATCATCCTCAATCTTACCAAACTCCTTGTAGCACATCATTGTAGTGCTCATATTGTTCTTAGCAACCTTAGTCTCTTCACCCTCAGAAATGATAACAAACTGGTAAGTAGCCTTAGGAGTATCTTGCAATGCTTGCAATGAAGAAGCAATATAATCCTTGTTGGCTAATAGTATCTTATATCTGATATAATCCTCTGGGTCAGATAGATTGAAGTAGTTATCCTGCTTTGTCAATCTTACCTTATTGATACCATTCTCATTGGTATCATCCCAAAAGTTATCTACCTTCTTATAGATACTTAGTGCATTATATTCAAGACCCATTATTTCCTCAAGAAATGCCTTTTCCTTGTCTGTAAGAATATTAACAAACATACCTGAAGATAGTCTTGGTACTACAAATGTTCTAACTGCACCTTCTGCCATACCTCCTGACAATACATGCTTAGGATTATTACCCCACATACCTGTCAGCTTAGGCACATGTCTTACAATAATTCTCTCATTTCTCAGACAACTAACTAAGGCATCATCAGATACCTCTACTCTCTTTTGTGTCTCCTTAGGGCTTTTTACAGTAGCCTCTTCTTTTGGTACTTCCTGAAGTGGAGTCTCTGTATTGTCTATATCAAAGTCAGGTACAGTATAATCCACCTTCTCTTCCATTTTCTTTTCTGCCATATCTTCTCCTTAACTTTTTGAAATAAAATAAGGGAAGTAGGAGCTTATCCTACTCCCCTTTTATCATTAGCCCTGTAGAATTGCAGGGATTAGTGACATAGTTCTTGTTGGGTCAAGAACACAGATACCAAGAGTAGCCATTCTGTGAATTACAGCAGAATCCTCATCAAATGACATGTAAGGATTACCCTTTTGACCTGTGAATGGGTTTCTTAGACCCCATTGATAACCTCTGTACTCATTGTCACCCTTAATCTTACACTTAAAGATATTAGGTTGGTCCATAGTACCAATGTACATAATATCATATCTGTAAGAGAATGCAACACCTCCATTTGGATGGAGTATCTTGTTTCTTACTGGGTCATCATAGAATGGGTCTACATCAATCTTAACTCTAACACCATTAGGAGCCTTATACTCAACAAATTGGAAACCAGCACTCAATGAGTTTTGGTGCAACTTAGATTGAGTCTTTTGAATAACACCAATAGAGCTGTTGTCAAGAACAAATTGTGTCCAACCTGATACTGTCTTTAGTACTTCCTTGTGGAATTGGATAGCACCTCTCTCACCAGTCTTAATCAAGAAGTATCTGTCTCCAAAGTCTAACTTAGAAGCAGAAAGCTCATATAGAGCATCTTCAAGAAGCTTCAAGCTGAATATGTTGTAATACATAGTATTAGCAACTTCCATCTGCTCAAACAGACCAGCACCTGTCTTAATAACATTACCAGACTTACCAAAGTTCATGTACTCACCATTGGCATTTCTGTTGCTTCTACCAAATGCAAGTGCATTGTTCTTGTACTCAGAGAATTGCTGTTCTACTTCCCAATCTACATTGTGCATCCACATTGTGGCAACTGACTTAGTATATCTACCCTCAGTTTCCTTAACAATAGGAATACCTACAGCCAGCTTCTTGTTCAACATAGAACCTGGAACCTTGTGTTGGATTCTTACTACAGACCACTCATTTCTCATAGAAACAGGGCTTGTAAATCTTACATCACCAACCTTTCTTGAAAGTTCCTTCTCAACAAATGCAGCTTCAACTGAGAATTTCTCACCTGCAAGCAATCTTTCAGCAGGAACACCTACTGTGTTACCACCAGCAAGCTCTACCTTATACACTGCATTAGTACCCTCCATTCTTGGGTCTCCAAGTATTCTGAACTGGTAGATTTCATTCAGATTACCTACAATGTATTCACCATCAGCAAACCAATCCTCAGGGAATACCAAATAGAAGGGAGCAGTGCCTACTCCAATCATACCACTGGCATCTGTAACAACAGTACCATTTTCATCTCTTGCCTCTACAAGAGGAATGTTTCTCCTTGAAGAACCAATAACATCCCAGTAGTATTCATTATCATCCTCAAACTCTCTTGTTGGGAATTGATTTAGGAATGTGTCAAGTGTCTTTCCTCTGTAATAAGCCAACAGTTGCACCATTAGGTTTGTAGCCTTCTGTGGAGCTAACTGAAAGATAGAACCAAGGTGGTTTTCCTTAGTAAGCCCCTTCCAGTGTTGGAAGCCTACCATTTGAAACTTACCTAATTTTCCAGCCATTTTTACTTAAATTTATCAGTTATTATATCTTTAATACTATAGGCTTAGACATCAAGATTCCACCCTTTTCCTATGAAAGATTCAGGGTCCTCATCAACTCCACTGACAAACTTTAGATTACCATCTGAGGTTCTTGCTGTGTTGTTGAGAGTATGTTCCAGCTCTCTAAGACCTTTCTTTACTTCTTTCTTTACTTTACCTTTCACCAAACCATCAAGGTTCTTAAAGCCATCAGTTAGTGTGAAAAGTAACCCAATGTTCTTTAGGAAGTCTGTTCTGTTCTCCATCTCATACTTTTGGATAGCAGTAAAGTACTCTCCTGTCTCTGGGTCTTTATATACAGGCTTAGCTATGTTATCATAAATCTTCTGTCTTGTTGATTTATCTATTGATAAATCCCCAAACACATCCTTGCTATCAAGGATTGATGATTTAAGCTTCTCAGCTTGCTCTTTTCTTTCTTTCTCTTCCTGTTCTGCTTCTGACTTAGCCTCATTGACAAGTTCATCATACTTATCCTTGAAGAAGTCAATATTACTTTTCAAAGCCTCTTTTGCATCATCAATATCAGTACCAGCATTGAAAGACTTTTGCACTTCTCTTGCAGCTCTTTCCTTACTATAACCTCTATTAATAAAGTCTTGATAAATCAGGTCTTTTCTAAGTTTTTCTCCCTTATCACCTTCATCAGAGATATTTTCTTCCTTAATAGAATCAAGGAAATCTATAGTATTCTCATACTTCTTAATTTCTGTAGGTTCAACCCCAGCACTCAAGGCTTCATCAATTCTCTTCTGTTTCTCATCAAGACCAGCCTTTATCTGTTGGTCAATTAAATCTCTAAAATCTTCAGGGTCTTTAACCTTAGATAAACCATCATCATCAAGGTCTGGGAAGATACCTTCCTCTTTCAAGGCTTTGGCAATGGAAGAGTAGAAGTTTTTGGGAGAAGTGCCATCTCCTTTAGGAGTGGTATCTTCCTTTTCCTCTGTATTTTCTTTTCCACTACCTACGCTCTCTGGTGTGTCAGTAAACAAGTTATCTACATCAACAACCTCAGTAGTTTCTTCTTTATTGTTTGATTCTCCATCCTTAGAAGGTTCCCCATTTTCAGATTGGGTATCCTGTGTATCCTTATCTTCTACAAACAGATTCTCAATTTCTTCTGCTTCCAAGATGTTATCTAAACTTAGTTCTTCTTCCATACTCTTCTACCTTTTTATTCTTTAAACAGCACAAAGGTAAGTAAAGTTTTGTATGTCTACAACATGATAAATAAATTACTTTGTTCATATAAGTAAAATAATTGCAATATAGGTAAAAAGAAAGGGTAAGATGTAATCTTACCCTTATCTCATTAATATTCTCCAAGATATTTTACTATCTTGTTTTCAGCTTTACAATCTGCATCTTTAAACCAAAATACAATAGCAGATTCAACTATCTTCTGTTCTATACCATCACCAAACCAATTCTTAAACAGTTCTGCATAGTCATGATATTGAGAGTTGATTGCCACATATACATCAGCTACTGTAACAGATGTAGGAAGTATCCCTCTATATCTCTCACAGATTTCCTTTGCTTTGTGCATATCAAATTTCTCACCACTATACTTTCTGCCATTCTCAGTATGATACATATCAGCCACAAGATATTTAGCTTCAGATTCATTAAAGTGCTCTTTACTCATTGAGTCTCTCATGTATCTCATCATCCTGTCCATACCACTGCTTCCAATGCTAGACTCATTGAATCTATCACCTCTTGAATCAAACATATCCATGAACTCATCAGGTCTTCCATGTCTTCTCATGTAGGGGTCATCCATAGGCATGAAGTCTTCCTCATTGTCATGTCTCATTGAATTTCTCCTATATTTGGTCATGAAATTCCTGAATTTATCCATGAACTCATGTTCACTCATACCACCCATACCTTTCTTTTTTAGGTACTCATACATCATAAGTTCATCCATATTCTTAGTCTTTAGTGATTAACATTTCCTTGAAAGTCTCTAAATCTGTTGTATTCAATATTAGTCTCTTATTAGTTAATGGAAGATTAAATTTAACCTCTCCTCCTCCAATCTCTATGTCTCCAATAAATGAGGTCTTGAAGGTGAATGGATTAGTAGTCATCAGATTCTCCATCATTTCAGTGAGGATGTTCTCAATGTCTATATTACCATCCTTGTCAGCTATAAGGTCTAAAGCCTTGCTTACCTTACTAAAGTTCTTATCTAATGCTCTTGTAATAAGAGGTTTCATAAAACCAATCATAGGATTAGTCTTAGCCATAGATTCCAACTGAAGTGAAATATAAGACCTTAGATTATCAGTTAATTGCATAATAGTCACCATAATTACATACTTGCTTTAATAAATTCCTCATAAGTCACTTCAGGATGTGTCTTACTGAACTCCCTGAACTTTCTAAACATTTCCATTTCCCTATTAGTCTCTTGAATAATCTTTCCTTTTAACTTCTTGACTATTTTCAATTGCCTTTGTAATAGCTCTTTACCTTCTGGAGTAGTTTCAATCCTGCCTTTAACAAGGTTAAGAATTTCTACTTGAACCATATTCTGTATCTTAGTATAGGTATCTACATAATCTTCATCTTGAAGCATTCTTGTCTTCTGCTCATCTGTCATAGGACTTATCTCAGCATCTATCTCATCCCATATCATTCTCTGTGGTACAGATTGTTGAATGGGTTGGGCTTGTTGCCTTAATTGCTTTGCAGCTTCAAGGTTTTGTTTGTATTTCTCAATAAGCTGTAATTGCTCATCTAGATTATTACCTATCATACTATTACCTAGCAATGGGTCCCCTCCTCCTAGTATTACCTGATTTATTGGAATCATATCTACACATTTTTAAGATTAGTATTGAAAAGTAAGGGGGATTGCCCCCTTACTTTAAACAGTTGCAGTAGTACCACTAACAACTCTTGGGCAACCACATTGGTTGGCACCAACATACCCTGTTACAACAGGAGTGTTAGGCAGACATACTTCACCATAGATAGCCTTGCAAGTCTTTCTGTCAGTATAGTTAATACCAGCAGTGAATGCCTTATCAATCTCACATTGGATAAGCTTATCCTGATATGGTCTTACAGCAGCATTTATAGCTACTTGAGCCTTCAAATCACTCAACTCTTTTCTAATGCTGTCATCAGCATCTCTTTGAGACTTGTATAAATTAAAAGCATCTTGATTTTGCTTTGCAGCCATTACATCAAAGCCATCTCTTGTACTCTTATATAAGCCAAAGTCAGCATCAACCTGTCCTTTCCATAAGCTAAATATCTCTGAGTTTAAAGTCTGTCTGTCAGAAAATCTGTTATTCTGATAGTTTAAAGCCTGAGTATAAATAGCTCCTTGTAGAGCCAAAGCATCTTCACAGCTCTTTTCCCATGCTTGGAAAGCAGAAGGAGAAGTTATACCATTAGCTGTTCCAAGACCAGTCTCAAGACCATTGATATTGATATTTGAACCACCCATACCTGAACCAGCAAGTCCTAATAGACCACTACCTCTTCTATTACCAAATGCAGTACCTATGATACCAAGAGTAAGACCTGCATTAGCCTTGCCATTAATGTCTCTTCTGCCATAACCATAGCCATAGTATCCATCAGCAGGAACTTCCTTTACCTTTTCTACTTGCTTCTCAATTATTTCCATAGTAGCAATTCTTGAAATTAGTTAATAAATCATTTATATTTGTAAGCTTACTAATGGCAAAGGTAAATAATCTTTCTTAGCATGCCTATTAATGCTAATAGATATAAAAATACCTCCTTAAAGCCTTGACTCTAAGGAGGTTATAAAATAAAAGAGTTAGCATTAAGTTGCTAACTCTTTACTAATCTATCGTGCTTATAGAATACATTTGTTATTTTGTCATATATGTAGGTTATAAGATAAGCATCTACCTCATCATTATCTTCTTGTGGAGTGTAACCTATGTATCTCCATATAGAGTTCTTTATATGCTCAGCTTCATGGACAATACTGCTTCCTCTCTTAGAATTGATAGCAACAAGAGATGCTCCATATTGACTTATAGTTATAGCCTTGGCTTCTTCCTCATACTCTTCCTTTGGGAGAAATCTCTCTAGTTCCTCCCACTTATCAAATATAACTATAGTAAGTT
>ERZ773194.3540-NODE-3540-length-13279-cov-11.877042_pt1 | contig 13279 bp, 13 predicted proteins | sample MGYA00511240_ERZ773194 | MGnify/ENA primary metagenome ERZ773194 (study PRJEB29015, sample SAMEA2737774) | human gut metagenome | biome: human gut; feature: human-associated habitat; material: faeces | place: China | collected 2012 ... | reverse complement strand
GCAGACCGCCGCGGCCGGAGACGGCGGAGAGGGTGCGGGCGTCGAAGCCCTGCTCGCGCAGCGCCTTCATTACCAGGTCGCGGCGCCAGTCCTTCTGGGCGGGGATAGTGTTGAACTGGGCGATCTCCTCCGCACTGTGGCGCAGGGTCTTGTCGAAGAGAAGCTGCTCATCCTCATACACACCGATCTTGGTGGAGGTGGAGCCGGGATTGACTACAAGAATTCTGTAAGACACGTTTGTTTTCCTCCTATGCTCTTTTGTTCCGCGGCACAGCGGGTAAAATCAACATTCCTTATTATACAGAATATGATGCCGTCTGTAAATGGGTTTTTACGCAAAAATACGGTATTTTACATACGGGTCTGATTGACAAAGCGCATAGTGTGGGCTAAAATGATATATGTGAGTTTATACCGTTCTTCCATTCGGAACGGGGAAAAGGAGAACTATCCTATGGAGAAGAAGACGTTTTATATCACCACGCCCATCTACTACCCCTCGGACAAGCTGCACATCGGCCACAGCTACTGTACCGTGGCTACCGACGCTATCGCGCGTTACAAGCGTTTGCAGGGCTATGACGTCATGTTCCTGACCGGCACCGACGAGCACGGCCAGAAGATCGAGACGAAGGCCAAGGAGGCCGGCATGACGCCCCAGGCGTTCGTGGATCACATCGTGGAGGGCGAGAAGGGCATTCTGGACCTGTGGAAGCTGATGAACATCAGCAACGACCGGTTTATCCGCACCACCGACGACTATCACTGCGCCGCCGTGCAAAAGATCTTCAAGACCATGTACGAGAAGGGCGACATCTATAAGGGCACCTACAAGGGCAAGTACTGCACCCCCTGCGAGAGCTTCTGGACCGAGAGCCAGCTGGTGGACGGCAAGTGCCCCGACTGCGGCCGCGAGGTGAAGGACGCGGAGGAGGAGGCCTATTTCTTCCGGCTGAGCAAGTACGCCGACCGGATACAGCATCTGCTGGAGGATACGGACTTCCTGCAGCCCCGCACCCGCGTAAACGAGATGGTCAACAACTTCATCAAGCCCGGCCTGGAGGACCTGTGCGTCAGCCGCACCAGCTTCAGCTGGGGTATTCCCGTGGACTTTGATCCCGGCCACGTGGTGTATGTGTGGGTGGACGCGCTGTTCAACTACTGCACCGCCCTGGGCTTTGACAACGATAAATATGACGACTACGACAAGTACTGGCCCGCCGATTACCACATCGTGGGCAAGGAGATCGTGCGCTTCCACAGCATCATCTGGCCCGCCATGCTGATGAGCATGGGTATGCCTCTGCCCAAGCATGTGTACGGTCACGGATGGCTGGTCATCGACGGCGGCAAAATGTCCAAGTCCAAGGGCAACGTCGTCGATCCCTACGCCCTGTCCGAGATGTTCGGCGTGGACGCCCTGCGGTTCTTCCTGCTGCGGACGTTTCCCTTCGGCAGCGACGGCAACTTCAGCAACGAGCTGCTGATCGGCACGATCAACACCGACCTGGCCAACAAGCTGGGCAACCTGGTCAGCCGCACCACCGGCATGGCGGAAAAGTACTTCGGCGGCAAGCTGCCCGTACAGCGGGAGGACGCTCCGGAGGACTGCGAGCTGAAGAAGATGGCCTGCGCGCTGCGTGACCGCTATCAGGCGGAGATGGACAAGCTGCAGCTGCAGAACGGACTGGACGAGGTGTTCAAGGTCATCGACCGGGCCAACAAGTATATCGACGAGACGGCCCCCTGGGCGCTGGGCAAGGACGAGAACAAGCGCGAGCGCCTGGCCGCCGTGCTGTACAACCTGCTGGAGACCATCCGCATCTGCACGACCCTGCTGCTGCCGGTCATGCCCGACACCTGCGATAAGATATTCGCCAAGCTGGGCGCGGACGAGGCCTGCCGCAGCTGGGACAACGCCAACGTGTGGGGCGTGCTGCCCAACCAGGCGGTCATCAGCAAGGGTGAGAACCTGTTTCCTCGTATCGATGTGGACGAGGCCCTGGCCAAGCTGAACGAGCTGCAGGAGCAGCAGAAGAAGGCCGCCCTGCCGGCCGTGGAGCTGGAGCCCTATGTGGAGGATGAGGTAGACTTCGATACGTTTCTGAAGTCCGATTTCCGCGCCGTGAAGATCAAGAACTGCGAGGCGGTGAAGAAGAGCGACAAGCTGCTGAAGTTCACCCTGGACGACGGCAGCGGCACGGACCGCATCATCCTCTCCGGCATCCACCAGTACTATGAGCCGGAGCAGCTGATCGGCAAGACGGCCATCGCCATCCTGAACCTGCCGCCGCGGAAGATGATGGGAATTCCCTCCTGCGGTATGCTGATCTCCGCCGTGCACAAGGAGAAGGGTGAGGAGAAGCTGCACCTGATGCTGATCGACGACAGCGTCCCCGCCGGCGCCAAGCTGTGCTGACAAAAAGTGACCGAAGGAGCACCCCGCCGGGGGTGCTCCTTTTTTCGCATCTCAAAATCCGCACGTTCGAACTGGAGACGGTCGTGCCGGAGAAACTAAGAGCTGCCGCCTCCGATGTGAACACGTTTGTTGAGAAGGCGAAATCAATATACAGCCATCGGCGGGCTGACGTCGGAGCTGCTGCGGCTGTTCGGCCGGCAGCTCGGGGTGGGGGAACGCACGGCGAAGAAAAGCGGTGTAAGCGGCATGGGTGTAAGCGCTTGCAAAAATCTGATATGATCTTTTAAATTGATGTAGCATTTGCCGTTAAAACCGTAGTACATAGGTGAAGCCGGAAAGGAGGCGGTGTACATGATGGAGGATGCAGAGATCATCGATCTGCTTTTCAAGCGCGACCAGCAGGCGATACGGGAGCTGGATACGAAATACGGCAAGGCGTGTTATCGGCTCTCATACAATATTGTAAACGACCGGCAGGACGCGGAGGAATGCGTCAACGACGCTTACCTTGGCGCGTGGAACACGATACCGCCGGCAAGACCCGACCCGCTGCTGACCTACCTCTGCAAGATCGTTCGGAATACTTCCCTGAACAACTATTACAGAAAGAAAGCGGCCAAACGAAGCGGCCGCTGCGCGGCGGCTATGGAGGAGATCGAAGCCTGCATAGCATCTCCCGACACAGTGGACGCAGAGATCGAAGCCAAAGAATTAGCCCGAATCATTGAAAGTTTTTTGGATACGCTGACTACCGAAAACCGCGTTATCTTTATGCGCCGCTATTGGTTTTGCGACAGCGGCAGGGATATCGCCGAATTTGTGGGACTAACGGAGAAAAATGTGTCTGTCCGACTGTCCCGTATTCGTGAGAAGCTGCGGGAATATCTGATAGAAAGAGGGGTGTCTGTGTGAACGCAGTGAAGCTTACCGATGCCATGAGTGCACTGGAGGACAAATATATCACGGAGGCTCTTTTCTATGAGCGCCCGCACACATCAAAAGTAGGCACTAAAAAGCTGGCCGTACTGGCCGCCGCCATCATCGCCGCATTGGCGCTCTGCGGTTTTACGGCACACGAGCTGGGGCTGTTTGACCGGTGGCTTCAGAGGCCGTCTCCCGATCCGGCGCAAACCGTTCAAAGTGCCATCGAAGGGCAAGCCGATAAAGCATATACGATTTGTGTGCGTGTGGATGAGATCGAAGTGGATAAGAGCGAAACAGCGCGTGTCGTTAAAATGTACGCCGGCAGCGAACTCGCCGCGTCAAGAGGCTGGACGGACGAGTATCTGGCAGAGCATTTTGTCGTCGTCCGGGCAAAATACTATGTGGCGTACGACCACACAAAAACGTTTATGAACGACGGCTGCACGGAGCAGCACTTCTACTTGACGCAGGATGCGAAAACCGGGAAATGGGAGATCATCGACAACACCTCGCCGAACATACGGCCATAAAAGCAATGCGCGGCCGACCCTTTTCCGCGGCATATTCGCGCCCGTTTCCGTGGGATATATCGGGTGCAGACACAAAAAGAGCGCTTAGGCGCTCTTTTTACTATATAATATACTTCGTAAGGATTTTGAAAGGAAGCGTCATATCCTGCTTCAAAAGGGTAGTTAATGTGTGAAGAAGGCGAAAGGAGGTACGTCGCCCCATGGAGGACCAACAGATCATACGCCTGTTTTTTGAGCGCTCGGAGCAGGCGATCACCGAGCTGTCACGGAAGTACGGCGCACTGTGCTTCCAAATCGCCGACAACATTCTGGATGACCCGCAGGACGCGGAGGAATGCGTCAACGACGCCTGGCTCGGCGCGTGGAACAGTATCCCCCCGCAGCGCCCCGATCCGCTGAGAGCCTATATCTGCCGCATTGTCCGCAACCTTTCTTTGAAAAAGCTGCGGGCCAATTCCGCGCTGAAGCGGAACAGCCGGTTCGAGGTCTCGCTATCCGAACTGGAGGACTGTATTTCCGCCCATTCCCTCGACGAGCAGCTTGCCGCAGGTGAGCTGTCCGCGCAGATCAATGCGTTTCTCGCTGCCCTGCGCCGGGATGACCGGGTCATGTTCGTCAGGCGGTACTGGTTCGCGCAGCCGTTGTCCGAGATCGCGGATGCCTTCGGTACCACTGAAAACAACGTATCTGTCCGGCTGGGCAGAATTCGCAGGAAATTACATACGTACCTGGAACGTAAGGAGGTAACTCTATGATGGAGCACAACACTGAAAAGCTGCTCTCCGCCATCGGAGACGTGGATGCGGCGTATCTGGAGGAGGCCCTTGATTTTGATGCCGCGAACGCGGGCCGGAAACGGGCAGCCCGCTTCCCTAAATTATCCGCCGCGTGCGTGGCGGTGCTGGTCATACTGGGCGTATCCGTGACCGCCTTTGCCGTCAGCAGACTGCCGCTGTCATGGCGTGACATCTTTTCTCCTGAACAGACCGTCATCGGCGATGGGGACGAGACGCCGGTGGTCTCCCAACAGCAACCCACGGCAGCTGCGGAGGAGCTGCACATCCGTGTGGAAAAGGTGATCTCGGACGAGCGCACCCTGTATCTTCTCTATTCTGTGAAGGCCAACGAGGGGGCTGTGCTGGATCAGAGCGGCCAATTCGCCGACTTTGAGCTGTACTTCCCCGGCAAGATGATGTCCGGCGCCTATGTGTCGTATTTTCTGGAGCGGAAGGAGGGCGTGCCGAAGAACGAGCTGGAGGGCGTCGTACACGCCGACTGGCAGCCGGGCAGCAGTGCCAACGGTCTGGTGATGACCTTCGCCAACTGGCAGGAGAAACGGTGGTTCGACGACGAGACGATCGACTTCAACGTGGCGGAGATGGTGGAAAACGCCGGAGAGAACGCAAAGCTGCCCCAGTGCCAGCAGCGATTCCGCAACGGAACGGTGCGGTATTACTGGCAGCCGGGGGACGCGGACGTGCAGCTGCCCTGCGGCGCGTCCATCTGCAACGCCGGATGGGAGGACGGCACTCTCCATCTGGTGATGAAAGAACCGCTGGGCTCGGATGAATGGTCCGCGTCCTGGGAGAAGAACTGGTATTTCCTGGACACGCGAACGGACACGGTCATCTACCCGGAGTCCCACTGTCATTTCGGACAGCCCGACGAGTTTGACCCGGATGCCACGGATGCCGACTGGCGGTACTTTTGGCGGGATGTGGCCGTTGACAAGGAAGCGCTCCCCTATTTGGAACTGCACTGGGGCGGAAAGGAGATCACCACCACTGTGCTTCCGGGGCACTGGAAGGTCACGCTGGACGAAACGCCCGTCACCGTTGAGAGCGAGGTGCTGGCGGAGAGCGTTTCCCTCTCCTATGGCGGCGAGACGCTCACGGCGGAGAAAATCGAGTGCTCCAAGCTGTCCATGGCGGTGTACTTCGCCGATTATGTGGACTCCACCACCGGCATTCTCAGCGCGTTCAGGGTATTTGACGCGGATGGTGCGCCTATCCCGTGCCAATGGAGCTTTATCGCAGATCAAACCGACGATAGCTGTATGATCTGGGCGCGGTTCGATGAGCCCATGGAGCCGGGGCGCATCTGCAAGCTGACGTTCAACGGAGAGACTGTGTTTGCGCGCTGACGGTTCCGCGCAGTCCGCTTCGGAAACGGCAGAACAAAAGAGGGGTGGCCACACCCCTCTTTTGTTGTCTATTATTGTTCCGAAACCACGCGGAAGTCACTGCCCCACCGGCGGAACGCCGAATTCTCCCGCGCTGTCTTGCAAGGCGCCGCCCGGTTTGCTATAATGAAAAAAATATCATGGATGGCAAGGAGGGACAGGCTGTGGGCGACGGCTATTTTCTGCTGACAAATCTGCTTTCTGAGGACGAGAAACGGGTGATCACCAGCATCACGGCACATATCGAGCGCGGCGAGAAGCGCGTGGGTATCCAGCAGATCGCCAACGAGAACTTTCTCTCCACCACCACCATCGTCAAGATGTGCAAGCGGCTGGGCTTTGACGGATACAGCGAGCTGTACTACTACCTCAGCCGCCAGTTCAACTCCCACGGCCAGGACCGCAGCGCGGAGAATATCAAGAGCCTGATCGACAATTATTCCGACGAGCTGCTGGACCGGTTCTGCGGCCTGCTGGACCAGTCGCGCCGGGCCAAGCTGTTCACCACCGGCGAGGGCTTTTCCAACATTGTGGGCGCCTATATCGCCCAGCGGCTGTCCATCTGCGGCTTTATGGTGTTCAACAACGTTCATTTCTATGACTATATGCTGTTCCGCGACGCGCACCACCTGTCCGACGCGGCGGAGGCCCCGCCGGTGATGTTCGCCGTCAGCCAGAGCGGCGAGACGGAGCCGGTGCTGAACGACGTGCGTCACGCCCGGCAGAACGGCCACAAGATCGTCACGTTCACCAAGCGGAGCGACTCTACCCTGGCGCAGATGTCGGACATCGTGTTTGTGGTGGACGGCTCGCGGCAGACGCTGGCCGGCAGCCTGCCCAACAGCTTTTTCGGCCATGTGATACTGGCGTTCGAGGAGCTGGTGGCGTTCTACTTCGGGCGGGAGAGGGACGCTTGAGATATTACTTTTTTTACCAAATCGGAAAATTTTTCTCTATAAAGGTGTGCTATACTGTGAGACGGTATGGTGCGCCTTTTGCTGTGCCATGCCGCTGTACACGTCCCGGAGAACTACTCCGGGCAAGGGAACAACACTTTATGGAGGAAAAAAGAATGAAAAAGTTTTTTGCTCTGCTGCTGGCGCTGGTCATGGCGCTCGGCCTGCTGGCCGGCTGCGGTGACAAGACCGATGGCGACAATACCGGCGACACCGACGGCGCGAAGAAGATCGAGACCCTGAAGGTCGCGTTCGTGCCCTCCCGCGAGCCGGAGGAGATCATTACCGTTACCGAGCCCCTGAAGCAGATGCTGAAGGACGAGCTGGCCAAGCAGGGCTACGAGGTGGGCGACGTGGAGATTACTGTCGGTACCACCTATGAGGCCGTGGGCGAGGGCCTTGAGGCCGGCACCATCGACGTGGGTCTGATCCCCGGCGGCACCTATGTGCTGTATGACGACGGCGCCGAGGTCATTCTGACCGCTACCCGCGACGGCTTGAGCAAGGACTCCGACAACGCCAAGGACTGGAATGACGGCCAGCCCACCGAGGCTTCCGACAAGCAGGCCGTTTCCTACCGCGCCCTGTTCATCGCCGGCCCCTCTGACAAGGGCCAGGAGCTGGTGAAGAAGGTCAACGCCGGCGAAGAGCTGACTTGGGAGGATCTGGACAGCGCCAACTGGAGCGTCATGGGCACCTCTTCCCCCGCCGGCTACATCTATCCCGCCCTGTGGCTGCAGGATCACTACGGCAAGGGCATCTCTGACCTGAGCAGCGCCGTGCAGTCCGATTCCTACGCCAGCGCCTTCGCGCGTCTTGCCTCCGGTCAGGTCGACGTGCTCGTGACCTATGCCGACGCCCGCCGCGATTATGCCGAGCGCTGGAACACCGAGTTCAACCGCGAGGCCTCCATCTGGGAGGAGACCAACGTCATCGGCGTCACCGCCCCCATCTACAACGACACCATCTCCGTGAGCAAGAACTCCGAGATCATGGACGACGCGCTGATCGCCGCCCTGCAGAACGCCTTCATCAACATCGGCAACACCGACGAGGGCAAGCAGGTCATCGCCATCTACAGCCACAACGGCTACCAGAAGGCGCAGTCCTCCGACTATGACAACGAGCGCGCCGCGCAGAAGCTCATCCAGGAGCTCTCCGCCGCCAACTGAGACACTTTCCCAACTGCGGGGAGGACGGTACAGCATCAAACCTTCCGCTGTGCCGCCCTCCCCGCGCGCTATATAAGAAAGAGGAGTCCGTATGATTGTATTTGACCACGTTTCCAAGGTATATCCCAACGGCACGGTCGGGCTGGACGATGTAGATCTCACGATCGCCGACGGCGAATTCGCTGCGATCATCGGCCGCTCCGGTGCGGGCAAGTCCACGCTGCTGCGTTCGGTGAACCGGATGCACCGGATCACCTCCGGCACGCTGACGGTGAACGGCACGGATGTGAGCTCGCTCTCCGGCAAGAGCCTGCGGCGTTTCCGCCGCGGCATCGGCATGGTGTTCCAGTCGTTCAATCTCGTGACGCGCACGAGCGTTATCCAGAACGTTCTGGCCGCGTGCGTGCCGGATATGCCGTTCTGGCGCGTGCTGCTCGGCGCGTTCCGGAAATCGGACAAGATCAAGGCGCTCGAATCGCTCGACAAGGTCGGCATTCTCGATAAGGCGTATATGCGCGCCGACCAGCTCTCCGGCGGCCAGCAGCAGCGCGTGGCGCTCGCGCGCACGCTCACGCAGGACCCGAAGATCATCCTTGCCGACGAGCCGGTCGCGGCGCTCGACCCTGTCACGGCCAAACAGGTCATGCAGGACTTCGTGCATATCAACAAGGACATGGGCATCACGATCCTTCTGAACATTCACCATGTCGAGCTGGCGCTGGAATATGCCGACCGCATCATCGGCATCCGCGCGGGTAAGATCGTCTATGACGGGCCGTCCGCCAACGTTGATAAGGACGTTCTCGCCGCGATCTACGGCGAGGATGAAACGGAGGAACCCGCATGAGCCTCTACGACCGCGTGTTCAAGCCCCGTACCTACACGCTCTCTGACGGAACGGTCGTGAAGGAAAAACGCAGCCGAGCGCCGATCGTTATTCTCATCGTGGTGGCGCTCGCGGCGGTCTCCGTGCGCGTGACGGGGTTTGATTTCGCCGTGCTCGTAAAGCGCGGCAGCAAGTTTTTCGACATTCTCAAGGCCATGTTCCCGCCGAACACCGCCTATCTCTCCAAAATCTGGACGCCGCTGTGGGACACGATCAAAATGTCGTTTCTCGGCTCGTTCATCGGCGCGGTGCTGGCCATCCCGTTCGCTATCGCCGCGGCAAGCAATATCGTTACGAACCGCGTCGTCGTATTCATTGTGCGGCTCTTTCTGAGCCTCGTGCGCACGCTGCCGACGCTCGTGTGCGCGCTGATCGCTACCTACATCTTCGGTCTCGGCACGATGGCAGGTACGTGCGCCATCGCCGTTTTCACGTTCGCCTATGTCGGCAAGCAGCTCTTTGAGATCATCGAAACGGTCGATATGGGGCCGTATGAGGCGATGGAGGCGCTCGGCGCAACACGCCTGCAGGCCTTCACGACCGCCGTGTTCCCGCAGGTGCTGCCGACGTATCTTTCCGTTTCGCTCTTCTGTCTGGAGGGCAACGTGCGCTATGCGTCCATCCTCGGCTACGTGGGCGCGGGCGGTCTCGGTCTCATTATGAATGAGAAGATCGGCTGGCGCGAGTACGACAGTCTCGGCATGATCCTCATCGTTCTTTTCGTGACCGTCATCGTCATCGAGGCGCTCAGCCACTGGCTGCGTAAGCGCCTGACCTGAGGGGGGAAGCTATGGACAAGAAAATTCTCAGGGCCTACGAATCCGCGCCGAAAACGTGGATCCGCCAGCTCCTTGCGGCGTTCATCGTCGCGTGCCTGCTCGCGTGGTCGGGCAGCGCCGTGCGCGTGAGCAACCCCACCGGCAACGGCCTCGCCGTGGCGGGGAACATCCTCTCCGGCATTTTCCACCCGTCGGGAAAGCTCCTTTTCACGCTCGGCACGAACGGCGTGCCGTATCTGCTGCTGGAGACGTTCTGCATCGCGTTTCTCGGCACGATCGTCGGCGCGGTCATCTCGCTGCCGCTGGCGTTCCTTTCGGCGAGCAATCTCGTGCCGAAGCCGATCGCGCTCATCGGGCGCACCGTGATCGCCGCCATCCGCACGATCCCGGCGTTTGTGTATGGCCTTATGTTTATCCGCGTCACCGGTCCCGGGCCGTTCGCGGGGCTTCTCACGATGTCGCTCTGCTCGATCGGCATGGTGACGAAGATGTTCATCGAGAGCATCGAGGATCTCGACAAGCGCATTCTCGAATCGCTCGACGCTGCCGGATGCACCACGTTCCAGAAGATCCGCTACGGTATCCTGCCGCAGCTCACCGCGGACTTCACCTCCACGATCATCTACCGCTTTGACATGAACCTGCGCGACGCCACCGTTCTCGGTCTTGTCGGCGCGGGCGGCATCGGCGCGCCGCTCATCTTTGCGATGAGCTCCTACCGCTGGAACGAGGTGGGCGCGATACTGCTCGGACTCATCGTGCTCGTGCTCATCATTGAGTGGATCTCCGCGAAGATCCGCACGAAACTTGCAAGGGGATAAGACGCTATGGCAGATAAGAAGCTGACTGTTTACTTCACTTCCGACCTGCACGGATACCTTTACCCCACGGACTACCGCAGCCGCGACGAGCGGGATATCGGCCTTTTCAAATGCGCGAGCCGCTTTGAAAAGGACGGGAATACGCTCGTCATCGACGGCGGCGATCTGCTGCAGGGCTCGCCGCTGGGCGCCTTCTGCCACGACACGATCGGCGACGGCCGCGCCTTTGCCGGGATCATGAACCGCTGCGGCTACGACTATGTGACGCTCGGCAACCACGATTTCAACTTCGGCACGGACTATCTCGACTCGTATCTCGGAAATCTGAACGCGCGGTGCGTGTGCGAAAATGTGAGCGAGAAAAACGGCAGCGCGCCGCTCTACCCGGCGCGCGTCCACACGCTCGAAAACGGCCTTCGCGTCGGTATCGTCGGCATCGTGACGGACTATGTGAACATCTGGGAACGGCCGGAGCATATCGCCTCCATCCGCATTTCCGACCCGATCCCGGCGGCGGCTGCGGCGCTCGAAAAGCTCAAAAGCATTTCGGACGTTACGCTCTGTGTCTACCACGGCGGCTTTGAGCGCGATCTTGCCACGGGGCGCGTCCTCTCCGCCACGCACGAAAATGTCGCCTACCGCATCTGTCAGGAACTGGATTTTGATATCCTGCTGACCGGCCACCAGCACATGTCCGTGCCGGGGCAGACGCTTTTCGGCACGTTCGTCGTGCAGCCGTCCGACCGCGGACAGGAGTTCATCCGCGTCGAAGCGGTGCTCTCCGGGGAAGAAAAGCGCATCACGAGCGAGACCGTCCCCGCGCACGGCGCGTGCCGCCGCGAATGGCTCGAGGAGTTTTCCGAGATGGAGCACGGCGCGCAGAACTGGCTCGATGAAGTGATCGGCACGCTGCCGCACGCTCTCACGCCGGACACGCCGCTGCGTATGGCGTCGGAGGGGAATGCGCTCGCCGATCTCTTCAATGCGGTGCAGCTCTGGGCGAGCGGAGCGCAGCTCTCGGCGACGAGCCTTGCAAACGATGTGGCGGGACTGCCCAAGACCGTGCGCCGCCGCGATCTTCTCATCGCGTATCCGTACACGAACACGCTTGCGGTGCTGGAGATCACTGGAAAGGTTCTCAAAGCGGCGCTCGAGCGCAGCGCGGAGTATTTCTCCCGCGGCGAGGACGGGAGGCTCTGCGTTTCGGACGTTTTTCTCCGGCCGAAGGTGGAGCATTATAATTACGACTACTATGCCGGCGTCTCGTATGTGTACGATATCTCCCGGCCCGTGGGCGAGCGGGTGACATCCATGCGCGTGAATGGGCAGGACGTGCGCGAAGAGGACACCTTTACCATCTGCCTCAACAGCTACCGCGCCAGCGGCACGGGCGGGTACGACTTTTATGTCGGCTGCCCTGTCGTGCGCGAGATCGGCACGGAGATGGCGGATCTGATCTTGGATTGTTTCAAAGAATTTAAGGGCAATATCCCGGCGATGCAAAGCGATTTTCGCGTGATCTGAACATTTCCGGGAGAATAGAATATTACGCGCACGCGGCGCAGGATGTCCGGCGGGAAACCAACGCTTGACACCTGCGCCGCTTGCGCGTAATATAAAAAAGGTTAAGGATTTCTTGATTCGATAGAAAAACCAAATTTTCCCGCGGGTCTTCCGCAGAAAGGGGGCGGCTATGCTTCCCTACATCGTCACTATTCTCGGCGCATACCTCATCGGCTGTTCCAACATGGCACTGTATCTCTCCCGGTGGAAGGGCGTGAACCTTCGCGCCGGCGGGGCGAAAAATCTCGGCGCTTCCAACGCTTTTGCGCTCATGGGATGGAAGGCGGGACTGCTCGTCGCCGTCCATGACATCGGCAAGGCCGTGCTCGCGGTCGAGCTCTCCAAGTGGATCTTCCCGGACGTGCCGCTGCTCGGCTTCATTGCGGGCGTGGCGTGCGTGCTGGGACATATGTTCCCGTTCTATCTCAAATTCAAGGGCGGCAAGGGCTTTGCCTCGTATCTCGGCATGATCCTCGCCATCAACTGGAAGGTTGCGCTGTGCATTCTCGCGGCGGTCGTTATCCTCACTGTGCTGACGGATTACATCGTCGTCGGCACCGTGACGAGCGTTGTCTCGTTCCCGATCTATACCGCCATCCGCAGCGGCTGGCTGCCGCTCGTCATTCTGTGTGTGGCGACGCTTGCCATACTCATCAAGCACCGCGAAAACTTTGTCCGCATCTGGAACGGCACGGAGATGGGCCTTTCCAGCGCGGGACGCGGGAAATATAAGATGAAATAAGCAAATCAATATGCTGAAAACGGGAGGACGGATCGTCCTCCCGTTTTTGCTGGGCTGCCTTGTCCAAAGAAACCCGGTCTTTCCGGATTGGACTTCTTTTGATTCGATGTGAGTAGATTCGATGGGAGCAGAATAGCCCAAAACCGTAAGGGGGAAAATATGCATACCAACGGAGGAGAGACAGGTTAACGGTTCTTCTTTCTTGCTTCTTCGCGCTTCCTGGCGGCTTCCTGACGGAATTTTTCGGCTTCTTCATATATCCATGGGTTTTCCTCGCTCAGTTTGCGGCGGCGTTCTTTCAGCGC